>Ga0315536_1000781_pt1 | contig 15992 bp, 12 predicted proteins | sample SalMarSW160230MG_FD_203093 | JGI IMG/M metagenome (GOLD analysis project Ga0315536, IMG submission 203093) | Salt marsh sediment microbial communities from the Plum Island Ecosystem LTER, Massachusetts, United States - Salt Marsh Sediment SW1602-30 ... | reverse complement strand
TCAGTAAAAAGCAGAATTTCATTTTTAGCCGCTTTAATACCAATGAATTGCGCAAATTTTTTATTGTGTGTAAATTTAGGATCCTTGTTTACATTTGATATTCTGAGATTCGGATACTGTTTAAGATATCCTCCCAGTACATCATATGAACTGTCCTCAGAGCAATCGTTTACTACTATCACTTCAAAATCAGGATAATCCTGATCAAGAACTGCAGGAAGGAAATTTCTGAGGTTTTCCTCTTCATTCCTCGCACATATGATAACTGAGACAGGCTGTTTAACTGATTTGGCTGCAGCTTGTTTGTGCACATATACAATCAGGTAAAAGTAGAGATAAAAGAAAATTTGTATTGCTGCGGACAGAGCAAAAATTGAGAAAACAGTTAAAAGAATGACATTATTATACTCGGACATTTGACTTTCATATATGAAGGCAATATTAATAAGATAATCGGAATGACAATAAAAAAAAATCAACAATATTTATAACATAGGTTGGTTAACCCGTTTCTTTCATATAATTTGTTATAAAAATTATCTCCTTTTAATTTTATAAGGCCATATGGAAAAATTACCTTTGTGCTTCGAAATTCGAAAAGGAATTGTATGTTTAAAATTATGAGCAGGGATAAGGAATCGAAGGCACGTTCAGGTTTGCTGAAAACTGCTCATGGCGATATTCCAACTCCTATCTTTATGCCTGTAGGCACGGGAGGTACTGTCAAGGGGATTCTGCAACGCGATCTTTCGGAAGATATCGATGCCAGGATCATACTTGGGAATACCTATCATTTATATCTGAGGCCAGGCACTGAAATTCTCAGATCAGCCGGAGGCCTTCACCGTTTTATGTCGTGGGAACGGCCTATACTTACTGACAGTGGCGGTTACCAGGTATTTTCATTGTCAGAGAACAGGAAACTCACTCCTGAAGGCGCTATATTCAAATCTCATATCGATGGATCTAAACATGTGTTTACACCGGAAAATACTATTGACATTCAGCGCATTATTGGAGCGGATATTATAATGGCTTTTGATGAATGCGCACCATGGCCATGCGATTATAATTATGCCAGGAAGTCTGTCGCTCTCACTCATCAGTGGCTCGACAGGGCAATAGCAAGGTTTGAGGGAACTGACTCCTTATTTGGCTATGAACAGTTTCTCTTCCCGATAGTACAGGGAGGCACTTTTGATGATCTGAGGAAAATATCTGCCGAGAAGGTGGCTTCCTCAGGGTTGGCAGGCAATGCTATTGGCGGATTATCGGTAGGGGAACCAGCTGAAGAAATGTATCGCATCATAGAGATAGTCAATGAAATACTTCCAGATGATAAACCTCGTTATCTGATGGGAGTCGGCACCCCGGTGAATCTTCTCGAATCGATTGAAAGGGGCATAGATATGTTCGATTGTGTTATGCCAACAAGGAACGGAAGGAATGGCATGTTATTTACAAGTGAGGGAACTATTAATATAAGGAACAGGAAATGGATTGATGATCTTGGTCCTATTGACCCGGAAGGCCCTTCAGAAGTAAGTGTTAAATATTCAAAGGCTTACCTGCGACACCTGGTAATGTCGGGCGAAAATCTCGGTGCACAGATAGCAAGCATACATAACCTTGCTTTTTATTTATGGTTAGTTGGTGAATCAAGGAAAAAAATTGAAGCAGGCGAATTTAAAAGATGGAAAGAAACAATGATAGGAAAACTTTCAGTGAGGCAATAGCTTATCTGGGGATCAAACGTATTGATACATATATTATTAAGAAGTTTCTTGGCACCTTCTTCTTTAGTCTTGTTTTGATCCTTTTAATAGCTGTTGTATTCGATTTTGCAGAGAAGATCGACAACTTCATGGAGAAAAACGCTCCCATCAGGGCAATTATCTTCGACTATTATATGAACTTCATCCCATATTTCGCGATGTTGTTTGCTCCTCTTTTTGTATTTATTGCTGTTATTTTTTTCACTTCGAAAATGGCGATAAATACTGAAATCATCGCCATACTGAACAGCGGGATGAGCTTTAGAAGGATGATGTGGCCATATTTTTTATCGGCTCTCGTTATTGCAATATTTACTTTCATGCTCACAAACTTTGTTATACCAAAAGCCAATCTTATAAGGATGGATTTTGAAGATAAATACTACCGATCGTCCAGCCGGAAGATAGCCGTGGAAAATATTCACCGAATGGTTTTTAAGAATATTTATGTATATATGGGGTCGTACAATCCCTTAAGCCTCAGGGGACAAAACTTCACAATAGCTGAATTCAGCGACAGTGGAAAACTGAAGTCTTTGCTATCCTCATCAACAGTTTTATATGATACAACAAAACATAAATGGACTGCCTTAAATTACTATATCAGGAAGATTAATGGAGATGAGGAAGTCATTAGCAGGGGAAGGCAAATTGATACTACTCTTACAATCGGACCAGGTGACTTTTCGCGGGACCCCGGATATGTTGGCACAATGACTTACCAGGAACTTAATAACTATATTAATCTTTTGCGACTGCAGGGGTCGGATGAGCTTAAATTGTTCCTGATCGAAAAGCACAGGCGATTTGCTAACCCTTTTGCCGTTTTTATCCTCACACTTATAGGTGTTTCCCTCTCTTCCCGAAAGATAAGGGGTGGGCTGGGTATGAATATAGGAATAGGTCTTATTCTTAGCTTCTCTTACATTCTCTTTTTGCAGTTTGCTTCGCAATTTTGCCTTAAGGGAAATTTAGGTCCGATGCTCGCCATGTGGATACCAAATATCATCTATTCAATAATTGCATTGGTCCTGTATAGATTAGCACCAAAATAGCTTATATATCATTCAAACTTCCTTAAAATTCCATGAAGAAAAAATTCTTATTATCAATTATATTTAAAGATTTTATTAAAACTGAATTTCATGACGGCAAATAAAAAGATTCTTGAACTAAAGGAAAAACGCGAGAAGATTCTTCTCGGAGGGGGAGAGCAGGCTATTGAGAAACAGAAAGCAATGGGCAAAAGAACGGCCCGCGAACGAATTATGGCTCTTCTTGATGACAATTCATTTAACGAATATGACCTCTTCGTGGAACACGATGCCAGGGATTTTGATATGGATAAAAAATCCCTGCCAAGCGACGGAGTTATTATTGGTTCAGGAACTATTTACGGTGCACCGGTAGCAATTTTTGCACAGGACTTTACTGTTGCCGGAGGATCGCTGGGACTAATGCACTCAAGAAAGATAACGAAGATTATGGACCACGCTCTTAAGATGAGGATGCCGCTTATTGGGATAAATGATTCCGGAGGGGCAAGGATACAGGAAGGTGTAAACTCTTTGGCAGGGTATGGCGAAATATTCTTTAGGAATACAATATCGAGCGGGGTTATTCCACAAATATCTGTTATACTGGGGCCATGCGCAGGAGGAGCAGTATACTCTCCGGCACTTACAGACTTTGTATTTGTGGTTGATAAAATATCAAAGATGTTTATCACCGGTCCTGAAGTTATCAAAACGGTGCTCGGTGAAGAGATATCAATGGAAGACCTTGGAGGCGCAAGGGTACACAGCGAAATTACAGGGAATGCGCATTTTTTTGCAAACAGCGAAGAAGAGTGTTTTGAACAGATAAAGAGACTTATTACATTTATTCCCTGGAATAACAGTCAGAAAGCCAGGGCATTTAAACCCGGTGAACCCAACCCGAAATACAATATCAGTAAGATTGTTCCTGAAGATCCAACCCTGCCATATGATGTCAAAGATGTTATCAGGGCTATTGTTGATAATTCTGATTTCTTTGAGATAATGGAACTTTATGCAAAAAATATTGTGATTGGGTTTGGCAGGATGGGAGGCCGCACAACAGGTTTTGTCGCTAATCAGCCTCTGGAAATGGCGGGCGTACTTGATGTTGATTCATCCGATAAAGCGGCCAGGTTCATAAGGTACTGCGATGCATTTAATATTCCAATCATTACCCTGGTTGACCTTCCCGGTTATCTCCCTGGTGTTGATCAGGAACATGCTGGTGTTATAAGGCATGGAGCAAAGGTTCTGTATGCCTACAGTGAAGCTACTGTTCCAAAACTTACAGTTATCCTCAGAAAAGCATACGGAGGCGGCTATATTGCGATGAGTTCACGTCACCTTCGTGCTGATTTTGTTTTTGCCTGGCCCTCTGCTGAAATTGCTGTCATGGGCCCGGAAGGAGCTGCAAACATAATTTTCCGTAAAGAGATTACCTCCGCCAGCGATCCTGATGGTATGAGAAAACAAAAAGTCGAGGAATACAAAGCAAAGTTTGCTAATCCTTATGTTGCTGCCTCACGCGGGTATATCGATGCTGTGATTGAGCCTTCGGAAACCAGAAAATTTCTTATGCATTCAATCGAAGTATCTGAGAATAAGGTGGTGCCGATGCCTGCGAAAAAGCATGGGCTGCCTCCCTTTTAATTTTTGGAATTTATTTTTTTAATGATACTGTAATGGATAAAAAAATTAAACTGCGATATCTCAATATCAATACAAGTTTATATCAAACCAGGATCAGCCGGAAATTTGAAAATAGAAAATTTTACAAGCCTGCTGATCCGAAAATTTTACTAAGTTTTATCCCTGGCACGGTAATGGAAATATTTGTGAAAGAAGGTCAGAATGTTATAAAAGGCGATGACCTGATGATACTCGATGCCATGAAGATGCAGAACAGATTGAAATGCAATATTGATGGCAGGGTGAAAATCATTAAAGTCAGTAAGGGAGACAAAGTCTCGAAAGGAACCGTTTTACTGGAACTGGAGTGATAAATTCACATAGTACCTTCCCAGATAACAAATTCTTTGAGTTTTTCCGGCAGCTCTGGCTTATTTGAAAATATGCCAAATAAACTCGACCCACTGCCTGACATAAGGCTGAAGAGAGCTCCATGATTATAAAGTTCACGTTTAATTTCACCTATAACTGGATGCTTTCTGAAAGCAAAACCTTCGAAATCATTAACAATAAGACCTTTCCATTCAGATATTGGACTATTTATTACCTGTAAGAGGCTGGTTGCAACGGATGCCGGCCTGCAATTCTTGTACGCCTCTGCAGTATTTATGGCTACTCCGGGATTTAAAAGCACCAGGTAATACCTTTTCAGAACCTGGTTTAAAGGTGTCAAAATTTCACCCCTGCCTGCTGCATATGCAGGTGCACCGTCAATAAAAAAAGGACAATCACTTCCTATTTCCAGGACAATTTCCTTCAGTTGCTGCATGGAGTTATTGAGCTTGAAATACCTGTTGATGGCTCTGGTAAAGCATGCTGCATCTGATGACCCCCCTCCCAGTCCGGCCCCCATAGGTATTGCTTTGTGAAGATGGATTTTCAGGAAAGGAATGTTAAAACTTTCGCGTAATTTTTTAACTGTCTTTATAACAATATTTTCGTCAGGATCACTTCCGTCATTTAAACCTGTAAGAGTAAGGTCATCCTTCTTAAATGATGTATCGGAAACAACAAATTCCAGGGCATCGCATAACCTTAAAGGATAAAATATTGTCTCAATGTCATGATATCCATCAGGACGTTTTGCGGTTATGTGTAAACCGAGATTTATCTTACAGATTGGAAAAACGATCATTTCCCTGTTTTTTTATGTAAAAATACCATATGGTTTTGAATTTGGTGCAAATAGTTTCGTTTTTAGCTTTTCAACAAGTTCTTAACACTTGTTTGTTTGTAACAAAAACTGATCCTTTTAAGTTATTCAGTGTGGTAATTTATACCTTTGAAAACGATATGATATACAAATCTCTTACTTTATAACGCACAGTAAATAAACATTATAGCATAAATGGCAAAACAGAGAAACAGCCCGAGACCGACAATAACTCCACTGCCTGATTTTGGAAAAGTCCCGCCTCAGGCAAATGATATGGAAGAGGCTGTTCTTGGAGCAGTGATGCTTGAAAAGGAAGCGGTCATTACAATACTCGATATTCTAAAGCCGGAAAGTTTCTATAAAGATTCACATCAGAAAATATTTAAAGCAATATCCGATCTCTCGTCAAGGGAGTATCCGGTCGACTTATATACCGTTACTGAAGAACTCAGAGCCCACAATGAACTCGATAGTGTCGGCGGACCTGTTTATCTCACCCAGCTGACATCAAAAGTGGTATCTGCGGCTAACGTTGATTATCATGCCAGGATCGTTGCGCAGAAATATATTCAGCGCGAACTTATAAGAGTATCGACAGAGATACAGACAAGATCATTTGATGACACTTACGATGTAACAGAACTGTTGGATTACTCAGAGAATGCTCTTTTCCAGATTGCTGAGGGGAACATTAAAAGAGAAGTAGCACCTATTAATGTGGTGATTAAGGAAGCAATAAGGGAGATAGAGGAGGCAGGTAAGAGGGAGGATGCTCTTGTTGGAATACCATCGGGTTTCACAAAACTCGACAGGCTCACATCCGGCTGGCAAAAATCAGAGCTGGTCATTATTGCGGCCCGGCCTTCAATGGGAAAAACTGCCTTTGCCCTTTCAATGGCAAGGAATATGGCTGTTGATCATGGGAAAAATGTAGCCATATTTTCCTGTGAAATGTCTTCCATTCAGCTGGTAAACAGGTTAATAGTTGCAGAGACCGATATTCCCGGCGATAAGATAAAAAACGGGCGCCTTAACGAGGAGGAGTGGAAACAACTCGATTCAAGAATTAAGAAACTTGTGATGGCTCCTATCTTCATAGATGATACTCCCGCCATTTCGATATTTGAACTACGCGCAAAATGCCGGAGGCTGATGGCACAGCACAAACTTGATATAGTGATAGTAGATTACCTTCAGCTGATGTCAGGTCCGGAAAATGCCGGAAGCCGCGAACAGGAGGTTAGCAATATATCACGCTCCCTTAAAAGCATTGCCAAAGAGCTTAATGTACCTATCCTGGCTCTTTCTCAGCTCAACAGATCGGTTGAGATGAGAGGAGGTACAAAACGTCCGCTGCTGTCGGACCTCCGCGAATCTGGCGCTATTGAACAGGATGCTGACATGGTTGTCTTTATTCACCGGCAGGATAAATTCGGCATACCAACTTTTGAAGACGGATCTTCTACAAAAGGTATTGCTGAGATTATCCTTGCAAAAAACCGAAACGGTCCTGTCGATGATGTCAAGTTAAAATTCCGCGAGGAGAAAGCCCAGTTTGTTGATATTGACGATTTTGATCTTGATGCCGGGATTGATCTGCGCGAAGGCGCTCAGAGTATTACCCTCGGATCAAAGATGAATCATGATAACCTGAGGAAGCTGGGAGGAGAATTCGATAATGAAACGGATATTCAGGACGAACCTCCATTTGCTTAAAAACTTATTAATTAAACCTCAGCACCAGCTTTCCTCCAACACTATGGTATTTTAAGTCATCAAATCCAACATATACTCCAATCTCCCCGATAAAGAGGAATTCACTTATGCTGTAACCTATCTCAGTATAATTCTGATGGTACCGCGAACCAAAATAAGAAAGGCTCAGGTTTTCTCTCATTAATGTGTTACTTAATCCAGGCAGCAGCTTAATGAGCAGGTATGGCGTGGTATATTTAAGATGGGCTTCCCCAAAGAATTCAGGAGTAGCCATGGAGTAATAATCCGGGAGCATAAAAGCATCTTCATAATTATTCAACAGGATTGGAAAGGGTTGAGAATTTATATGGAAGAAGTCATAAAAAGGAACATACCTGTTGTCAATAAATCCTCCTGTTCTGATTCTCCATCTGAATTCACTGAATGCGCCAATATCCTTTCTTTTGGCTACCTCAAAGGTCAACATATCGAATTGTTTTATACTTTTTTCCAATTCACTGAATTTGTTAATTCCATGTTGCCATGAAAAACTTAAAGTGGGCCAGTCAGAACCGGCAGGACTCTTATTTCCCTTGTAGATCCTGTATTTCTGGTTAGGCGTGTATGCGATTCTTGCCAGAAAGTCAGCATGCCGCTGGTTGCGTAATGCATTAAGCGGATTTGCGCCGGCCGCAAGATAACTGTTGGCCGGAATGTTATCGGTGTATTCTGCTGAAGGCTTAAAAACAGAAAAGTTGGTTGTGTTATTCAGGACTCTTCTGTATTCATAAGTGGCTCTTAACTCCAGGTTTAATCCATTGATGAGTTCACTCATATAGCCAAGTGACACGTAATTTGATTCATACAATTTCAGATAGTTCTTTCTTAAGAAAAGGGTTGTTATAGAGTTTAAAAAAGTATTTATGCTTCCAACATTACTGATATCCGTACTTGTCATCCCGGTCCTGAGGTATAGCTGGCTCTGCTTCAGTCCATTGAATTTGTAATATGAATTGACTTTCCACATTAGTTGTTCCCTGCTGAAAGCCCATCGTATATCGGGACTGACAGAAAATGATTTATTGCCTTTCCATGATTTTGATATACGGAAATTCATGCCATAAACAAACCCGTCAACAGTATTGAAACTCAGATTCCTGGGCTGCACAAGACCGCTAAAGTGTAAACGGAAGCCTGTCGTATCGGACCAGGTATGCCCCAGTGTGATCTGCTTTACCGTCCTGAAGAATTTGCTTTTCCCGCGAATTTTTTCAGATATTGTTGAATCGTTTTTCGGCCTACTGATAAGGGTGACTGCTTTGATACTGTCACTTACCCTCAGGCTGTGTTTCTCTATATCTGAAAGGGGTATGGGCCTGATCTGTGCCCAGTATGCACTGTCTTTCCTGTTTGCGTCTTTTTCAATTACATGTGTTGTATTGTCTTTTATTTCCAGGTTGTTTTTACTGCTATCGGCTATGCTCCTTTCAGATTCTTTTTCCATGAGTCTTGCAAGCTTTATCATATCGCGGTTCGATAGCTGGTCTTTTTCAAGAATTTTATCAATCTTCTGCTTTGTTTTTGTATCAGGAAGAGTGTCAGCTACTGACGTAAATTTTGATGGTTTGCCGCTGAAATCGGTATTTATCATTTCTGGTTTATGGAGGGCCAGGTTAGGTCGAACATCACTATATTTCACTGAACTGGAATAACCTACATCGGCTTTAAAACCAATGATTGCAATATTGATATCAAATTTGTGACTTACCGGCATCCATATATTATCCTGAACCGGGATATATAATTGTTGTATCCTGATCTTACCAACGAGGTTCTCATTTGTCAGATCGACACTTTGCAGACACCAAAGATCTTCAATAATATAGATTGTACCCTCAAAAAGCTGCTGACTTTTGCGCCTGGGAATGACCTCAATTTTATTGATTGTATAATTTCCCTGGGGAGAAGAACCCAGGTATTTGAAATTATAATGCGAAAAAGCAACCGGCGAAAGCGGGGAAATAGCCATATTGGCAAGAACCGGCTGATAAAAGCTTGCTTGAATAAAGCTCATTGGGGATATTTCATTTCCCTGTTCAGGGAAAGTGCTGTTGTATGAAATTACTTTCTGAAAGTATTTTTCAGGTGCAGTGAATTCTATTTCATTATATGATTCCATAAGATAGGAGTCACCCTCTTTCATAACTTTCTCTTCCTTCCCGCGTTTCCCTCCTCCTGAAACTGTTGAGGAATTGCCTGATGTCTCCATTTTCAGCGATTTTTTCAGTAATCTGGGTATCCTGTTGATAACAAGGTTCCCTTTAAGGTAAACCTCTGCCTTGTAATAGCTTACGTTATTCAGGTAATAAGGAGCCATGCCTATTACTTTCCTCATAATAATGGTGGCAGGATCTTCACCTGAAGCAGAAATCCTGACTTCCGGTATCTGGTAATACTGTAAAGGAAGGATTATATTCCGTGTTATTGTATTATCAGAAAGAGTGATATTCTCAAGTATCGGCTCAAAGCCAAGACTCTGGTAAATTATTGTGTATTTGCCGGCAGGTATCCTGATTTCATAGTCACCTTTTGTGTTGGTTGTTGTTCCCTGTTTTAGTTCCTGAATATAAACTGTCGCATATGGGATGGGATCACCTGACTGGCTGGTAATCTTACCTTTAAGAGTCTGCGCGTATGAAACAGCAGAAGTGAAAATCAGGATAAGAAACAGGAGTACTGATTGTCTCATTTCGTTTACTCTTTTAAAGTAAGACGAAAATAACAATAAAAAGTTATTTTTTCCCGGAAACGATTATGACTATCTCTCCTTTTGGAGGTTTTTTTGTATAAAACTCTGAAAGGAAGGATAATGTGCCTTTGATATTTTCCTCATAAATCTTGCTGAGTTCCCTTGAAACACATGCTTCACGGTCGTCACCAAATGAGACAGCAAGTTCATCGAGTGTTTTTACAAGGCGATAAGGTGATTCATAAAAAATCATCGTCCTTGTTTCATCAATCAGCGCACTGATTCTCTTGTTCCTTCCTTTTTTTGCCGGGAGAAAACCTTCAAAACAAAATCTGTCGCAAGGCAATCCTGAATTTACCAGTGCAGGGATCAATGCTGTTGCTCCGGGAAGTGTCTCAACAGGAATATCTTTTTCGAGACAAGTACGGACCAGTAAAAATCCCGGATCGGAAATGCCGGGAGTTCCGGCATCAGAAATTAGTGCTATTGTTTGCCCTGAAAGTAACTTTGAGCAGATTGACTCCACACTCTTATGTTCATTGAACATATGGTGCGACTGCAGGGGTGTACCAATATTAAAATGGTTGAGCAGTTTTTTAGCCTGCCTGGTATCTTCGGCAAGTATCAGGTCAACATTTCCGAGCACTTCAAGAGCCCTTAGAGTGATATCCTTGAGATTACCAATTGGAGTAGGGACCAGGATAAGTTTACTCATTATGAGGAAATTTTCGTTTAACCAGATCGAGAAGTTGCTTAACAGCCTCACTTTCATCATTGTCGCCGGTATAACTCATGATTACGGCCCTGGCATCAATAATGTTTTCAGCATTGTTGAGCCGGTTTATAGCCTGGTTATAAGCATCTTTATTTCCTTCAAATATTTCCCTTATAAAAAGGAACTTGTCATTTATCCCAATTGCATCAGAAAGGTCAGATAATTGCTTCGTTTTTAGCATATCACGTCTATCTTCGTCTGCTTTGATGCTTCCCATCTGTTCATTGAACCTGTTAGATAAGTGGCTGAACTTATCTGCAATTATGGTTGATTCGGATACTTTTTTATGAGTTTTGGGAGGTTCTTCTTTTTTCTCTGCTGGTAAAGGGTCAGTTATTTCAATCGTTACGGACTCTGATTTCGTTTCATCCTTCTGTTCCGGAATGTTTTCTTTGATGCTCTTCAGGAGAGCAATTATTTCACCCGCGCTCTTACATTTTGATTTTGCAAGCTCAACCTGCAACACGGGAACTCCCGGGTATTTTTTGAGATCATCAATGATTTCACGTGCTTCATCGAGATCTCTAATAATTAAATCAATGGTTGCATTGAAATCCATACGTTTTGATGTTAATATACCAAACCATTTTCCTTATTTTGCAAAAGTAACTATAATTACATTAGTCATAACGCAAATTTTGCAATTTGCGTACAGACAACTTACATTAATTGCAGATGGATTTTCTTGAAAATTCAGTAAGAACAGAAGGTAGGCGGGGATCAATAGAAGTTATTACCGGTTCTATGTTCTCAGGTAAGACTGAAGAGCTGATCAGACGACTCCGGAGAGCCCAGTTCGCAGGATTAAGAGTCGAAATTTTCAAACCTTCGCTCGATAAGCGGTATTCTGAGACAAGAGTTGTGTCGCACGATGACAAATCGATTGTTTCCACTCCTGTCGATAACGCAAGTGCAATATTGTTATTGGCAGGTGATGTGGATGTTATAGGAATCGATGAGGCACAGTTTTTCGACAGTTCCATTGTTGAAGTTTGCAATCAGCTGGCCGATAACGGTATAAGGATAGTTGTTGCAGGTCTGGACATGGATTTCATGGGAAAACCATTCGGGCCGATGCCGGCACTTGTTTCTATTGCTGAATATGTCACCAAGGTGCATGCAATATGTATGAGATGCGGTAACCTGGCAAACTATTCATTCAGAAAATCGGATGATGCCCAGGTAGTAATGCTGGGAGAAAAAAACCTTTATGAACCTCTGTGCAGAAATTGTTATAATAAAGCCATAAATAAGTAACAGGTGAAAATTGCCACATCAGAAATTGCCGGTATACTAAACGGAAGGCTCAAAGGACCTGCGGATCTTCAGGTTACAGAAATAGTTATCGACAGCCGGCAGCTTAGTTACAGCGAAGGTCTTGCTTTTTTTGCCATTACCGGGAAAAACCATGACGGACACAAATATATTGATAATCTTTACCAGAAAGGTATAAGGATATTTATTGTTGAGAAACTGCCCGGCGATATTGAAAAATACGCTGACACTGCTTTCATATTAGTTAAGAATACGGTTGAAGCATTGCAGGTAATTGCTGCACATATCAGGAAAAAATTTAAATCACCTGTGATAGCAGTGACAGGAAGTGCCGGTAAAACAGTGGTGAAGGAATGGCTTTCTGATATTTTAGGTATTTCAACATCTGTCATAAGGAGCCCCAAAAGCTATAACTCGCAGGTAGGAGTACCACTATCAGTGTTGAAGCTGGATGAGAAATATAAACTTGCTGTTTTTGAGGCTGGCATTTCTAAGCCGGGGGAAATGACAAGACTTCAGGAAATAATTAAACCTGATGCAGGAGTGATTACAAATATCGGAGATGCACACCGGGAAAATTTTCCTGATGATAAAGCCAAAGCAGCTGAAAAACTAAAACTCTTTAAGGATGCTTCCATGATCATTTATTGCAGTGATCATAAGCTTATTCATTCATTAATAATGGATGACCCGAGACTCAGGACCAAAAAGCTCGTTGACTGGTCCGCAGAAAATAGCGATGCTTCAGTGTATGTGGACAAAAAGATTTCGGAGGAAGGCCATACTTCGGTTCGGATTAAATATAATGGCAGTTATTACGATTTTATAATACCGTTTGCCGACAGGGCATCCGTTGAAAATGCAATTATGGTTGCGGCAGTCTGCCTGGCATTAGGAACCGATACTGATATAATTGCAAGGGGTATGTCGTCGCTTGTTTCGGTGGCAATGCGAATGGAGATGAAGAATGGCATTAACAATTGCCAGCTCATTGAAGACTATTATAACTCAGATCCCGGCTCTCTTGGTATGGCATTGGAATATCTCATATCGCAAAAAGGAAGAAAAACCACTCTGATTCTTTCCGATTTTGTTCAGAGCGGGAGGTCTGAAAAGGAGCTCTACCGCGAAGTGGCAGCGCAGATTAAAAAAACCGGTATTAATAAATTTATCGGAATTGGTAATGCTCTGTTAAGGAACAATGCATTATTTGATAATAATGCAGCCTTTTTTCAATCAACCGAAGATTTCATAAACAATTTCAACAGTTCTGATTACAGAAATGAGATTATTCTGCTAAAGGGTGCAAGGATCTATGAATTTGAAAAAATAGGGAAATTACTGGAACAGCAAATTCATCAGACTGTTCTGGAGATTAATCTGGATGCCCTTTCATATAATCTTAATGAATTTCGAAGGTATCTCGATCCTGGTACAAGGATCATGGCAATGGTAAAGGCATTTGCATATGGAGCCGGTTCAGCCGAGATTGCTTCATTTCTTGAGTACCACAGGGTGAGTTACCTGGCAGTTGCCTATGCAGACGAGGGAGCAGAACTAAGGAATGCTGGCGTTACCCTGCCGGTTATGGTAATGAATCCTGATCCGTCCGCCACCGAATTAATGATAAGATATTCTCTTGAGCCTGAAATATATAGTTTTTTATCACTGGATAAGTTTACATCTGTCGCCTCGAAGCACGGGTTAATAAACTATCCTGTTCACATAAAGATAGATTCCGGAATGCACAGGCTTGGTTTTATGCCAGAGGAAGTAAGCTCCCTGGCTGAAATTTTGGGAAACACTGAGTGCTTAAAGGTCATTTCAGTCTTTTCACACCTGGCAGCAAGCGAGGATCCGTCTCTCGATCATTTCAGTCACAGGCAGGTTGAGTTATTCCTTAAGGCAGCTGAGGAGATTGGTAAGACAATCGGATATCCTTTTTTACGCCATATTCTTAATTCTTCAGGTATTGCACGGTTCCCTCAGTATCAGTTTGAAATGGTCAGGCCCGGTATAGGATTGTACGGGGTTGGAAGCTTTCCTGGTCTAAGCTTAAAGACAACCGGGCGTTTTAAAACAACAATATCGCAGGTAAAGAAGATAAAAAAAGGAGATCCTGTGGGTTATGGCTGTGCAGATGTCTCTGATTATGAAAGAATTATAGCAATATTGCCCGTTGGTTATGCCGATGGTTTAAACCGTAAGCTGGGGAACAGGATAGGTAACCTGTTTATAAAGGGCATAAAAGTACCAGTGATAGGTAATGTTTGCATGGATATGTGCATGACAGATATTACAGGATTGAACGCTAAGGAAGGAGATGAGGCTGAGATATTCGGTGAAAATATATCAATTGAGGAGATTGCTGCGAAATGCCAGACCATTCCATATGAAATCTTAACCTCAATCCCGGGACGTGTTAAGAGGGTATTTTTCCGCGATTAACAGGAAACCTGTTCAATAATTTAACAATCATCCGAGCCCGCTTATATGTTCGAGGGTAACGGTATCCATGATGGTGATCTTTCTTCCTTTAAGTTCGATGATGCCTTCAGACACCATGTTTGAAAGTGTACGAATAGCATTTGATGTGGTCATATTTGAGAGATGGGCAACATCCTCTCTTGAAAGTAAAGCCCTGAGGGTTTTTCCATCAGCTTCATAACCATAAGTATCGCGAAGCATCAATAAAGACTCTGCCAGGCGGCCCCTTATATGCTTCTGAGTAAGGGAAACAATTCTTTTATTTGAAAAAACAAGTTCTTCAGAAAGCAACTTCACGAACTTCAGGGTGAGATCGGGGTTTTTCTTCAGAATTTTTACAAAAGTACTTTTTTCAAATGTACAAAAGGACGAGTCTTCAATGGCCGAGGCAGAGAATGCCCACACATGTTCGGAAAAAAGCGACCGGTATCCTATAAATCCCTGGGGCCTAACCATTTTCACAATCTGTTCTCTTCCGCCAACACCTACTCTGAATACTTTAACTTTTCCGGATGCGAGACATATTAGACCACGGATTTTTTCACCCTCTTTAAAAAGTGTATTCCCTTTTTTAATATGAAACAGGGAATGATGTTGTGATAATGTCTCTTTGTCTTTCTGATTTAAACCTTTGAAAATAGAAGACGGTCCTTCAATACACAACTCAATAAAAGGATTAATATATTGCATGAGATCTTTATGTTAAATAACATATCAAAGGTAACAAAAGAAATTTATAAAATTTAAATTAACATTTTTTAACATATTCACTTACAGAGAGTTGTAATAATCACAGATACAGTTTTTTATTGATATACAGGTAATGTAAGGGAATAAATAATATCTGCTTACTGGCAGATTATTGATTTCAGCGGGCCCTATTTATATTAATAAATAGCAGCCAGAGGCATTCTTCTTCCTGCGCCAAATGCCTTCGATGAAATTCTCAATATGGGGGGAGCCTGGTATCTTTTATATTCATTAAAGTCAATCAGCCTGACAACTTTTAAGACTGTTTCACGATCCGATCCTTCACTGATGATCCGTTCGGCAGGTTTCTGCATTTCAATATACTGATACAATATTGAATCAAGTATATTATAGTCAGGAAGGGAATCAGAATCGAGCTGATCGGGTCTTAATTCTGCTGAGGGCAATTTTTTTATAATGTTTTCAGGGATGATCTCAGAATTTTTGTTAATAAACCCTGCAAGCTTATAGACATCTGTTTTATAAACATCTCCTATAACGGATAACCCACCGGCCATATCGCCGTAAAGAGTTCCATACCCGACGGCAGCCTCACTTTTGTTAGAAGTATTAAGAAGGATATTTCCATGTTTATTGGATA
>Ga0315536_1000778_pt1 | contig 16017 bp, 13 predicted proteins | sample SalMarSW160230MG_FD_203093 | JGI IMG/M metagenome (GOLD analysis project Ga0315536, IMG submission 203093) | Salt marsh sediment microbial communities from the Plum Island Ecosystem LTER, Massachusetts, United States - Salt Marsh Sediment SW1602-30 ... | reverse complement strand
TTTTAAAGATATATTTAAGAAACTAGCTGAAATTAAGAAAAATACCTAATTTTTTTAAACTTTTTTACTTTGCAGCTCTCTCTCTTAATTTTCTCCTAAAAATTTTCCCAACAGCGGTTCTTGGTAATACGGTTACAAATTCAACTTGACGCGGATATTTATATCCCGCTAATCTTTCTTTTGACCATTCGATAATCTCATTTTCTGTGATTTTGTCTTTATATTCTGGTTTAAGTGCCACATAGGCTTTAATTGTTTCACCTATTTCAGGATCTGGTGCAGAAACTATTGCTACTTCCAGAATAGCCGGATGTTCAAATAATTTTTCTTCAACTTCTTTTGGCATGACTTTGTATCCCTTGTACTTTATTATATCCTTGGTACGACCTTCAATATAAAAAAAACCATCTTTATTCATGCGTGCTAAGTCACCAGTTCGTAGCCATCCATTTATAATCGTTTTCTTGGTTTCTTCTGGATGTTTCCAATACCCTTTCATTATTTGAGGTCCTTTCAGAAGTAATTCTCCAACTTTACCTTCCTCAATATCTTGTAAAGTATCTGGATCCACAATTTTTGCATCTGTATCTATAATTGGTACACCTATACTTTTTGAGTCTATTTCTGGCATCCATTTAAGAGGCATATGTGTTATTGGTGATGTTTCTGTCAATCCAAATCCTTGTCCAACTTTCGTTCCAACAACTTCTTCCCATCTCTTCGCTAATTCTGGAGCTAATGAAGCTGAACCTGAATTTGCTTCTTCTATACTAGATAAATCTCGTTTTGTGAAATCGGGGTTATTAATCAACATTTGAAACATTATGGGAACACCAATATAATTGGTTACACGATAATATTCTATTGCCTCTAAAACCTCTGTTGCATTAAAGGATGAGAACATAACCAGCATTGCGGCTCCGAATAAGGCAATAATTAAGACTTCAAAACCAAAAGTATGACATAAGGGCAATATGGATAGATTAACCGTTTTACCATATAATTCCTCACCTTCTTCAGGTTCTCCGTTTGATACAAGAACAGAAAGCGCATCTGCCACCAAATTATTATGAGTTAACATCACTCCTTTTGGTAAACCTGTGGTACCTCCAGTAAACAATAATGCGGCTAAATCGTTCATCGGATCTATCTCTACTTCGGGAGCTTTCGCAGGCTTGTCTTTTATAAATTCTTCGAAAGAAATGGTTCCTTCCCTTGCCTCGACTGCTTCTAATAGAATAACGTTCTTTAACTCAACTTCTCTCATTACCTTTTTAATAATCTTATACTGATTTTTATGAACAAAAACAGTATTAATATTACCCGCTTCTTTTATGATATGAATAACATCAGATTCTTTCAATAATGGATTGATGGGTGTAACAGCAGCACCACATTCCATAATACCCATACAACAAAATGCGAATTCAGGAACATTTCCTGTCATTATCGCAACAGCATCTCCCCTTTTTGTGCCCAATTCATATAGAGCATTTCCAACCCGATCTGAGAAAGAGAGAAAATCCCGATAGGTATAATTTTTGTCAGTCGGTTTATAATAAACGCACACATTATTGAGAAAGTTACTTGTGGATCTTCTAATAAATTCATGCACTGGAATTGGTTCAAACTTTATTGATTTTGGAACATTTGAAGGTCTAAATTTTAACCATGGTCTATTTGTGGTTTCAAGATATGGAGATTCATTATCATAATCGTATTCAGGTTCCCATTCAGAATAGTCTTTCATCTAATTTTCCTTGCAATTTTGATTGAATTCAATAACATTGATTAGATAATAGTATAATTTCCAACAATGTATATATAATTTTATTGATGATTTTTACAAAGTTCGATTAGAAAATTAATAAATAGGGTTACAATTCATAAATTTCTCTTGTATAACTTTTCATCAGGTACGAAACTCATCATGATCAAATCATCTCTTATTTCCCAGCCTAAATTTTGATAAAACTCAACAACATCTTTGTTATATTTTTCAATAAATAAATGAATTTTATGTGCACCAATTTTACGAAATCTCTCTATCAAATCATTCATTATCATCTTACCATACCCTCTTCTTTGATAATCTGGATCAACAGCTAAATGATGAACATAGCCTCTTCTTCCATCGAATCCTCCCATAACAACACCAATTATTTTATTACCAATTTTTCCAATCAAACATAAATTTGGATTTCTTTGGAGCATTTTTTCAATTTCTTCTCTTGTATCCGTGGATCCCACGCTGATACCCGATTTTCTCCAGAGATTAACGACCGTTTCATAAGATCCCATTGTAAATTTTTCAATCTTCATTTTATTTCACATAAATTTCATATTAAGGTTATGAATTTTTTTTCTATTTTCTGTTTTAGAATCGATTATATTTTGAATATATTTAGAAATTTTATTCCGCATATCATAATCAGAGGGAATAGGCAAAATTACATCCATTATCCTGTTCCCTATGGTAGCAATTGTGCCTTGTATGAAGGTTATTGCTTCAATCTGTCTTTGCACTATATCCATATTAAGAAGATATATTAGAAGAAAAGAATCAATCGCTTTCTCGTTTTTTAATACTTTTAACTGGAAAATATGACTCTGGATAATAATCTTGGTATCTAATTCACTAACATAAGCAGTTTTTCCTATCAGATTAGAGCCACCATCTTTTACTAATAGAATATCCCCAATCTCGATGTTTTGCTTTTCCTTGTATTTTATATACACTTCTTCTGAAGATCTTTTATTTGAATTAAGGTTGATTTCCCAATTATTAATTTCACTAGTTCTTATGAATGGTATTTCTCCTAAACCGTATAATTGAGAGCCTATTTCATCTCCACGAGGGATATATCCATTTTTATTTGTATAAATGATTTTTTCTTCTGATAGTTGCTGAATAGATTTCAATTCAAAATTTTTGTCCTTCTCAAGAAGTTTTAAGGTCTTTTCTACTCCTGTATAATAATTGGGGATATAAATGTGATTCTTTATCTGATTCTTCATTATCTTAAATATTTTTTGATCCTTCTGATAATTAAACCCCTCAGCTTTAAGCAATTTAAGATGCAAATCGATTAAATCATCATTCACTAGTGGATTCCGATTAATATCCAGTTGTTTTGAACCATCTTGATTCAATTTAAACGAGACCTTTCCATCCTTATCATGACCTACATTATCTACTATTGAAAAATCGATTTCATAATCCTTGGGAACATTTTTTAATTTTTGATAAAATAAAATACTCGTTTTATTGCATGTATAAGGTTGAAACGTATTTTGGTCTAATGAAATCACCCCCAATATCTTTCCATTATGCTCCAGATATTCCCATATATAACGATCTGAAGGGTTACCAAAAATTCCTTCAGGTAATATTATACCAAGTTTACCTCCATCACGAAGTAATTGTATGCATCTCTCTATGAAAAGAATTTGTGGAGATTGTTTCTTTAACAATTTATCTTCTTGTTTCCAGTGAGTGGTGTCCAAATTTTTCCATACATATCCAAAGGCATAATTCTTGAGAGTTTCTTTTTTATCAATGGGTATTCGCGCTCCAAAAGGAGGATTGGTAAAAATATAATCGAATTGATCGTTTCTCACCATACTTTTTGAATCAATTCTATAGCTTTTAGGATCTAAAGAATCTTCACAAAAGATGTTTGCCTTTTTACCACTAAGAATTTCAAGATATAATCGACAGATCTTGACTAAAAATGAATCTTTATCCATTCCGAAAAGATTGCTTACAATATCTGAATCTTTTAGAGATTTTCCTTTGAAGTTTAACTTTGATAATAATAAATCTTTCACTTCTAACAAAAATCCACCATGACCGCAAGCAGGATCCATTACTTTTGCCTCAACCTCAGGATTCAGATAATTTACCATGAAAGTAATGATATTAATAGGAGTAAAAAATTGACCTCCTTCATCTTTTAAAATTTTACTTACAAATACCTCAAATGCATCTCGTAAAATATCTTTTGATGACTCTATTAGAGAAATGTTCTCTAACTCACGCACAACAATAAAAACAAGTTCCTTATTCATGCTAATTTGTTCATTTTCATCAATAATTTCTTTATATCTTTTTTTTACTCTTTCATTGAAGAAATTTTGAATTCGACCGAACAAATCTTTTTCTGTTTCTTTCTGTTTGATTGAAAAATCCAATTGATCATCCGAGTTTTTTTCGATCTCATCCACTAACTTGCATAACAACAAGTTAATTATCTCTTTTGATCTCGTTCTTGTATCAGTATCCATGTATTTTAATTTTCCATAAAGATGTTGATTTATATTTCCAAAAACAACTTTCAAATTAGGAATTTGAATAAGATCTTTTTTTCTCACCAATAAAATCACTATATATTTTTATGCCAAGAGTAAAATTTCTTTCTATTAATCTATAATTATTGTGAAAATTTGATTAGAAACTATAAAAACATTGAGAGCTAATAATACTTAATTTATTACTATGAAAATAGAATTTAATTTAATGATTACTACAATTGTGAATGGATATGAGCAATGATAAAAAGACTATAAAAGAATTGGAGAAGCTTACTGGAAAAGAATTTAAACAAAAGTTATCTCTAATTGAAAGAGATTTCAGTTTTGCATATAAAATTGAAGGCGAGGACATCGTTGAACTTGGTGTAGATTTAACGTTATTAGATCTAGACTCTGAAAAGATAAAGATCGTAGAAGATTCTATTAAACAACTAAAGAACTTAAAAAGATTAAACATTAAAGTTGCAAAGGATGAACTTCCCGGTTGGATTCAGGATTTAAATAACTTAGAACATCTCGGTTTAAGCCAAAATAAATTCAAAGTTTTGCCTGATTGGTTAGACGGATTAAAACACCTTAAATCTATTGATCTTACATCTAATGAGATTCAAAACTTACCGGATTCATTATTAAATTTATCTAATCTCAAGGAACTCAAGATAGAACATAATTATAATCTAGAATGGAATCAAAAGAATTTAGATCTCCTTAAAACACTATTTAAAAGAAAGGTAGATATTAAGGCTCCAAGGTTATTTAAATTTCAATGTCAAGTTGATCTTCCAAAAGAACAAATAGAGATAATTAGAGAATTAGAAAAAGAAAATACTGAAAAAGAGAAGGTTCGTATATACGTCAATCCGATTAATATGAAAATTGAGGATGGAAAAGTTGTTGAATGGCGAATGGTTTATTATCTGTTTAAATCCCTACCTGAAAATTTTAATCTATTTAAGGATCTAAAGTCATTAACAATTACTGAAACATCCCTTGAAAGTCTCCCTGATTCTTTTGGAGACTTATCTAATCTTATTAATCTTGATTTATCGAAGAATAAACTTGACAAGCTACCCGAATCATTTATCAATTTGACCTCGATTAAAAATTTAAACTTAAGCAACAACCAATTTGCTGAGATTCCTACAGTTTTATGGGCCCTTAAAGATTTGACCGAATTAAACCTGTCTAATAATCCATTAAATGACGAAGAAAAAATTATTATTCAAAAAAGTCCAGACGCCATCAGAAAATACCTAAGAAAAAAAGCCACGATCACAATATTTATTTCCCATGCTGTCATTGATTTTGAACCTTATAGGGTAGAACAACTCGTGAACTTCTTGAAAAGCCAAAAAGAAATATCTGAAGTATATTTCTGTGAAGAGGACCTTGCCGGTAATATCGATGAATGGATGCTAGATACCGTACAAAAAAGTCAACTGCTACTTTTCATTGGAACACGGAAATCCGTCTTAAATTCAGTAGATTGCGATAATGAATTACAACTTGCTAATAAATTTTCAATCCCGGTGATCCCTCTAAAAGGGGATGATATTGATTGGGCTGCCTTGGCAGAAAAAAATCTCTCTCGTGAATTAGGTTTAGAATATGATAAGGATAATTTCGAAGAATTTTGCGATGATCTTTACAAGTACATCTGTAATTTTAAGCGAGAAATTGATTTAATGGGAGAAAAAGAACGGCAAAAAGGAATTATTGATATCTATGAAAGATTCCGTCTCATGCTAGATGAAAGGTTCAGTGATTTCGACAGAAAATTGACCGAATTAGATGAAAGGATCAAAAAACTCGAATAAGGTACAACTTTTTTGATAAATCACATTATTTTTTTAGTTTAACAGATTTTTTAAGTTCATGTCAGAAAATCATTTTGATTTTGGAGATTATATTGATTTTTATGTGAATAGGCATTTTGGAATAATAACGCTCAATAGAATTCATCGATCCAACTCATTTACCATTGAACAACTAAAACACTTGAAAAATGCGATTGAGTTTTGCCAAAGTAATGATAAAGTTAAAGGAATTATTTTGACCGCCAAGGGTAATTCTTTTAGCACGGGGATGGATTTAGGAGAAATAACAAAATATGATTATAAAGATGTGAAGGAATTGGAACATCTTGCTGCTTTCATTTGTCAATCATTATATAATGGAAAGCCAGCGATATGTGCAATTAACGGTCGAACCTTGGGTGAAGGAGTGGTATTTTTAGTATGTTGTGATTATCGAATCGCAGTAAAGGAGAGTTTTTTTCAAATGCCAGAAATCAATTCTGCGATTTTCCCAGGTACTGGTTGCGTCACCCTTTTCTCTAAAATTATCGGAATTCCTTGGACAAAAAAACTCCTCTTATTTGCTGAGAAAGTGGATGCTATAAAAGCGTTACAAATAGGGTTAATAGATGAGATTGCAGAAAATCAAGATGAACTCATGAAAGTTGCGTTAAAGAAAGCACAATTCATTAATACTAAGAACTCAACTGTAATGCATTCAATAAAAATTTTAAGCAACCATCTAATGGATAAAAGTTTTTCTGATGCGTATCCAATGGAAACAATTGCTTCAGATTGGTATAAATTCACGGATAAGAAAAAAATGGTGAAAGATTTTCAAAAGTCACTAAATTGGATCGAATAATACCAGTTAGACTCTCAAATCAAACCTCTCGTTTTTCTTCAGATACGTTTCTGTCTCATGCTCGCAATAAGATAAGAAAAATTGCAAAATGTTTATATGATTAATTAGGTTTATACAAAATAGCGAACATTGCTTTTTCGTTTAGCTTAAAGGATGACTCGGAAGAGTTAAAAGCAGAAAGTAAAGGAAAGATCTAATTACTGAATAATATTTGGTGAATGAAATGAGAAATAAAGATGATTCAAAAGTGTTTATTGGTAATAAAAAATCAATGGCTTACGTGATGGCAGCCATGGTTGTGCTCAATGAAAAACCAGTAAGACTACTTGCTCGTGGAAGGTCGATCTCAAGAGCTGTTGACGTAGCTGAAATTACCATCAATAAATTTGTAAAGGGAAGCAGTTACGGTGAAATTAAATTAGGGACTGAAACATTGAAAAATACCGATGGAACCATAACGAATGTTTCCTCAATAGAAATTGAAATTCTTCCAGCATAGATATAACACAACTAAAGACTATTTTAATGGAGAAAATCAGGAGACTTTCTCGCTTTTTTTTTAATTTTAATTAATCTTTCTGTTCAAATTTATATTGATCTATGTCAATTATGGGTCGATACCCAATTTTTTGATAAATGCTATTGGACGTCGGATTCGTTAAATCAGTAAACAAGAAACAGAATTTGTTCCCCTCGTCAAGCAAGAGCTTACTCAATTCTGCAACGCATTTAGTAGCGTACCCCTTTCGTCTCAAAGACGGAGGCGTGTACACTAAGTTAACTTTGTTACCATTAGGCGTTTTCCCTGCTTTTCTCGCCATCGAAACGGGTAAATCATTATCTAATAGCAAATAAATTCTCCCTTCATCCACCGATCTTTGTAAACTATTTATCCAATTATCCCGAATTTTCAATTCATTCTCTGAAAACACCTCCACTATGAATTCTCGCCCCCATTTAAATACTAATTCGGTAAATGAGTCATCAGCTTTTATAAATTCTTTATTTCCTAACGTATCTTGAGCAACTTCTGTTAATTGGTAAATCCGTTCATTCATAGCTAATTTAGCTTCTAATTTTTTTCCTTTACACCATAATTTCGCGAATTTTTCAACACCCTTCTTAATACCCATTACTCCCGGTAATTCAATGTTTTGCTTATTCAAGGCATCAACTAATGCATTTATTGATCTTAAATGATTTGTGTATGATAAAATTTGATTGAATGGAGGAGTTCTAAGAGATATTAGCATGATTTGATTACCATCCAATACTGATATTAATTCGGGTTTAAAGTCTCCATATCGATACGGATCGTCTCTAATTGCATCTAAGATCCCTAAAAGATGATTATTTTCTGCCTCGTGCTCAAGTAAAAATGGAGTCGCTAAATCATAAAATTCGGAAATATCATCATAAAATCTTACTTCCATGTAAAACTATTAGATAATAGTCCCTAAAAACTATTTCCCATCTGAAATATCTTGTTTACCTTTAGGACTTGAGTTTTGCCAATTTATCACTAAACTCTTCAATGTCGGAATTCGTCAGTTCATTGGCTTTTATTTTTGTTAAAAGGTTCATGAAACCTTTGATTAACGGGTGCTCTAAAACTTCACATTTCTGATTCAAGGTGTTCACACTCATTATCATGGCTGATTCCATGGATTCCCCCATTCCTAATACATCTTTGAATAATAATTCATTATTATCCGTGTAATTTAAAACTACAATATCCTCTAATATCTGAGATCCATCATTTTGCTTGATTATTTTAAATTCGCACATCGCTTTAATTCACTTTAATTCAATTCTACTCTTCAAAAAGTTTGGCATGTTTCTCTAAAACCAAATTTTTTAAAATACGCTTAATAAATTAAAATATAGCAATTATTTTAAAACTTATAAATCAAAACTCAAACAAAGGAAATTGATGAAAAAATGGCAAGACCTTATCAGAAAGCAAACATTCCTGGTCCAGAAATGGGCACTTCTGTCTATGACCCAAAAGTAATGGCTAATCTTTTAAAAACACCTAAACGAAAAATAATGGTAATTGGTGCTGAATCCATTAATTGGGAGCTTGATGGAAAGAAGGTCGCTGACTATTACATTGAGATCGCAAACAAATTGGATTGCCAAGTGATTTCAACTGGACACGTCTATAAGTATTTGAAAGATAAAATTAACAAGGACAAGCTCTATGACATGTCACTAATTAATATTACTGGAAGATTAGTCGATAAAGATTGGAAAGGAATTGATGGAAATGGTCAATACAACATGGCAATCTTTGGCGGACATATAGTCTACTACGTATCACAAACAATGAGCAGAATTAAAAATTTCTCTAATTGGGTAAGAACAATTGATTTAGATAAATTTTCTCACCCGAATGCTCGTTTTAGTTTACCAAACCTCAGCGATGACGATTGGAAACGATTTTTAGAAGAATTAATTGAAAATTTATAAAACTAATAAATAAAATTATAAAATAAATGAGGAGTAAAAAGATATGAGTTTTAGTGACATTCCTGTAGATGTTGGACCGGTTTATGAGGGGGAGCGCATTCGCGCGAATCAAATGTATGTAGAACTTGGGGGGCCTAAGGTTGAAAAACACTTCGAGCTCGTGAGGGTCGTTTCTCCTAAGGATATTAAAGATGGCTCCGTAATGCTTTATGGTCCGGATCTTAAAGATATGGAAAAGGGTTCTAGACATCCAATAGGAATTTTTGTGGAAGTTGCGGGACCTGAATTGGAAGAAGATCTAGAGGCTGTTTTTGAACGCAGGGTTCACGAATTTTGCAATTTTGTGAATGGAATCATGCATCTCAATCAGCGCTACACGAACTGGTTACGTCTCTCTATAGCAGCATACGAAAAAGGATTTAATTCCCTTAACATGCTTGGTACTGTTCTCATTAGACTCTTTAAAGCAGAATTACCCATCATAGAACAAGCACAAGTCACGATTTATACGGATCCTAAAGCTATTGAAAAGCCTTACGAAATAGCCATGGGAATTTATGATAAAAGGGATGAACGAGCCAGAACCATCCATGATTCTGATGTGGACATGTTTTATGGCTGCGTTTTATGTCAATCTTTTGCACCAACCCATGCTTGTTGTATAACACCTGATAGAACGAGTTTGTGTGGTTCTATCAATTGGTTCGATGCTCGAGCAGCAGCAAAAGTTGATCCAAAAGGTCCGTTATTCGAGGTACCCCCCGGAAAGTGCTTGAATGTTGAAGCAGGAGAATACACTGGCGTTAATGAGATGATTAAAAAACGATCCCTTGGAGAAATTGAGAGAATTTATCTTTATTCCGGTATGGAATTCCCGCACACTTCATGTGGGTGTTTTGAAGCGATAGATTTCTACATTCCTGAAGTGAATGGACATGGAATCGTGGATCGAAACTTTGGTGACGTGGCAATTAACGGCTTACCTTTTAGTGCCATGGCTAATCAGACTGGTGGGGGCAAGCAGATGCCCGGATTTAATGGTATCAGCATCCAATACATTACCAGTCCAAAATTCCAACAATATGATGGTGGTATCAGCCAAACCGTTTGGATGAATAGCGGTGTAAAGGAACGCGTGGCAGAACTTCTCCCAGCAGACCTCGTAGCAAAAATCGCGACGGAAAAAGAAGTCCAAGACATTAACGCTTTAAAGACATGGTTACAGGAAGTGGACCATCCCGTTGTAGCAACGTGGGGAGCATTAGAAGAAGAGGAGGAAGAAGAAGCGGGAGAATACGAGGAAGCGGGTGCCATGATTCCAATGGGGACTCAATCATTCACGGTTCCGGGAGTAGGTGGTGCTGGCGGATTTAAGATCATTCTTAAGAACTGTAAGGTGCATGCGGAAGCAATAATCATCAAGAAATTAGAGCCATCTCGCAAAAAGAAATAATTATTTTCTGTTTTTTCTTTTCTTATTATTTTCATTATGTATTGTTATATTTAGCATTAGTTCATAAAAGAGTGAATATCCTTCCAACCATAAATTAGTAGAGTCTATCATGTTTTATCAATGGCGTGGGGTTTAGAATCGAATGATGAACCTCTGTTAAGCTGGATCATTCTTCCCGGTCATCTTCCTCTTGAATTTCAAGAACCAGCTCTTGTCTTTTTATTTCACGTGCACGTAAAATGTCGCGTTTGGTGATAATTCCTAATAGTTTATTAGGATTTATAGGATCTATGACAGGTAGTCTTCCATAACCGTAATTTTCAATCTTATCTAATACATCAAAAGCAGCATCGTCCGGAAATACGGTGATGACATCCTTCGTCATGCAACTTTCGATTGAGGTGGATTCCATTTTCTCGGGTGTTACTTTAAACAAATCTCTATAGACTATTATGCCGATGAATTGCCCATTATCGACGACAGGAAATCCAGATCTGCCTGAACTATTTATGAGTTCAAATAGATCCTTGATGGTTTGTTTTGGACTCACGGTGATGAAATTCGCATTCATTATTTCTCGAGCTTTTAAATTTTCGAGAATATCCTTGATATATTTGCCCCTGTGGATGGGGGAATAACTTTGAGACAGAACTTGGCTTTCGTAAATCGTCCATTTTTGGCTGAAGATGTATGCAACGGTACAAGCGAGCATTGCTTGAACAAGGAGGGAATACGTATCGGTCATTTCAGAGACCATGATTATGGACGCAATGGGGACATTGGCGACAGCCGTGATAAAAGCGGCCATTCCTACAACAGCAAAGGGAGCCACTGTAATATTGAATAATGGAAATATCAATTTGAGTAGCAGTGCTAAAAAAGCCCCAATTGTTGATCCAATTACGAGAGAAGGAGCAAAAACACCACCACTCCCACCAGATCCGATGGTAAATGAGGTCGCAACAATTTTAGTAAAGATAAGAACGAGTAAGAGGAGTAAAGTGAATCTCGATTCAATTGCTAATTGGATAATCCCATAGCCCGGACCAAGGATATCAGGAACGATCAATGCTATCATTCCCACAATGCCACATCCAATCGCGGGTTTTAACATTCTGGGGATTTTTAACTTATTAAAAGCTTTATCTTTGATAAGATAAAAAAATTTTATAAAGATTATCGCAATGCCTGCACACATAAGACCGAGGATGATAAAAAAGGGAAGGTTTTGGATATGTAAACTGAATTCGGGAGTGACGAACATTGGATTGAATCCAAAAAATAATCCGAATGTTGAATATGCCACGATGGAAGACATAAAGGAGGGTAATAGGGCCTTCACTTCAAGATCGCGTCTATATAAAACTTCAATTGCAAAAATTGCCCCTCCTAATGGTGCTTTAAATATTGCACCAATTCCTCCCGCAGCACCGCAAATAATCGCTGTTCTTCGATCGTTGGTGCTTAGATTGATCCTTTTTATGAACCATGATCCAAATCCCGCACCAATTTGTGCAATTGGTCCTTCTCTTCCAGCGCTTCCCCCAGATCCAATGACAAGCGAGGATGCGATTGTTTTTATTAGTGGTACGCGTTCTCGAACTTCACCATTTTTATAATGAAATGCTGAGATGTATGCATCCGTTCCATGCCCTTCGGCTTCTGGAGCAAATTTATAGACGATAAATCCCGAAAGTAACCCTCCAAAAATTAAAACGAGTGGAATGCGCCAAGACACCATGCTTGATGTCGTAAACGAAAAAAAAGAGATCTCTCCACCTGAGGATGGAAGAGTAAACCCACCAAGGTACCCTAATAAAAATGCGGTGCTTAATTGTATTAAAAGATATAATAATACTGCCCCAAGACCAGATATGATCCCTATTATCGTCCCTAGAATGGACCATCTTGAAAAATATTTTAATTCTTTTAAGGGTTTCATGAATTCAGTTCTTTTGACAAGTTTAATTTTTCTAAAATATTATTTTAAAGTAAAATCATGTATAAATAATTAATTTATGGGTTCTACCGAAGAACTAGTAGTTAATGATTAGTTTTTAATTTCTTCATTCTTGCGACGATATTCCACTCCTTAATTAATTTTTCAGTACTCGGTGGAACGTGTTGTTCCCAAAGCTGATCATGAATCATGGCTTCTCGAATGTCATATCCGCTTAATCCTTTTTTTTCTAGCGGTACATCCCATAGCACATGCACTTTAAGCCCTAAAGATTCGAGAATGCTTTTCTTTCGCCTGCCCCACTCATCATAAATGCTTAAGAAAAAAACAGCATTCATTGGCACGTAAAATTTAATGAGCTCTGGAAAGTTTATTGGAAATGGAACGATGGAAAATTCGCTCAGAGTCAATCCTTTTTCAAGCAGTGCATCTCTAATCATAACATAACGTTCATAATAGGTAAGGGGATTTGAACTCGTCATATTCCGATGCGGATTTGTTTCAGTATACTTTGCTAATGTTGGATCTGGATTAGTGATACCAACAATGAGATGAGAGCATAATTCCTTGCCTGCCATGAGATATTTCATATGATCATCATGAAGGATTTGAAAGCGCCCATGAATGACTCCAATATTAAAGGGTTTATCTTTAATTGTCATAATCTTTCATTGGGAATGATATTTGCATATGATTCGAATAATTCAAAAAAGATTAATAATTTTATCATGCACTTCAAATTTCAAGGCAAACTTACATGATATTATAATTTAATAAATGCCTTTTTACATGATTTTAAGTCATATTACGCAATTTTTGCAAGATTTTGACAAAAAACTTATGGTGTATTATATCGCTGGAATTAATATTATAAAATTGCATCCTTGCGTATAATCATTTGGAACTCTGTCTTCAACCCAAATTTGTCCGTTATAGCTATCAATAATCCTCTTTACTAGTGTCAAACCAATCCCCATTCCTTTAGTATTTTTATCTCTATCATGTCCTTCTTGAAAGATCTTCTCTTTTCTAGAATCCATGATCCCCATACCATTATCACTAAATTCTAATTTTACATGATTATTGTTATTTTTTCTAATTTTGGATATTTTAATGGAGATTTTCAAAATGGGTTTATCATTATATTTTATTGCATTATTCAATATATTTTCAAAAACATTATGCAGTAGATCGTTTGCAGACACAATAAATTGATTAAAGCTGGCATCCACATTTATTTCAATGGCATTTTCTTTATAACTTTCTTTGAAGTAGTTAATGCTTTTTGTTAATGACGAGTATACATCAATGGATTCAAATAATGGTTCCTTGCTATCTATTTCTGAGATTATTTGGATATTTTTAATTAATAAATTTGCTCTTGTAACTTGTTCTTTGATTCTATCTAGGATAACTTTTACGTCTTCTATTTTTTCAGGATCTTCTAAAAGAAAAGAACATAATTGGGAAGATCCACTAATAACAAGAAGAATATTCGAGAAATCGTGAGTAACTAACTTTTTATAAAAATCAGCTTGATCGTATGCGATTCTATATTTTTTTTCTGATTCAATTAACTTTTGTTTGATATTTTTACTTTCTGTTATATCTCGAATTATACTTCCTAATAATAATCCTTTTCTTGTTCTGATTGGGAAATTTAACTGTTGTAAATATCTCTGAGAGCCATCAGAGTTTTGAGTGATAATTTCTTGGAATCTATTAAGCCATGGAGCTTTCCCTGTTTTAAAAAAAGGTTCTATTGTGGACCTTAGAGTATTATATTTCGTATCAGTTTTATCTTCCTCTGGTATAGTCAAGTAAAAAGCGTCCCAAACAGGACATCCTATCATATCTGATTTTTTAACACCAGAGATTATTTCTTGCCTTTTATTCCACTTAAGGATAATCCCATTTTCATCGGCGAGAATTATGCCATCTTGGGATTCTTCAAAGAATTTCCGGAACAGTTCCTCACTTTCTCGAATTATTTCTTCAGCTTTTTTCCTTTCTGATACATCTTTAACTATCACTTGGATTACGTTTTCTTCTCCAATTTTCACCATTCCTGCTTGAATTTCTATCCACTCTAGGTTAGTTTCCATTATATTTTTCTGCGATAAATCCATTTTAAATTCTAGAGGGTTCGAAAATCCTTTCTCTAACAAGTTTTTGTATAAATCTTTTAGGATATTTAAATTTTTAATCGGAATAAAATTTAGATCGAGAAAATTTCTACCAATTAAATCAGATTTACTGAATCCTTTTAATTGGTTGAGTGTGTTTTGATTGAAATCAATAATAGTACCATTCGCATTTATTAAAATTATCATGTACGGAGATTTCTCAAACAGGAAACGAAATTTTTCTTCTGATTCCATTAATTTTTGTTCTAAATGTTTACGTAGAGTTATATCTCTTAAAATAATGATTCCTTTTAATTCACCAATAGCGTTAATAAACGTTCTTCCAGTTGCTTCCATCCACACGTAATGTCCCATTTTATGTTTAAACCGTAATTCTGACATTCCTTGACTTTCTTCAATTCCATTCTTTATATTAAGAACCGCATTTTGTACGTCATCAGGATGGATAAACTCTAATCCAGATGAGCCAAGTACTTCTTCTTTTGAATATCCTAATATATTCTTAAGTGCTTGCTCGTTTACATATTGTGCTTCAATATTTTTATTTATCATTAAAATTATATCGTTTGCGTTTTCTATAATTAGGCTATGTATTGCTTCTGATTTTTTCTCTTTCTGTTCTGAGAGGTTTTGATTAGTAGTATTCATCTTTTGAACTATAACTAAGTCAGGGGGAATAAAATCAGTTTTAAATAATGAAGTTTTTAGCTCATTTGATATATTACAAAAATATTTGATTTCTTTAGATAGTGAAGTGGATTTTTCTATGCAATCTTTTAATACATCAATTAAATCAAGATTCTCTTTATAATATTCTGACGCTAGGGATCCTAGGCTATTCTTAATTTCTCCATTCGTTTCCATATAAGCCGCACTATTATAGTCTATTAAGAACAGTTTATTTTGGCGAATTTGCCAAGCATAAATAGGAATTGGAATGATATTTAAGAAAGATTTTATTTTATCCGGTGATTTTAGTAATGTTTCTGTTAAATCCATGAAGAAGATCC
>Ga0315536_1000777_pt1 | contig 16025 bp, 11 predicted proteins | sample SalMarSW160230MG_FD_203093 | JGI IMG/M metagenome (GOLD analysis project Ga0315536, IMG submission 203093) | Salt marsh sediment microbial communities from the Plum Island Ecosystem LTER, Massachusetts, United States - Salt Marsh Sediment SW1602-30 ... | reverse complement strand
CAATCAGTACGAAATAACCCTGTGGGCGGAGAACATCCCTGAGGTGCGCGCCTTCACCGAGGCCTGGCTGCAGTATCAGTTCGTCGCGCTTGATGCGGCCGGGCAGGTGATCGTCCGCAGCGAAGTGTTCTGGAACATCACCCTCCTGCGCTGCGCCGGGAAAACCGGGTAGCGCGGGACGGCAATGGCGAATAGTCCCAATTAAAAAAACTTCCGGAGGAATGCGTAAATCCTCCGGAAGTTTTTTTAATGGAAAAGGGTCAGCCGGAAAGACGATAGGTGAAATATTCGTTTTCGCACGGTACGCCCCAGGCCGCGTGCATCTGCCGCTCGTTCAGGTCGATGATCAGCGAGCAGACGGTTTTCTGCTGATCGAGCGGATTTTCGTCAATCACTTCATGCGAGCAGATCGAGTTCGGATGGTTGACATGGTCGCGCAGGATCCCCTGCAGGGATTCCCGGCTGTGGCGGTGGGTGCGGCGAAGCAGGCGCATGGCGCGGAAGTAGCGCACGCGCGATCCGATCAGGTGCTGGGCGTCGTTTTCGAGCCGCGCCATGCGGCGGCTGAGGTAGTGGTTGGTGTGGGCCAAGATCCCGCTATGGGCGTACATCATCGAAAAATATCGCGCCGAGACCTCCACGTTATACGCTTCGCCCGAAGCATGCACCAGAACGTGGTTGTAACCCGCGGCCCGGTGCGGGGCGATTGCCGCGGACATCGCATCCGATATGGTCCGGGCGGCCAGCACCGCGCGCGAGACGAATATCCGCGGCACGCCGATGCGCACATCGCTGGGGTAGACCGAATCGCAACACTGGCAGATGCCCATCGCGTTAAAACCGATGTTCGGCAGCAGCGCGCCGTAGGTCATCGCCAGGAATGCCGGTTCGCCATCCGGCTCGGCGTGGAGGAGAAAGACATCCGACTCGTCATCCGGCAGCCAATCCTCATTGTGCCCGATAAGCACGCGGCCTTCTGCGGTATGCTCCTCGGTCGCCACAAACGAGGTGCATCCGAGCAGGTGGAGGGCGTCGGTGGTGATCGCCTCCATGCAGTTGACCACCATCAGGTCGTCGAAGGCCAGATCCGCGCCCTCGGCCATGGCGCGCAATTCCTCCACGTAGCGTGGCGTGAATTCCTGCGCGAAAGGAAGGTATTTGTGCGCCTGCAGGATCGCCTCGGACCATGTCAGCCGGATCTGGCCGTAGGTTTGCTCGAGAAAACCCTTGACGTTGGCGACCATATGGAGGATGGACTCCCGGCGCACTTTTCCAAATTCCAAGCCCATTTCGCGCGGGGTGCCCCCGATATGAATGAGTGGCAGCGGCTGACCTGTCATGGCCTGAAGTGTAGTAGAAAAGACGGCTTATGACAACGGGGAAGGCCTTTGTAATCATCATTCCCGTTATTTTCCGGGGGATTTTCGGACAATGTCGTGATCGTCATGCCCGCGCCTGCCCCCGAGGAGCCTCCTTACTCGATCCTGATTTTCGAGTGTGGATGTTTGTGATCCCGCCGTCATCATTCGGAGTGGGCGGGTCACCCGGGTGCGTCGCCGCGTATCGGATCGGGTTCCGTTTTCCGGATCGTGTTTCCGCAGTTGGGCTCTTCGGTGGAGGGGCAACCATAGATGAGGAGAACCGGATCCGGGACTAGCGGGCCGAAAATAGGCCGGTGCAGAAACCGCGCATGTTCCTTAGTCCGGCATGGGATTGGTGCCCCCCGCTTTCGGGGATTTTTTTTTAGGCGCCTTTAGCGTAAAATCACCTCCATTCGGAAGGGATCGTATCCGGTTGCCGATTATCAAGTAGAAACCCGGACACATGTGTATACCCGGCCGCCGCCGCATTCCAGTAGAACACGCAAGGATCTCGCGATGATCCGTACCGGCGCGCGCGCTTGTAGACTCTTCCTATTGACGGTTTTCCTGGCCGGCTGTGCTTCTGTCGCGCCCCGGACCTCCGGCTCCACGCTTCCGGATCCGCCAACCTTCACCTGGCCCAACCCGCCCACCCAACCCCCTGCCGATTCCGAACGCTCGGTGGCAGTGGACGGCCTGGCACGCCATTATCTTCTGCATATTCCACCCGGGCTGAGCGCCGGATCGCCGGTGCCGTTGGCGCTTGTCTTCCACGGGCACCGGATGAACGGCGATGCCATGGTCGCCATGACAGGGTTCAATACTCTCTCCGATACGAATCAATTTATCGTCGCCTATCCCAACGGGACCGGGCCGGCGGAAGCCCTCTCCTTCAACGCCGGGCTGTGCTGCGGCTTTGCCGTGACAAATGCCATCGACGAGGCCGCGTTCGTGCGCGCGATCCTTTCCGATCTGGAAGGGTTTTTGGCGATCGACCCCGCGCGGGTGTATGTGTCGGGGTTTTCCAACGGGGCGATGCTGGCCTACCGCCTGGCCTGCGAGCTTTCGGATACGATTGCGGCCATCGCGCCGGTCGCCGGCAATCTGGGATACGAGCCATGCCGGCCGCGGGGGAAAGTCTCCGTCCTCCACATTCAGGGTTTGAGCGACGATTCCTCCCCCTTCGCGGACGACGACCGTTCCTCCGATTTACATCCGGACATCCGGTCGGTACAGGGCAGCGTCGCGTTGTGGGCGTCATTCGACGGATGCGCGGGATTGCCGGAAGAAACCCGGAATGGGATCGCGACGCATTGGGTTTATCCCGAATGCGCCGCAGGAACTGTCGTGGAATTATATTCTCTCTACGGGGTCGGCCACATCTGGCCGCCGGAAAGCACTTGGCCGGTATCCCGGACCATTTGGGAATTCTTCGCCGCACACCCCAAAACGTAATCCGGTCCAAACCGGATAGCCGCGGAGGATATCCCCGCCGCGAGAAAAATAAATTACATCCGGAATTCCACCTCGCGGGTGACGCGCATACCACTGGCTGTTTGAGACAAGGAAGCTGTCTCCGGCAGCCTTTTTAAAATTTTCTTCGCTCCCGGATGATGTGAATCCCTGCGGAGTGTCCTGATGTCCGGGTCATTGGAACTGTTGCGATTGGATCAACCGGCAACCTACCAGATCATCGTCCGGGGACACCTGGATGGAAGCCCGGCTGGACTGGTTCCATGAGATGCATATAACCATCTAAAAAGACACCCGCGGGCGGGTTTTCACCGGTCTCACCGGCCGGGTGCGCGATCAGTCGGAACTGCATGGGGTCCTGGCCCGCACTCGCGATTTATGCCTGCCGCTTGTGCGGATGCGGCAAAAGGGGATCGAATCGGTGCCGATTCCTCGAGGCCTGAAGGCCTCTCGGGATGACACCTTGCATGTGTCATCCCGAAGGGTCGAAAGACCCTGAGGGATCGGCGGCTTATGGACACTGGACGAATTAATTCGAATTCCCTCATCCTGTTATACTTCCGCCCATGATGGATCCCACTCCTTTTCAAAACCTGGCCAAGCGCCTCGATGATCTCCCCAACGGTTTCCCGCCGGCGGAAGATGGCTCGCATGTGCGCCTGCTCGAGTACCTGTTTTCCCCCGAGGAGGCGGCGCTGGCCGCCGACCTCTCTACCAATCCGGAGACTCCGAGGGTGATCGCCTCGCGCTTGGACCGCGATCCTTCCGTGATCCGTGCCCAGCTGAAGGAAATGGCCCGCAAGGGATTGATTACCGCCGGGCGGTCCGAGGGCGGCATGGGATACTGCCTGATGCCCTTCGTTGTGGGCATCTATGAGATGCAGGTGGGACGGATGGACTCGGAACTGGCCAAACGGTTCGAGGATTATTTCCACGCCGCATTCCGCCGGGCATCCGCCATTCAGCCCCCTTTTCACCGAGTCGTCCCGGTTCAGGAAAGCGTGCAGGCGGACATTTCGATCGCGCCGTTCGAAAGTGCGGCAGGGATCGTCTCGCGGGCGTCCGCCTGGGGGGTCACCGATTGCATCTGCCGGAAACAGACCGCGCTGATCGGACGCCCCTGCCCGCACCCGGTGGAAGCCTGCATGGTTATGTCATCCACACCGGGCGCCTTTCACGGCCGAAAAGGCGTGCGGGAGCTGACCCAACAGGAAGCGCTGGATCTTTTACGGGAAGTGGCGGAAGCCGGGCTGGTGCATTCGGTGGCCAATAATCGCGAAGGGAATTGGTACATCTGCAACTGCTGCACTTGCTCGTGCGGTATCCTGCGCGGGATGGCGGAGGGCGGGATGGCGTCGGTGATCGCGCATTCGGGGTTCGTCTGCCGGGTGGAGGAAACCGCCTGCAGCGCGTGCGGCGTGTGCGCGGAACGCTGCCCCTTCGGCGCCATCACCGTCGACGGCACGGCCCGCGTCGAAAAAATCCGCTGCGCAGGCTGCGGTGTCTGCACGCTCGCGTGCCCGAATGACGCATTGACTCTGGTGCGCGTGGAGGCCGGGGAAAGCGCGCCGCCTCCCGTGGACGAGGAAACCTGGCGCAAAGAACGCATGGAGTGGCGGGCGAAGAACTCGGAGTGAGGGTTGATCGTTATGCCGGCGCGCAATTAGCCGGCATCCATCAGCCTTTGTCAGTGTAGTATAGATCTCCGTTTCGCTCCCCCCAAGTTCACTTCCCCCCATCCCTTCGGGATGGGGGGATTAGAATGGCTCACAGAAAACGGACAATCCCAGGGGGGAGAGAACGCAAGGCGTGGCGGGCGAACCATCCATCCTGACCCATATAAAAAACACCCGTTCGGGAAAGTATTTCCGTCTTCTATCCCTATCATTTTCCCTGCATGAAAACCGGCCGCGATGCATGATCGCGGCCGCTTCCATAAACCTCCAGCCAGGAATACCCGGATCACAAAAGCATGACCACACTCAGGGCGTAGGAAAGCGTGATGACAAAGAGGACAGCGGCCAGCCACCTCTCGCCGCGGCTTCCCTCCTTTTGCCTCCAGAGCGAGACAGTCGCCAAACCCATGCCGAGCGCCAGGATTGCCGTGAGGACCGCGGTCACACTCAGGATCAAACGGACTTCCGGCGTAAATCCGAATAATATTTGGAATATATTCTCGCCGAACACGATCCCGGTAATGATCAGCGACAGCAGATTCGCAAGTCCGATCGCGCCGACCAGGATGTGAACAGACTTATCCATCGCGACCCCGGAGCTTTTTCTAAACCGCCTCCAAAGCGCGCGCGCCAGCCAGATCACAGGAAGGACCAAAAGCAGCAGAACGCAGACCGCCAGACCAAGCATCGCCGGGCTGGTGGCGGCGGCCATCGGCATGGGCAGGCCGCTCGCCGCGAGGATTTGGAAGGCTTGCATATGCAGCGTGAATTGCTTGGGCATATCGCTTAGGTCATCCGTTGTCCCGATCGCAAACAGGTCCTGCGCGGGGAAATACTCGGCCCACGTGCCGTTGGATCCCATCATGTACCAAACCGATCCTTCCGCGGTCGGGAAGACGATCATGCCGGACGCGTAGTACAATCCCGTGATTCCCTGCGGCACTTCCAGCATCCGATTGAGCGTTTCCGGATTTTGGAAAAGATCGCCGTCCTTCAGCTGCCCGAGAAACAGTCGCAGGTCCGCGATGGTGGAAATCACGCCTCCCCCGCCCCAGTCGAAAGAGAAATCCACGCCTCCGCTCATGGCGGGCTCATTCCACGCCCAGACATCCGCGATCTTTCCGGCGTCATCCCCGTCCGGAAGGGCGGCGTCGCCGATCAGGTAGGTGTCCCGCATCCCCGCCGGGTCGAAGATGCGTTCCCGGAGCGCCTCCGCCAGGCTGCGCCCGGTCTTCCGCTCGATAACCAGCCCCAGCAGGAGATAATTCGTGTCGCTGTAATGGAAACCCTTCCCGGGCATCCACAGGGCGTGTTCGTTCATTCCCGCCAGGTAGAAATTCAGCAGGCCAGCCATCCGGTCGGCGGGATCGTTCCGCCAGGCCGCCTCATTCCACGCGAGCCATCGGCGCCGGAACAAGTAATCGTCAGGATGGCATTGCGCCGGAATGTTCTCCAGCGTGCAGCGCACAAGCGGCGCAAGTCCGAATTGGCTGTCGAAGGCCAGCTTACCGATCAGGGAATCGGGGGCGGCGCCCTCGGCCGTTCCGGGCATCAGCGACACCGGCGCAACAGGGTCGTCGAAAAACAGATCTCGCAGTCCGGAAGTCTGATTGAGGAGATGCCGGAGGGTGATTTCGTGCGCATGCGATTCGCCGTTCTGTTTGTGGAGTTCCGGCAGGACGTCCGCAGGCAAGACGTCCAATTCCGGAAGGGTGGCATCGATTCCCTTTGAACCAAACGCCCCCTCCTCCGCCAGCTGGTGGATCACCGCCGCCGTCATGGCCTTCGCGACGCTGGCGATGAAAAACGGCCGGTCCGCCGTCATGGGAAAGCCCGAATCCACCCGCGCGAGCCCGGCCGCACCCGAATAGGTGAACGAGACCGCCGGCACCTCGATGTACAGCACCGCATGCCGGTTGACGATGCCATTGCCGTCCCGGACGCTGGATTCCAGCAGCGCGTCGAGCTCCATCGTTGCACGGTCCGCGTCGAATTTCGCCGGAGCAGGTCCGCAACCGGCGAGCAGCAGGGTTCCCGTCAGGGCCAACGCCGTCCAGAGGGCCGCCGACAGCATACGCGGCCGATGGTTTCTTTTCGTTTCCATTTCAATTTCCTTTTAACCGGCAGCCGGGATCGACCATCCCGGCCGCAGGGGATTATTCCAACGGTATGGAAAAATCCGCACTTCCGCCGACCCGCCGCGGGATCAGCATCGGCCCGCATTTCGCCGGGCGGATGCCGCCACTTGTAAGTCTACGCAAAGACTTTCCATCCGCTCACTCGTACCGGAACCGCAGCACACCGACCGCGATAAAAAGAACCGCAAAACCGCACAACACGCCCACCACGGGAAGCACTCCCGCCAGATCCTGTCCGCGCAGCAGGATGTTGTTCATGCCGATCATCGACCAGGTCGTGGGCAGCGCCAGCGTGATTTTCTGAACGACGTCCGGGAAAAGCTCGCGCGGGTACCAACAGCCGCCGAGCATCGCCATCGACATTCCCAGCGCCAGACTTAATCCGCCCGCCTGGGCTTCGGTTGTGATAAACGTGCCCAGCATGGTGCCGAAGGCGACGGCCGCCAGGCCAAATGCCGTAAACATCGCCAACGTCGCCGCCGGATGATTCCACCAGGGCAGCCGGAAAACCAGCGTGCCGACCAGGGCCAGGATCATCATTTGCACCATGGCCGTTGCCAGCTGGCCCGCAATGGTTCCCAGCAGCGCGACGGTCTTGCTTACCGGCGCGCTGATCAGGCGCCGCAATGTGCCCTGCCTTCGTTCGAAGGCGAACAGGGATGAGATCCCAAGCAGCGGGATGAACACCCAGGTGATCAGCTGTCCGGCGGATGCCTGGGCTTGGGAAGTCAAGGTTGCCGGATCGGCCCCCGCCGTTCCCGGTTTGGTCACCACGATCCGGTCGGGCTGCTCGGCGAACAACGCCTGGGCATCGGCCTTCGCCGAATCGTAGAAGGTCTGCCGCGCGGCGGCATCCGCGAACGGCCGGATCTCCTCCGCCGCGGCGGTGACGATCCCGGCGGCCTGCAACGATCTTCCCACCGAACCCAGTGCGGCCCGGACCGCCTGCTGTGCGGCGATGGAATCCGTATTGCCGGCCGCGGTGGTGAATTCCAGATCGATGGCCTCCCCATGGGTGCGCGCCCCTTCCAAACCGGCGGGGATGACCAGGATGGCCGGCGCTTCCCGCTCTTTAAACCGGGCCTGCGCATCCTCCATTCCCGTCAACTCCACGCGCACCGTGGCCGAACCTTCGAGCGCTGCGATCAGATCCTTCGCCAGCTCCCCACCGTCCTGATCCACAACCAGCAATGGTATCCGGGAGTCATTATCCGATCCATAGGCGGATCCCACCCCGAAATTGATCACCATCGTAAATACGACCGGCAGGACGAGGAAAAAAAGCCATTCACCCCGCGAGGAGAATCGGATCACCGTGTCCTTCCAGGCGATGGCGAGTATTTTTTTCATGTCATTTCTCCTATGCACTCATGGTTTCCCGTTCGCCGGCCGTTGCGAAGCCGCCTTCCCTACCCGACGGCATGGGCCGGAAGGAAAACGCGCGGGAGGAGCCGTCAGCCGCGTAGGATGCTCCGGCGGCGGAAAATCCAGACCGACACAAGGAAGAGCACGACCGCCATGACCAGCAGGCCGGCCAGTGTTCCAAGGAGTTGCGGCAGACCGTCACCCAATCCGAGCGCGACAAATCCGTCGAGTCCCCAGGCGTTGGGCGTGATTTTTCCGACAAGGCGGAACCAATCCGGCATCCCCGATACGGAGACAAAATTGCCTCCCAGCACGCCGAAGGTAAGCATCATCGCCGATCCCGCGGTGGTGACCTGGCCCGGGGTGCGGGCCAACGCCGCCAGCAGGATGCCCCAGGCCGTCGCCGCCGCGGCTAGGGAAACCACCAGCGCCGAAAGCGCGAGCGGATCCCCGAAGGTGACGTGGAACAACACCACGTTGATTCCCATCAGAATGGCCATTTGCGCAAGCGCCGTCAGGTATATTCCCAGCATCTTCCCGCCCAGGATTGCGGCTTCCCCGATGGGCGCGCTGGAAAGCCGCGCGAGGGTACCGGTATCCTTTTCGTCCAGGAGGCTTTTCCCGCCCAGGGAGACGGTGAACATCAGGAAGAAAATCGCCATCGACGGGCCGAAGTACGCCATCGGGTCGAAGTCCACGGCCTCAGAGGTCGCTTTTTCCGTGGACATCAGCCGGATCGAAGCCCCGGAATCTCTTTCCGCCGCGGCGCGTTCCCCCACCCGCACTCCGGTTTCCTGCGCTTGCGCGGGAGTGATCATGCCCGCCGCGATCAGCTCCTCCACCGCGACCTGGCCGCTTACTCGACCCAGCGCGATCTGCTGGATGAAGGATTCGACGATCGCCGTGACGACCTGCGCGGATACTTCGCGCTCAGGATTGGCATACACCTCAATCCGTCCCTTTTCCGGCGCTTCCCCCGTGCCGGTGATCGAATCCGTAAATCCGGGCGGGATGATGACGGCCGCGGCGGCATCGTTTTCATCCACCAAAGCCCGGCCGGCGGCGGCGTCATCCGCCGTCTGCGGATCGAGGAGGCCGCCCAACTCCTCGGAGGAGAAGGCCGCAACCAGTCTGCCGCCGATATCTCCGGCATCCTGATTGACGATGACTACCGGAATATCCGCCAAGGTCGGGCCGGAGGGGCCGGTCAGACGTCCGCTCACCAGCGCCATCCCGAAGGTCAATACAACCGGCGCGACCAGCATCAGGAGCAGCCCCGTCCGATCGCGGAAGGCAACGGTCAAATCTTTGAAAGCAATCCGCAGGAATTTCATCGTCCGTCTCCTAATCCCGCAGCGCGCGGCCGGTGAGGTGCAGGAACACCGCTTCGAGGTTGGGTTCGCGGACGTCGATTCCGACCACTTTGACGCCGCGCGCGTTGGCCACACCGATCACTTCGGGCAGCGAAGCGTTGGCGTCGTCGGCCACGAGGAGCACGGTATGATCCTCGGCGCGTGCGCTGCGCACGCCCTTAACCTTGCCGAGCGCTTCGGCCAGTTCGGGCCCGGCGTGCTCGGAGGTGATCTTGAGTTCGATCTCATCCTGGCGGCCGACCAGCCGGGTGAGTTCGTCGAGCGTTCCCAGCGCGATCAGCTTTCCATGGTCGATGATCCCGATCCGCTGGCTGAGTTCCTGGGCTTCCTCCATATAGTGGGTGGTGTAGAGAACGGTCATCCCCTGCGCATTGAGCGCCTTGACCATTTCCAGGATGTTGCGCCGGCTTTGCGGATCGATGCCGACGGTCGGCTCGTCAAGAAACACCAGTTTGGGTTTGTGCAGCAACCCGGCCGCGATATTGATCCGGCGTTTCATCCCGCCGGAGTACGAATCCACCCGGTCGTTCCCGCGGTCCGTGAGGCCGACGGTTTCGAGGATCGCGTCGATCCGGCTCCCGAGATCCTTCCCGCCCAGGCCGTACATCCAGCCCCAGAAGCGGAGATTTTCACGCGCCGTAAGACTCGGATACAGTGCGATATCCTGCGGAACTATTCCGATCGCGTGTTTGACCGCCTCGGAATCCGTGCGGACCGAGTGGCCGTCGACCGTGGCGTCGCCGCCGGTCGGTTTCAGCAAGCAGGAGAGCATCCCGATAATGGTGGTCTTTCCGGCGCCGTTCGGTCCGAGCAGGCTGAACACCTCGCCGCGCCGGATTCCGAACGAGACTCCTCTGACGGCGGGTTCGGCCGCGCCGGAATATTGTTTGACAAGATCCTGGACTTCCAGAATGAGTGGCATGGGACCTCCCGAAATTGGACTTACTGAAATATACGCTTCGCGCGCGTATCGCGCATCGGCCGGGAGGTCTATTGCGGGGTCACATCTTCGGCTGGGAGGGGGTCACAGGGTAGAGCAGGAGGGTGCCATGCGACACAGACGATGGACTATGGCCGATTGTTGTTTAGGATGGGTTACGCTTATAGATACGCATAATTATCCGTGCAGCCGCTCCGATCCCTCTCCGCGCTTCGCCCCGGAAGGCCGTCGGATCTACGCTCCTCTCCCCTTCCCGCATCGTCGCTGTCCTAACCCCCTCACCCCCAACCCCTCACCCCCTTCCCCTTACGGGGAAGGGGGTGAGGGGTGCCGAAGCCTCGATGGTCTTCCGAGGATGAGGCGGGGAGATGGGGTTAGGACAGGATGCGATAAAATTCGCGCCACAACCAAAGGGGGATAACATGAAACGCTCCATTCATTCTTTGCAGGGAATTCCAGACGGGAAGTTCCGAGAAGCCCGGCGGCTGCGCCGGGAAATGACTGATTCGGAACGAAGACTATGGACACGGTTGAGAAGAAACCAATTAAATGGTTTGCACTTCAGGCGCCAGCATGTCCTTTTCGGGTTTATCGTCGATTTCTATTGCATCAAGGCCAAATTGGCGGTCGAAGTGGACGGGGGAGTCCACCTCGATCAAAAGCAGCAGGATGTAATACGCGATGGAATTCTATCTTCAAAAGGTATCGAGGTATTTCGAGTAACCAATGAGCAGGTTGATCGCTCAATCGAGGATGTGATAAAAAAGGTTTCAGAATTATGCGATCAGCGAAATAATCTAGCGGAGATAGAAAAATGAACATCAAATAATAACCGTCTCCCCCTTCCCCATACGGGGAAGGGGGAGACGGTTGGGAGAGGGGGTTAGGGCAGGAACACGCGCGAAGAGTGATTAAACTTCTTGCGTGATCGTAGAGGTAGGCGAGGAAAAGGGGAAAGAGGGAGAGAAGGGGTCAGGTTTTACAAATTTTTCGTCAACGCCAAAGGCGCCCATTAACACCGCAGCCATGGTCGATGGTCGATGGTCGATCGTCTATCGTCCATCGTCGGATTTCTATATCACACCCAACGCCCTCGCCTTCATCGCCGCCTCGGTGCGGTCGGCGGCTTCGAGCTTGGAGAGGATATTGGTCAAGTGATTCTTTACCGTGCCCTCCGCGATCACCAGCTCGGCGGCAATCTCCTTGTTGCTTGCCCCGCGCGCCACCAGCCGCAGGACTTCGATTTCCCGTTCCGAGAGCGGCTCGGCCAGCGCGTCCGTCGGCCGCGGGCTGAGGCGCGCAAATTCCGAAACCACTTTGGCCGCCACGGACGGCTCCAGGAAGGATTCCCCGCGCGCCGCCAGCCGGATCGCCTCCACCAGCTTCGCTGATGGCGTATCCTTCAACAGGTAACCGACCGCCCCGGCGCGCAGGCCTTCGAACACGTTTTCGTCGTCGTCGAAGGTGGTGAGGACAATCACTTTGGCATCCGGCTGCCGGGCTTTCAGGCGGCGCGTCGCCACCGCGCCGTCCATCACCGGCATCTGCAGATCCATCAGGATGATATCCGGCTTTTCGGCATCCGCCAGACGCAGCGCTTCCTCGCCGTTCCCGGCTTCGCCCACGACTTCCAAGCCCGCCTGGACCGAAAGCAGAGTCCGCAACCCTTCCCGGAACAAGGCTTGATCATCGACAATGAGAATGCGGATGGATGCCATGCTGCTCCTTCCAGAACACTTTCCAATCTTTGGCCGGAAAGTGAAAGATCCCTTTACTGGATTATCATATCACTCCGGGAAAAAGCCGCACCGGATCACCGCCCTTGTGAAAAAACGCGCGGGAACGACGCCGGTAGGTCGAAACCGGATTCATATATAATGAAAGACAAATTGGAGGACCCATGAAACGACTTTTCCTTTTTACACTCATCCTCGCCGTACTGATGCTTGCCTGCAACCTGCCGGGACAGGAGACGCCGGTCCCCGGGACCGGTATGCCGCCGGCGGCGACGGAGACCCCCGCCTTGATGGAAACACCCACCATCACCATGACCCCGACGATCGAAACCAACGTTCAGTGCAATGAACTGTCGTTCTACCTGGATCCCGCCCTGGCATCCGGCCACAACTGTGAGACGGTTCCCGAAAACACCGAGGTCGATCCCTGGCAAACCCCCGAATACACGGCGGTTACGCTCTCAGGGTATGTGTTGCCTGATCAACCGTTCTTTCAACGCATCCATGTCTACCGCCTGGCGGAGTTTCTGACATTGCGCCCCCAGGCATCCGCCAGCGTGGATTCCCTCAAGGCGCTGATCGCCGGCGGCGCCCCCGGCCCCGACGCGCTGCCCGTGTTGGATCTCTTTGGCGCCGCGCAGATTTTCCACGCCCAATATCAGGTGGTTTCCTTTGCCAGCGGCAGCGGGATCCGGTTCATCTCCGAATACGCACAATTCTATGCGCCGATCAACAACAACGATATGTTCTTAATCTTCCAGGGCCTTACCAGCGATGAACAATATTACATTTCGGCCGTTCTGCGGATTTCGAATCCGATCCTGCCGGCGAACGCCGATAATCCGCCCGGCGGGCTGAGCTGGGAAGACTTCGGCAACCAGTACGCCGCTTATGTCGCCGATATCACCACCCAATTGAACGCCCAATCCGAAGCCGCGTTCATTCCGAGCATCACCCTGCTGGATGCGCTGATCGGAAGCTTCACCATTACTCCGTAGCACTCCGGATGCGATCGGCGATCGCATCCGGACAATCGTCACCCATCCCGGCCGCACGGCCTGTGAAGAAACCACCGCTCCGTATCCACGCCGGGCGGTGGTTTCTTCATGAGAGATAGGCATTGCACCGCGCGCGGCCTCTGCATGCATTTTCTTCCCTACCGTGATCCGGATTCCGCCGTCCGCCCGATTGCTTCCGCCGTAAAAGCTCCAAAAAACCTCTATAAATATCCCAAGGCGCCGATAATCGGTATATAGTGGAAGTTGGACGGGAAAGGAACAAAAACGATCATGAAAAGGTTGCTTGCATTTTTCTTCCTTGGGCTTTTCTGCGCGCTTTTTTCCGCATGCACCCCCACGCCGGGATCCCCGGATATCTACGATCCGGGTTGCTCATCATGGGCCCTGATCGAGGCCGTCAATCAGGCGAATATTGATCCAGGACCGGCGGTCATCAACCTGGAGGCGGATTGTGAATACCCGTTTGCGATCGCCGATAACACCCAGACCATCAACGGCGTCGCTATCACCAGCGCATTACCCGCCATTACCAGCGATATTTCGCTCGTGGGCAACAACGCCACCCTTGCCACCACCATCGGATTGGGGCCAGACGCTCCGCGCTTCGGGTTTTTCCTGGTCCAGCCGAATGGATATCTGCGGATGGACGATCTGACGATACGTCACGGATGGCGTTCTCTTGGCGGAGCCATCTACATCAACCGGGGAAGTGTCTTTGCCAAATCGATTCTTTTCTACAACAATATTGCCGAAGGGCAGCTACCGGGCATCCCCGGCAAGGGCGGCGCCATTTACAACCGGGAGGGGAGATTAACCGTTCTCCACAGCAGCCGGTTCGAGTACAACGACACAACCAAGCTTTATTCCGAAGGAGAAAAGACGGCCGGCGGGGGTATTTTTTCCAGCAATGGTTTCCTTTTAATTTTGAATAGCTCCTTTACCGGGAATGGCGCGTCGCAGGGGGGAGCTATAGGCCTATGGAGATCCGAAGGCGCGGAAGGCCTTGATGGGGTGATAATATCCGGAAGTCAGTTTACTCAAAATACCGCGGTAACAGCCGGTGCGATCTATGCCGAGGGCGAATATACACCCTTCTACATCTCAAGCTCCAATTTTATGGAAAACCAAGCGGCCGAACTGGGCGGAGCGATCCAGATCAAGGATTCCATCCTGGATCTGGGGTATAGCGATTTTTCAGGGAATGAGGCCGACAGCTGCGGAGCAGTGGACAATTCCACGGATTCAGAAATGATCGTTTCCGGCGTCACCTTCGAATCCAACATCGCAAGCGAGTCGGGTGGCGGGCTTTGCCATGAAGGCAAATCGCTGAGGATCAGCAACAGCCGGTTCTTGTCCAATCTATCCGGAGCCTATGGGGGAGGTATTTATGCGACTCGTTCCTTCTCCATACGAAATTCCACCTTAGATACCAACCAGGCTGTGGAATATGGCGGCGGGGTTTATACGAGCGATACTGTGGCCATTAACGGTTCATCATTTTCGTCCAATACGGCTTATAGGGGAGGTGGTCTGTATGCCGGGTGGCTTCCTGGAATTTCGGACGGGCCGGACATAACCGTTGGAATCCACCAAAGCACCTTCTATGCCAATAAGGCGGGAAGTTCAACTGGCCATTGGGATCCGGTCGGGGGCGGGATTGCCTTTGCGGGCATAAATCTGGACATCGATCAGAGCACGATCTGGCGCAATCAATCCCAGATGGGAAGCGGCGTGTACGCGTCCAGCGGAAGAATAAATATCGTCAACAGCACCATCTCGATGAACCAATTTGGAAACGGAGCCGGGCTGTATCTAACCGGCGGCGTGGAGTCTTCCTTTTTACACGCAAGCATCGTTGACAACCAGTCCTCAAGCGGCAGCGCGACTCTGGTTGTGTCCGGCCCGACGACATTTAAGAATACGATCGTGATCAGCATGGCAGGCGACATGCCAGGATGTCAGTTTTCCGGCCCGGGACCCATTTCCGCTGTCGGTGAAAATATGAACAATGACGGTTCCTGCACCGGCTTCAGCCTGATCACGTCGATCCACGGCGTGAACGGCTTGGCCGATAACGGCGGTCCCACACTCACCCATCCGCTGACCACCAGCAGTCCAGCCGTCGATGCGGCCGCGGATTGCGGCGGCCTGACCGTGGACCAGCGCGGCGAACCCCGCCCGTACGGGGCCCTTTGCGATCTCGGCGCTTATGAACTCGGCGCGTATACTCCAAATCCTCCGCCGCCGCCTTTGCCGGAAAATCCCCTGCCGGTAATAACAGATACTCCGCCGGCGGCCCAGGGTCTCTGCGAATACCGGGCCATTCAGAATGCCAATTGCCGGGAGGGCGACGACGCCCGCACTTCGCTCATCGCGGTCCTGAAGCAGGGGGAAGTATTCCAACTGCTATCCCTCAATCCGGAACTCACCCATGGCTTGTTCGAGATCCCGGACGGCAGGTCCTGCTGGGTGTGGCTGCCGTTGATGGAAGGTCCGCCTGATCCGAGGCAAAGCTGCAATGCCACCATCAACGATCCGCCGGACTACATACCCGAAGCGCCGGCATGCTCCGCCGACCTTCCGGAAGGTCAATGCGAAGCTGCAGGCGGGACGATGTCCGGCGGCGCTACCACGGCACCGAGATGCGTTTGCCCTACATCGGTAAAATTACATCCCCGGATTTCACCTTTTCTTTCCAAGGGCCTGGGAGATCCTGCCGCTGAGCCTCGCGTACTATCCTGTTCCGCTCGAGCGCGCAGGGAATAGAGGAAATATCCCGGCTGGGATAGGCGAATCGGCGATATTAATTTCCTTTGGTGGGGGAATTAATCGTCCGCAAAACATATGAAGCCAGGAAATGGATCCCCCGATGCCTCGTCGGGGGATCCATCTACTTGAAAGGTAGATCCACCATCAGCTTCACCCCGCCGTCGGGATTTACGCT
>Ga0315536_1000776_pt1 | contig 16032 bp, 8 predicted proteins | sample SalMarSW160230MG_FD_203093 | JGI IMG/M metagenome (GOLD analysis project Ga0315536, IMG submission 203093) | Salt marsh sediment microbial communities from the Plum Island Ecosystem LTER, Massachusetts, United States - Salt Marsh Sediment SW1602-30 ... | reverse complement strand
AAAGGATTTTGATCCCAGACTATCCGGTGGATTGGGGAACCGCGATTATTACGATGAAAACAATGGCTGGACATATTTATGGGATGTGCAGCATGATATTGCAGGTTTGATAGATTTGCTTGGAGGAAGGGAGAGGTTTGTCAAAAAACTTGATCAGTTATTTATCGAGCCAATAGGTATGTGGAAGCCTGATTATATGGCAAAATTCCCTGACGCCACAGGACAGGTTGGCCAGTTTGTCATGGGCAATGAACCTGGCTTGCACATTCCTTATCTCTATAATTATGCAGGAGCGCCATGGAAGACACAACAACGGGTGAGAATGCTCCTTAATACATGGTTTACCAATTCACCATTCGGAATCCCGGGTGATGAAGACGGTGGAGGTTTATCAGGATTTGTGGTCTTCTCCAGCATGGGCTTCTATCCGGCAACTCCGGGACTACCTGCTTTTAATATAACCAGCCCTGTTTTTACGGAAGTCAGAATTAAGTTGCGGGATAACAAGATCTTCAGAATAGTTGCAAAGAATGGTACCAGTAAGAATAAGTATATTCAGAAAGCTGTCCTGAACGGCATTGAATGGAATAAACCCTGGTTCAGCTGGGATAATATTAAGAACGGAGGTGAATTAGTGCTCGAGATGGGATCAAAACCAAATTATTTATGGGGATCTGGCCCGGAGAATGCACCTCCATCTGGATTATGACACTGGGAGGGGATAGGGGTGGGTTAAAACAAATCAAAATTCAAAACTAAAAAATTAAAAATATCCGTCAAATGAAAACGAAACCTGATAAGCAATTTCTCGATAATATGAGCAGGAACCCGGCTTACTGGAAAGGTCCTTTTTACTTTAACAGGAAGGATCCCCGGTTGATGGTGCCAAAATTACACCCCTCGCTTGGATGGACACTTAATTTTGCCAGTACTTATGCTTATATATTTCTGATCGCCCTGGTGACTATTAGTATTGTAACAGTAATATTATTTCAATAATTACAGGTATACTTTTACCGGTTGCTTAAGCATCATGTTATAACTTTTCCACAGTTTTAGAATCTTCCATTATTACCGTGTAGAAATATCCGTATCCAAAATCTTTATCAAGGGCAATCTTTCCTTCGAATGTCATAATATCTCCAACTTTTGCAGGCTGGCTGGTAGTAACTGTAAGATCATAGACTCCTTCGTAGTCAGTGCCATCCTGTATATGAACCCAGTTCTTTCCCATGATCCCGGGGTTATACTTAACTACCTTGCCGGTAACTTTAACCACTTTTCCATCATATGATTTCTTATTTGCAAAAAGGTCGGTTATTTTAATGCATCCTTCGCATGGGGAAACTGTAACGTTTATCTTTGCAGGCTGAGCGGGCCCTGGTGATTTCTGAGCATCCATCGGCTGTGTCTTTTCTGCCTTATTGAAGGATTCCTTAACTAATGGACCCGATTTTGGACCTTTGCAGAAGGTTAATGATAATAAGACCGTAAGTAAAATTGTTATCTTCTTCATCCCAATAAAATTATTTTGTAAGGTGCAAATATAGTAAAAAGGTTACTGTTTCCTATTTTTTACTACTTTTGCGCCGCCATGTAAAAGCTAAACTCCAGATAGTTATTAACAAGATTATTTTCTGACACTTAAAAGTGCCGGCTTACCATATAAACAAATGGATTTAAAAAGTGAAATAGGAAAAAGAAGGACATTTGCCATAATAAGTCACCCTGATGCAGGTAAAACGACTCTTACTGAGAAATTGCTTTTATTCGGAGGAGCAATTCAGACTGCTGGTGCAGTAAGAAGCAATAAGATCAGGAAAACCACTACTTCTGATTTCATGGAGATTGAGAAGCAAAGGGGAATTTCCGTATCAACATCGGTTATGGCGTTTGATTACAATAATATCAGGGTCAATATACTTGATACTCCGGGACATAAAGATTTTGCAGAAGATACATACCGCACTCTGTCGGCGGTTGATAGTGTTATTATTGTGGTTGACAGTGTGAAAGGAGTGGAAGAGCAGACCCGTAAACTTATGGATGTGTGCAGGATGCGGCATACACCTGTAATGATCTTTATCAACAAAATGGACCGGGAGGGAATGAATCCATATGATCTGCTGGATGAACTGGAAAAGGAGCTTAAAATTGCAGTATGTCCGTATACATGGCCCATCGGACATGGGAAACTATTTAAGGGAGTGTACAACCTTAATAAGAATGAGGTACAGATATTTTCACCTGAAAAAAGCACGGTTTCTGAAAGTCTGATAAAGACTAAAGATATTAAAGATCCAAAGCTAAGGGATTATGTTGGTATTGAGAGCATTAACAGGTTGAGGGAAGAGATTGATTTTGTTCATAATATGTTTGAATCCTTTAACATGTCGCTTTATCGCGAAGGTTACCTGGCACCTTTATTTTTTGGCAGCGCCTTAAATAATTTTGGTGTGCTGGAATTGCTTGAAACCTTTCTGGATATAGCTCCGTGTCCCGGAAACATTCAGGCATCAGAACGTATTGTGCAACCAGATGAAGTACAGCTTACAGGCTTCATCTTTAAAATACATGCTAATCTCGATCCTAAACATCACGACAGGATAGCTTTTATGCGGATCAGTTCAGGTAAATTTGAACGTAATAAGTTTTATTTCAATACACGGACTGAAAAGAAAATGCGTTTTTCCTCTCCCACAAGTTTCATGGCTAATAATAAAAGTATTGTGGAAGAAGCATTCCCGGGAGATGTTGTAGGCCTTTACGACAGCGGCAATTTTAAAATTGGTGATACTCTGACTGAAGGGGAGTTACTCCATTTTAAGGGAGTTCCAAGTTTTTCACCTGAAATATTACGTGAAGTTGTAAACCTCGATCCTCTGAAAACCAAGCAACTCGACAAAGGTGTAAGGCAAATGACCGATGAAGGAGTGGCACAGCTATTTGTTCAGCAACCTGGAAACAGGAAGATAATTGGTACTGTGGGTGAACTCCAGTATGAAGTTATTAAATTCAGGTTGGAACATGAATATGGCGCTAAATGCAGTTTTAACCATCTTCCGTTTGTAAAAGCCTGCTGGATAACAACTGATAATAAGAAAGAGATGGAAGCATTTCTCAAACGAAAATCATCGGCTATAGCATACGATAAAGAAGATAACCCGGTATTTTTTGCCGAGAGTGAATGGATGCTGAAACTTGCACGGGAAAATTTCCCGGCTATTACCTTTCATGAAACTTCTGATTTTAAGATAAGGAATAATATTAAAAGTAAAGAACCAGTATCATCTTCAACAAACATCGCTGATTTAAACTTATAAAGAAAATCAGGATCATCAGGATCATCAGAATCATCAGAATTCATTGCAGATAATTGACCAGATTTACTCTTCCAGGTTATTGAAAGTCCAGAAATCTAAACCCGTGAAAATGGGATTACATTTCATTTGTCAAATCATTTGTCAAATTGTCAAATTTATAATCTTTGTATATAGCTGATAATAAATAATTTTATATTTTAGCATAAACTGTAATCATGTAAAATTATTACATGAAGAAGAATATACAGTTACATAGGATCTGCGGGAAATTACAAACCAACTGATATGAAACCTGGTTTTTATTTAAGAAATAATTCTATCAGTGTATCTGTTCTGAGTAAAGTTATTATTTCAGGTTTCTGTATTTTATTAATTCCTATCGTTAGTTTTGGGCAATGTGTGGATCCTCCTACGGTTACACTCAGCGAAATCGTTGGAAGTACATGTGGCACAACACCTGTCACCGTTACCGGGAACACTTTTGGAGGCAGCGCTACCAAAGTTACTATTAAGGAAAATGGTGATGGTTCAGTTAGCCCCGCCTCAACGACTACTTCTCCTTTTTCGTTCACGTATACACCTAAAAAAGGAGATGTAGGGAAAACGGTTATAATTACAATCACTACAGATAATCCTGCAGGATCACCATGCCTGGCAGCTGTCGCAACATATTCATTAACTGTTGATAATTATCCAAAAGCACCTGTGATTGGGACAATCATTCATCCAACATGTGATGTTCCAACAGGAAGTGTAGCACTAAGTGGTTTGCCGTCAACTGGAACGTGGACCATTACAACTAATCCTGGAGGAGTAGAAACGACAGGTATGGGAATAAGTACAATTTTGTCAGGACTTTTGCCAGGTACATATACCTTTACTGTTATCAACTCATCCGGGTGCATATCACCAGCATCAAAAAATGCTGTAATAAATAACCCGCCTGCTTCTCCGGCCAGTCCGACACAATCAGTTGAATGTGTGTCAGGAAGCGCTGTTGTAACAGTGACAAGTCCTACCGGGTCAGGCCTGGCATACAGTTTGGATGGAGGCATATACCAAAGTATCACATCCTTTACAAATGTAGCTGATGGTAATCATAGTATAACAGTTAGAAATTCAATCGGATGCACTAGTACCGGTAACAGTTTTTCTGTATCATGCGCCTGTGAAAACACGTCAACAGTTACCCTAAGCAGTACTTCCGGAATGACTTGCGATATAATACCAGTTACCGTAAGTAATAATTCTTTCGGAGGTACTGCCACAGGTGTAACTTTGGCACACAATGGCGCAGGTTCAATAAGTCCGTTAACAACGAATACATCACCATTTGAATTTTCATATACTCCATCTATGTCTGATGCAGGAAAAATTGTAATAATTACAATAAAAACTATTAATTCATCAGCACTGGCATGTGAAATGATTGCAACTTATTCTTTAAGCGTAAATGCTTCTCCCGCAGCACCTTCCATTGGAACAATAACTCATCCAACATGCCTGGTACCAACGGGTAGTGTATTATTGAGCGGATTACCTTTATCTGGCACATGGATATTGACTCGTTCTCCCGGAGGGGTCTTAACAACGGGAACAGGAGCTAGTACAACAATATCAGGACTTCCATCAGGCAGTTATACATATGTTGTTACTACCGCAGCCGGATGTATTTCGGCCCCTTCGGAGAGTATTACCATTAATGTCCAACCGGTTGCCCCTGCAACACCAACAGTAGGGACTATCACTTCACCTATATGTACTCTACCGACGGGAAGTGTCGTACTTGGTGACCTTCCTTCACCAGGTACCTGGACGTTAACGAGGTATCCCGATCTCTTTACTTCAACAGGGACCGGCACAACAACCACTCTGACCGGTCTTGTTTCAGGAACTTATAATTATACAGTGACCAATGCTGAAGGATGTATTTCATTGCCTTCCCAGGATGTTGTAATTCCGCCCCCTCCCGGGAACCTTTTACCGCCTGAAATTGGGACAATTACCCAGCCAACATGTAGCATTGATACGGGCAGTGTTGTATTAAACGGATTGCCATCATCAGGAATTTGGGTATTAACTCGTTCTCCGGGAGAAGTCTTATCTACAGGTACAGGTACCAGCATAACAATAACAGGGCTCCCGGCGGGTAATTATACTTATAATGTCACCAATGAAGAAGGGTGTACTTCGGCACCAACAGGAACAATTATTATTAATGAACAGCCTGATACTCCTGCAGCTCCGTCAGTAGGAACCATAACGTCTCCAACATGTACATTACCAACAGGAAGTGTTGTCCTGGGTAATCTGCCTTCCTCAGGCAACTGGACGCTAACCAGGTATCCTGATAATTTCTCTTCGACAGGTTCAGGTACAACAACAACTTTAACAGGAATTTTATCAGGGACTTATAAATATACTGTTGCCAATGCCGAGGGATGTATCTCTCTACTTTCAGAGGATGTGATAATTCCTGTTCAGCCTGGAAATATTTTACCTCCGGAAGTAGGAACAATAATCCATCCGGCATGTAATATATCCACAGGTAGTGTTGTCCTGAGCGGACTGCCATCTTCAGGTACATGGATATTGACCCGTTCTCCGGGCGGAATTTTATCAACAGGCACAGGGTTAACCACAACAATAACAGGACTCCCATCAGGAACTTACACATATACGGTCACTAATGCAGATGGTTGCATATCTGCTACTTCGGCAAGTATTGTCATCAATGCACAGCCATTGATCCCGGTCCAACCGGCACCTGGCACTATAACTCCTCCTACATGTATTTTGTCAACTGGCAGCGTGGAATTGAATAATCTGCCAGCATCAGGGATTTGGACACTGACTCGTTACCCGGGCACTGTGACTTCGATCGGATCAGGTAGTTCAACAATCATCACAGGACTTTCCGAGGGTATCTATAATTTTACTGTGACCAATGAGGAAGGTTGCTTATCAGTGCCTTCAGCCAATGTGGTAATTCCCCCACAACCAATAACACCGACTGTTCCTTTGATTGGGACTATTACACAACCCAGTTACCCGTCAACAACAGGCAGTGCGATCCTATATGGTTTACCTGCAACGGGAGAATGGATGTTAACACGCTCATCTGAAGGTGCAACATTAACGGGTAATGGCCCGGCCAGGACTGTACCTGATCTTCCTCCCGGAGAATATACTTTCCATGTAACAAATTCTTCAGGGTGCTCCTCAGGTGAATCAGAAAGTGTAATTATTATGAACTTTGAGATACCTGTTTTGAAAATTACCGATCCGGCACCTGTTTGCACACCGGAAACAGTTGACCTGTCGGATCCGGAGATAACAAAAGGGTCAACTCCTGGTTTGTTTTATACATTCTGGAGAGATCCTGAAGGGGCAATTGTTTATGATACACCTGCAACAGCCGGTGCGGGTACATATTTTATTAAGGGTACAAACCAGGCAGGATATTTTGATATTAAGCCTGTTATAGTGGTGGTAAAGAAGAAACCAATTGCCTATGCAGGCCCTGACCAGTTACTTGAGTATGAATTTGAAACAACTCTGGCAGCAGATATCGGTGAAAATGAAACAGGCCTGTGGTCATTATTGTCAGGTTCAGGTGAATTCACAGATATAACTGACCCAAAAACCGTAGTTACCAAACTTGATAAAGGAGAAAATATATTGCTTTGGGCAGTAACCGATAGTGTTTGTCTTCCATCACAGGATTCAGTAATTATTAAGGTAAATAACCTGGTTATTCCTACACTGATCACACCTAATATGGACGGGAAAAATGATTATTTTGTATTAAGAGGGATTAATACTCTTGGTTTAACTCAGCTAATTATATTTGACCGGAGGGGAAAAATGGTTTATAAAAATGATAATTATGATAACTCATGGAACGGAGTTGACATAAATAACCAGAATCTTCCTGACGATACTTATTTTTATACTCTGAAAACAGCAAATGGCAAATCTTTAAGCGGCTACATAATAATACGAAAATAGCATTATTAAGGGTTTTATTACTTATCTTCTCTCTACCTGGTCGCTGGCTCCGAACGTCCATAAAAATCAGTCACGATTTGTTATTAAATTTATGATAATAATAACATTATAATAAATTTATTTAACACTTATCTGGCATTAAGTTCGTAACTTACTTAAGTATTCTAAGGTTATTTTTATAGCTGATAGGTTAATCCCATCGGTGTTGAACAAATTTAGATTGGTTAATTTAAAAAATGGGGCGATGTTTTACAAGAATGTAGTACAAGAGGTACTAAGACGTTGTCTGACAATGGATAGGAGGCCTGGCAGGCCCAGAGCTACACCGGTTATTGTTCAGGACAGTGAAATTTCAACGTTGATCCATGATGTTTTCGGCGGAGAAATTTTAAAAACACATGAGGAAAATGGCTGGCATTTCTATAACAGGATAGATGGCGAACGAATTGATTTTACACTTTCAGATACAGAGAAATCCGCTAATGAAATAAAATTCGAAGACATTCCTACAACAACAGCAGAGACATCAGGTTACTTCGATGGAACCGATTATTCAACATTTTTTATGAGGTTTGTAAAGGCATTCGAAGAGACTGTTGGCCTGGGAAACTTCAGACTGGGAGTACCGGCCTGAAGACCCGGGGTCGATTAATTGAAGGTTTCTTTTGGTGTAAATACATAAAGATCATAAAATTGCGGGCGAAAGCATGAAGGATGGTTTTGTTATTCTTGCTGGCAAAATATGGGATTTGTATTACTTCCTGGTAAATTATTATCTTTGCAGCATGAAAAATGAAATATCAATACCAGTTCTGAAAGAAGAAGATTCTGTCGCAGCAAAAATCCGCAGAGATAATTATTCAATGGGGAGGGATATTCAGGCCACGAAGTTTAACGAGGCAATTGCAGCAAGGTTGTTGGCTGAACAAAAGATTCGTATCAAATGTGAAAATTGCGGCAAGGAGTTTGAATCAGAAATCACCGGGGAAGATTCGAAGATCTGTCCAGAGTGTTCCTTAAGTATTTAAATTCTGTTAGCAGGTCAAGTTATTCATCATTCTTGCCTGACTTCCCGAAGCCATGTTTAATAGCAGTATGATTACTTCCTCTTGCTGTTATTAATTTGTCCTGATAAGGATATCTGCTTTGATATATATACCAGGAGTGGTTATTTATGTGACTGACAAGTGATACGACTCTAAAATAAATTTGATTTTGGGTTAAGCATGGCGTAACTTTGATAACAATATGAATATTTGCTGGAATTATTAATCAGAATTTCACGCCGGGTTATCTAAAGTGAATGCGATGAAAGATCCCTTATTTAAGCTATTAAGATCAAGACTACCGATATTTATACTGAGTTTTTTCTTTTGTTTTGAGGTTTTACCACAAAATAAGGATTTAGTTGATTCATTAAAAAATGTTGTTACAGTTGCAAAGGATGATACCAATAAAGTAAAATTATTAATTGAAATTGGCGAACAATATAGAGATATTATACCCGATACAGCCTTTAATTACTATCATGCAGCCCTGGGAATTGCAGAAAAAATAGAAGCAAAAGGATTCATTGCCCAGTGCTTAATTATTATCGGAGCCAATCTCCAAATCAATGGTAACTCTGATCAAGCAACTGACTATCTTGAAAGAGCTCTTAAAATTTCAGAAGAAATAGGTGACAAAAAGAAAATATCTACCTGCTATTTGAATATTGGCCTTATTTACCATGATCAGGGAACATATGATAAAGCAATTGAATTTTACCTAAAATCTCTGGAGACTGCAAAAGAAATTAACTTTAAAAAAGGAATATCAAGAAGTTATAATATACTTGGCAGTGCCTATTTTGATCAGGGATCTTATGAAAAATCAATCGATTCTTATCTCAGATCTCTTAAAATCCTTGAGGAACTGGGTGACAAAAGAAATATTTCAGCCTGCTATAATAATATAGGCCTTGTTCACATGGAACAGGGCTCGTATGATAAAGCAATTGAATATTTACTTAAAGCTCTTGCCATAAATGAAGAACTTGATAACAAAAGGGCAATGTCAATAAGTTACTTAAACCTGGCTAATATTTATAACAAGCAGAAATCTCACGATAAGGCGATTGATAATTATAACAGGGCTCTTAAAATTTTTGAAGAAATTGGTGATAAAAGAGGAATATCTGAATGCAGTCACAATCTCGGTGAAACTTACCTGCAAAAGGGGGCTTTTGACCTGGCTGCTGACTATTATCTTAAAGCTCTTGATATATATGAAGAAACCGGTGATAAAAAAGGAATGGCGGCTTTAGATGTCAACCTTGCCAAATTAAATATTTCTCTGGCCGAATCTGTTGAAATATCAAAAGGCCAACGACTTAAATACCTGAATCAGGCTGTTATCTATGGCAATAAATCAATTGAGTATGCCAGGGAGATGAAGTTATTGCCGACAACCAGAGATGCTGCTTATTCCCTTATGGAAGCATATAACCAGCTTGGAAACTTTAAGAAAGCTGTGGAATTTGCCGGTACAATAATTGCAGCCCAGGACAGTATGTTCAGGGAAGAAAAAACCAGAGCGATCCAGGATATGAGTACCAGGTATGAGACTGAAAAAAAACAACAACAGATTGAATTGCAGAACTCACAGTTAATAGCCAAGGATGCAAAGATAAAACAGCAAAAAACATTCAGGAATGCATTGATTGGAGGATTATTTGCATTTGTACTTATAATAGTAGTTATTGCATATGCTTATAGACAGAAAAGGAAAGACAATAAAAAGATACTGGAACAAAATGAGAAAATCATTATTGCAAACGAAGAACTGAAGCAGTTGAATGAGACAACAAACAGGCAGAAGGATGAAATAATCAGCAGCATTCTTTATGCAAAAAGAATACAATCAGCAATCCTGCCACCGGAAGCATATATAACTGAGTTGCTTAATGAGAATTTCATATTATTTAAACCAAAAGATATTGTAAGTGGTGATTTCTATTGGATTAAACAGGCAGAACACTATATCATACTTATTGCTGCGGATTGCACAGGTCATGGTGTACCCGGAGCACTTCTGAGTATGCTGGGAATAAGCTGCCTGAACGAAATAGTTCAGATCAGGGAGGTTACCCAGGCAAATCAGATTCTGAACGAACTCAGAAAGGAGATAAAGCAGTCACTAAGACAAACAGGTAAAAAAGAAGAATCCAGGGAGGGAATGGATATTGCTTTATGTGTAATTGATATTAAGAATAACAAAATACAATATTCAGGGGCAAATAATCCGTTATATATAATTAGAGATAATAACGGGGAGTCAGAATTAAAAGAGATTAAAGCAGATCCAATGCCTGTGGGGGTGCACTTTTTAACTGATAAATCATTTACCAATAATGAGATAACGCTTGAAATAGGGGATACCTTCTATATTTTTTCTGACGGTTTCACAGACCAGATTGGAGGGGATGATAATCATAGATTTAAAAGCGATAAGTTTAAAAAACTACTGTTAGACATCCACGATCAACCAATGTATGAGCAGAAAGAAATTCTGGAACAAACTCTCAGTGAGTGGATGGGATCAAATTCTCAGACAGATGACATACTGGTAATTGGGGCGAGGGTTTAACATTAAATCCCTCGTTCCATTTTGCATTGCTACGTGATTCCTCTGTAAGTCAATACTATTAATTATGAATCAGACTTCCGGTGAACACCAGCTTATCATCTACTATAAGACGGTAAACCAACAGGCCCCTTTTCACATTTTTGGGGATATATTCAAACCTGTAGCGATTGAAGGCAACTGCCATATCGTTGTAAACTGTTGCTAACTTGGATCCTCTAAGATCGTATATCTCAAGAAGGATTTTTGAATCGGTCTGCATCTGCAGATCAAAATAGACTCTGTCGGTAAACGGGTTAGGGTAAGCTTTCAGACTGAATTCTGACTTACCGGACATGATTATACCAGGATTATCTGTTGAGGTTTGAGTCTCAGTCTGGCCCAGACTGAATCCGGAATGAACAAGAAGATTTCCTCTGCTCAGAACAGTTTCTGCAGTTGATTTTCCTGTCCAGTTACTTGAAAATATAAGCATGCTGCCATCATAAACACTAATTGCTATTGCATCACTGTTTCCGGGTTCGCCTCTGTCAGTCATATTTACCTGCAATGTTAATCCTCCTTTAGAATATCCAATCAGAGGATTTCGAAGATCTTTCATTGTGCCTTTCGAAACAAATACGGCAGTTTTTGCTGCAGGGTTATTGATGTTTACCCCCAGGGAAGTCATTGAATTGGACTTGATCTGGAAAGTATGTATCATGCCATTGATAGTTTTTCTGAAGATAATGTTCATGTTCCCTTTCAGGTTCTTGCCCTTTTTGTTGTACTTCACATTAAATCCAAAGTTGGTTCTCCGACCGGGATCTCCGGCATATGTACCTGCTGTATTGTTCGGATTTACTATAAATCCGCCCCCTGTAATAAAATCTCCTGTTGGTTTATAGACTGTAACCACTGTATTATCGTTGGCATCATTTCTATTATAATAACCAGTTACTTCAGTACTGATAGTATATTCAGCATCCGTTTCGGCTCCTATATTAACAGTCCAGTTTAATACAATTACACCTGTTTTTAAATCAGAATTATTAATCAGAGTTGGAGTAATCCACCCATTTGCATCGGTGGCTGTTCCGGTAATTATTGATCCGCCATTAAGGAACCTGACTTTGGCATTGCGTATATCTCCCGGATAAATATCATCCCCAGCGTCACTGGCTGCCGAGATATCCTGGACAGTTGTTCTTAAGGTAATTGTTGCAATACCTGATGAAGCACTTGCAGTAGCTACCAGGCAAGGTCCGGTAAAGTCAACCCGGGCATCTTCCGTAGCAATTGTATATACTCCATCAACAAATGAGAAAGTATAATTAATACATGAAAGAGTACCAGGAGATATAGTTATTGGATATTCTCCCGGTGCACTGAATTGTGCCGCTGATGCAGAAATAACAGGGGAACCCGTAACCACACTGGTTGTCTCACCATTTACAAAACCAGTTATTTCATAAGTAAGACTTTGTAACGGGTCGCTGTACTGGCTTGATTTATTTTTTGCAGTAACAACTAGTTTTGCTTTGCTAATAGTCAATGTTACAAGTGTCCTGCTTATGCTTACACTGCCTGTAGCAGCGTTAACAGCTTCAGCATAAGCTATGTAGCTGCCAATATCTTTACCGGTCGGTTGTGTCGTTACACTGCCTCCTGTCGGGGAGTCATACCAGACAATGGAAATACCGGGCTGAACAATTACGCCGGCGGTGTGTGTTAACCCATCATAAATTATTGAAACGTTGTTAGCTGTCGGTGCAGAGGGCACAGTAACAATACTTATAGAGTAATTTCCGGTTATGCTGTTGTCAGATCCTCTTATTTTGATATAATACCGGGTGTCTGCGCTAAGGGTTTTTACAATTTTTGCGTTGTGTCCGTCCCCGGCACCATTATTATCTTCAGCTATCAAAGTGTTCCGGTCACTATTGTAGAGATACATGTATGTATCCGTGCTACCAAAAGTCTGGATGGCATATGTACCTCCAATGCCGGTTTGGAATCCGAACCATTTCTCTTCACCTCCTGTAACAATATCTCCGGAAAACGCTCCACCATCTCCTACAAGGTCCGTTGGATCCTTCAAACAGCGGACTGACATACCGTTGTTTTCAACAGCTATGGTTCTCTCAACTCCCGTCTCATCTCCATTGTAATAGCCTCCCAGCCCACGTACCCAGGCTTCCCCGGAGACATACTGTGTTGCACACCACCAAAAACCGTGGATACCACCATGGAGATAGGAATAACCGGCTTTAGCGGAATTAGTGCCGCCCGGAAGGCCTGAGAACCCGCTTGTATTGGTGCCATTCCAACCACTTGGCCAACCGGATGTGTTCTTCATCTGTGTACCCTGGTCCGTGCCCCGAAATTCACCAGGACCAATATCAACCTGCATTTGAGTCATTCCAAGTGACAATTCAAGTGTCTTAAATTCTTCATCACTCGGAACATGCCAGCCTGCAGGGCATAATTTATCTGTATTGACAGCGTACCAGTTGTACATGGCTCCGTAAATATCCTTATTGGCTGCGATGTCACCATAAAAGCAGTACGCTCCTGAGGCCAGTCCATCCCATGCGGCATCTCCTGTCACTTCCGGAATAATTGTTCCGTCTTGGTAATGAGTAACTTTCAGGTTTTCAGCCATCCATGTCTGTGTGCCAATAGTGACAATACTGTAATTATTTCCGTCGGCATCAGCAATTGTTGAATTCAGATCAGGTGAGATACCAATTATTGCCCATTGTTGATAGGTATAATCACTATTGCCGGGCGTTAGATCATTCAGGTTATAATAACCATTTCCTCCGCCTCCTCCTTCGCCCCAGGAAAAATAAAAGAAACGGTCGAGGCCCGCGGGGTCGATATCCTGGTATCCGTCACATACAAAGGCATGTCCGCCCTGCATTAAATCATTAATGTATCCTGCATAATAAACAGGTCTGCCATTATTTAGTTCGTTTTTTAAAATGTATGTCCATTCGTCAGAAGTATAATTGCTTCTAAAAACTTCCCTGATAACAGGAGAATATTTAAAATAATCTATAAATGCATCCAATGGAGAACCTGCTCCTGATCCTGATGGTCCATAGTTCATTTGAACAGCAACTCCGCAATGATATATAAGCGTTGAAACAGCATCTATCCCCACCATTTCTGCACTGGTTGGGGGATTTGTGGCATACAGAGAAATAAGAATATTATCTGGCATTTGTGACCAGTTATAAGTAGTCACACCAACATCGGGTATCACATAAATGGAATTTGCAATTGGATTGCCATCACTATCAAAATTTTCTTTATCTGTGTAGCCCGGGATCGGATTATTTGAAGCCGGATATTCATGATAATTCATTATCTGTGCCATGGCAATTGCAGTACAGCCCGCCGGAACGTGACCATTCAGGGAACTTGTGCAACGGGCATCTGCAGGACAGAGATTATTACAATAACTTCGCTGGCTCCATTTTGTTGTAAGCATTGGTACAACTTCAGTGAGCTGTTCAGTGCCTTTCAATGCCACCGGAACTGAATAATTCTTCCACTCATCGGTGATTTTAGAATCAGGAGCCAGGTTGTTTTTAATAACATGTATAATCTGTTCCTTATAGTGATCCATCCATTCTTTCAAAGCAGGTCCCTGGTCCTTTATGGAGAATTCTCCTGTAAAGGAATATCCCAGTACAGCAGGAACCCTTTGATCAGCAGATATAATAATGAAGCCATGCTTGTCGCTGGTATTTAACTTATCCTTTACATTAAAAATATAATACAGAGGTGTAGCCTGACTGCTTCCTTTTAAATTGCTCTGATCACCTAAATTTTCGGTTTCCTTAAAGGTTAAGGACATTTCAATATTTTGAGATGAAAGACCTTTTATGCTTATCTGCCTGCTTCGTGATAATCTGTCTGCAAAAAAGTTTTTTGCAACTGATTTTGCCTGAAGAGTATCAACAGATTGCGCGGTTATCTTGTTACTGGCACTAATGTAAATTAATAAACAAGTTGCCAGAATAAACACATTAAATCTGGTAATTGATTTCATGGTATAATATTTTAAAGTTTCGCAAATTCGGACTCGTATTTACAGGGAGTGATTAGCTCTTAAAATTCAGGGCTAATCCCAAATAGTGTTACAGGTTTCTGCAACCTGCTAAATCCGCATATCCCTGTATTCAGTTTTTATTTCCTAAAATTGTATATCCATTAAGCAGTTTTACTATATGGAATATTCATATTACTTTTCCCGATGACTTCTATAAATGCCATGTCCGATTGGTTAATCGATAACGAACAGAGACATTTATCGGCAGATGACTGATTATAATTGGTAATATCGTTAGGTTCTTCTGGCTTGAATTTGTCATATCAAAGTTACACAAGGTCAGAATAAAAGTCAAATTTATTTTAACATTTAATATGCTAATTTTCAGAATAGAACCACAGCAAATTCGGGTATAAATGAGAGCCAGGGTGAGTCAGGAATTGAAGGATTACCTGAGGTGATCCTGATAGGGAGAAAACTAAAAGAAAAAGCCCTTCCGCTTCGCGGAAAGGCTCTTTCTTTTGTCGGGGTGGCAGGATGAGCAGTATAATTCTTTATATGATTGTATATCTATTTATTACATAAGATATTTATGATAATTAATAGAGAATATGTATATAAATGAATTGAATAATAATAGATTCATCAGAAGGAAGTCAACTTAAGCAGCCTTCTCATCAAATATTGGCAAAGTAAATTTAAATTCACTCCCTTTCCCGACTTCACTTTCAACCCAGATTTTACCCCCGTGTTTCTCTACAAATTCTTTACAGAGTAGTAAACCTAATCCTGTACCAGTTTCTTCTGCCGTACCTTTTGTTGTAATAACTTCTGAAATATCGAACAGTTTCCTTAATTCATCATGTGCGATACCAATTCCATTGTCCGAAACTGATATAGTCACATTCTCAGAATCTTTCTCTGCATTAATACTAATTACTCCACCACTATTTGTATATTTTATAGCATTAGAAACAAGGTTTCTGATTACTGTTTTTAGCATATTAATATCAGCATAAATATTTATATTGT
>Ga0315536_1000775_pt1 | contig 16038 bp, 14 predicted proteins | sample SalMarSW160230MG_FD_203093 | JGI IMG/M metagenome (GOLD analysis project Ga0315536, IMG submission 203093) | Salt marsh sediment microbial communities from the Plum Island Ecosystem LTER, Massachusetts, United States - Salt Marsh Sediment SW1602-30 ... | reverse complement strand
TCTCAGCATGGTGGCCTCGGACGGGAGAAGACTGGCCCTGATAAAAAAGGGATTCCCCGGACAGGTAAATGACTTTAACGGGGTTATTGTACCTCCCAAGATTTTACATATCATCAGAAAAAACGCCTCGGGTGAAGGGAATCTCTTATTGGCGATAACTGAAAAGAATGTCTTTGTAAAACTTGATAACCATCTTTTTTCGTCGAATTTGATCGAGGGGAAATTTCCCAATTACCAAAAAATAATCCCCGAACAACACGAATACAATGTAATCGTATCCAAAACATCGCTTTTGGAATCACTGAAAAGGGTATCAATTTTAGTGGAGAACAAATCCCGCAGGGTGTTCATCGCAATACAAGGGAATACCCTTACGGTCAGCTCGGAAGAAAGCGAAATCGGAATGGCCAGAGAAGAACTTGAGTGTGAGTATTCCGGTCCGGACATTAGTATTGCGGTAAACTACCTTTATTTACTGGAGCCTATCAGGGAAATAGGAACCGAGAAAATAATGATTGAGTTTACGGATAATAAAAAGGCACTTACGGTGAAGCCTTCCGGGAATGATGATTATTTTAATATTGTAATGCCTTTACAAAAAGATTAATGGGATTCACCTCCTTAACGCTTCATGATTTCAGAAACCTTAGAGATGTACACATAGCTCTCGGACCTTCACAGGTTTTTTTTATTGGTGAAAACGGCCAGGGGAAAACAAACATCATCGAAGCCTTATATCTGCTCTGTTACGGTTCATCTTTCAGGGTGCACCAGGATGCATTAATGATAAATAATAGGAGTACCACAGCGGCAATCAGGGGAGAGTTTATCGATCAGGATAATTTCAGTAAACAAATCACCGTGCGGCTTTCCAGGAATACCAGCAAGGAAATAGCGGTAGAAGGTAAAAAAGTACAAGACAGGAAGGAACTGGTGCAAAATGTTCCCTGTGTGGTTTTTTCACACAGTGACATGCAGATTGTAAGCGGATCTCCCCCTATGCAGCGAAGATTTTTCAATCAGACACTCTGTATTTATGATGTCGTTTTTATTGATGTGCTGCGAAAATACAACAGGATACTGAAATATCGAAATAGTATTTTAAAGCAGGGAAAAAAAGACATACTTGAAGTGTATAATATAAAAACAGCGCAATACGGTATGGAGATCCAGGAAAAACGTAAGCAGATAACGGAATCATTTAATACAATTTTCTCTGATTTGTTTCAAAAAATCGCCGGATTGGGAGAGCGGCTGGTTATTCGTTATGCACCGTCGTGGAAAGACTGTGAAACAAAAGAAGATGCTGCGATGTTTCTCAGCAAAACAAAACAGCGGGATATAGCTTGGAAGACGAGCACGAGCGGCCCCCACAGGGACAGGTTCTTTTTTTATCTGGGGGATAAGGATTTTTTAAAGATTGCATCAACAGGTCAGACACGATTGATTTCAGTAATATTAAAGGCCGCCCAGGCACAGTTTTATATGGGAATAACCGGTAAAAAACCCCTCTTACTGCTTGACGATGTGTTGCTTGAAATTGATAAACCAAAAAGGGAGAGTATTATCAGGCTGCTTCCGCAGTATGAGCAGGCCTTTTTTTCCTTTCTTCCCGATGAGGACTTTGCTTCCTATGAAAAAGCTGGTACATTGAAATATCATATCAGGAACGGGACGCTGGAAAAATGGAACGAGCCGGAGATATTTTAAAAGGAGCATTCAAGGGCAGCTTATCGGGGAAAGGGCGGCGTTATGCTGCTTTTTTCAGCAACTGGGAAGGTATATTGGGAAGAGAGGCCGCGAAGAATATCAAACTGGTCGATATTAAAAAGGAGACACTTCTTTTAACCGCCACTCATCCGGCATGGCTTCAAATGATAACAATAAAAAAAGACCGCCTAATCTCGGTGATAAAAAGGACGTATCCGGAGCTTGGAATTAAAAACATAAAAATAACCTTACGCAGCGAAAAATCAGAACAGAAACAAAAGCAGACAAAACCGGTTGGGGACGAAACGGACCGTGAAAATGAAGAATTGAGTAATATCGACCTGAAAGAACAGCTGAAAACCATTAAAAACACTGAACTAAAAGCCGTATTGCAGCAGTTGTATAAATCAATCCGTAAAAGACCTTAATACCTCCCGAACAGTTGACAATTGAAGTATAAATAAGTATACTCCATACAGTTTTTTTCGATGGATGCTGCAGTACAGCAATAAATTCTCAATACATCCTGTTATTTTGATTATTGAAATTGAAAGAATATAACGATATAGTAAGAGGAGATCGATCATGAAAAGGACATACCAGCCCAGTAGAACGAAACGAAACAGAAAATTCGGGTTCCGGGCGAGGATGAAAACCAAAAGCGGAAGACTCATTTTAAACAGACGCAGAAGAAAAGGAAGAATGAAGCTCTCTGTTGCAGATGAAAAGAAACCTTACACGAGTTGAGAGATTACATAAAAGAGATGATATTGAGGAACTGCTTCATACGGCGAAAAGAATCAGAGGAGAAGCATTAACACTTCTTTATAAAGCAAACCATAGGGATTATAACAGGGTTGCTTTTTTTACCAGACGGGGCTTTAAGAATGCCGTACAAAGGAACAGGCAAAAGCGTATTCTTAAAGAGATATACAGAGAACGAAAACAAGGGATAAAAGACGGGTTTGATTTTATATTTATTCTTTCACCCGGTTTATATTCGTATGTAGCGTTGAGGGGATTTTTTTTAACGCTCCTTAAGCGAAGGTTCCTGCTGAAAACGGAGGAAGAGAGTAAATTATGAAATATGTATTTGTATTTATTATAAAGCTATATCAAAAAATGATTTCACCGCTTTTTCCTCCCTCGTGCAGATTTTTTCCTACGTGTTCGCAGTATGCGAAAGAGTCGTTCTTAAAGCATGGCTTTTTTAAGGGATTGTATTATTCGGTCAGAAGGCTTTTAAAATGCCATCCGTTTCATCCCGGCGGCTACGATCCCGTAAAATAATAATACGATTGAGGAGTAACAAACAATGGACAAAAGAACCGGATTAACAATTATTTTTTTAGTGGGCATCTTCCTGGTATGGTCTTTGGTGATGAATATTATCGCCCCCCCGAAGGCTCCCACCCATGAAGACGTAAAAAAACCAACTCCTCAAAAGGAACAGCCGGTGGTAGAAGAAAAGCCGGCGATTACCGTGATGCCGCTGGAAGAAGAGCCGTCGGTAAATAATAATATCAAGCTGCAGAAAGAATATAAAGACTATATCATTACCTTTTCCAATAAGGGGGGGGTGATTCGTTCCATCAGACTGAAGGAATCTAACGGAGAGCGTACGGAGATGGTTTTTACGGGGGATAATACCGCTGCAAACGCGGAATATCCGTTTCTGCTGCATTTTGGGGATTACAAGGCACAGGCCCTGAATGCGGTTTATGAGTATAAAATTGATGAATCGAAGAATTCCATTGAGTTTTTCCGTACCTTTTCCTACAAGGATGTTCCTTTTATCGTAAGAAAAACCTATATTCTTAATCCCGATGAGTATATGTTTGAGTTGAAAATTGCGATTGAGAACAAGACAAATGACAATTTGAATTTGGATTTTAACGGGGTTATGTACACCTTAAGTATCGGACCGCAGATTGGTCCGGCCTTTACCAAACTTGAGGGACGAGGTGAGTACCGCAAGTTTGTGTATTATGACCGGGGGAGAAACGAGAGAAATGTCGAACCGGGAAAGACCGAGACTGTGAAAAAGTCCACGATAATCTGGGCGGGTATTATCGGCAAGTATTATACCATGCTGGTACTGCCGTCTTTCGATCCCCAACGACTGGTATTTGATTCACGAAAGCTGGACTCAACTGTTCCGGTGCGTTCGGCGCTTGATATTGAGCGCCCGTATGACAAAACGCAGCGCAGAGAAGATACCTTTAAAGTATATATCGGACCGAAGAAACGCTCCTTATTGGCAAAGTACAATACGGCCAAAGACAATTCATACGGTCTGCAGGACCGGCATCTTGATGAGGTGGTTCCTTCGGTATTTCTGATTGGATTTATCGCGGATATCCTCAAATATCCATTGGACCTGTTTTACAGTCTTGTGGGCAATTACGGCATCGCCATCATCCTGTTAACCATCCTTATCAAGGTATTGGTATTCCCGTTGACCAGAAAAAGTTATGAGTCCATGAGCAGGCTGCAGGAACTCAATCCAAAAATGACCGAGCTCAGAGAAAAATACAAGGACAACCCGAAAAAATTGAATATGGAGATGGCTGAGTTGTATCGGCGGGAAGGGGTGAATCCCCTGGGGGGCTGTCTCCCGCAGTTGTTACAGCTGCCGATAATGTTCGCGCTGTATATACTGTTGCAGGAACATTTCGGCCTGCGGAACGCGGTCTTTATTCCCGGTTGGATCAATGATCTTTCCTCACCGGAATATATTGTTGCCTTTAATTTTACCATCCCCATTTTAAACTGGCAGTATCTGAGGCTGCTCCCCATTATTATGCTTGCGACACAGGTTGTGTCTTCGAAATTAACCCAGACCAGCACGGGGACGGACAATAAGATGAAAATGCTGCCCTATATTCTGGTGGGGGTATTTTTCTTTATCCTGTACAATCTGCCTTCCGGTCTTGTGTTGTACTGGACCGTACAAAACATCCTAACCACGGCTCAGATGCTGGTGTATCGGAAATACTTTAAGAACCGGCCTCCAAAGCCGAAAAAACCACGACTTACGAGTATGAAATCCTATATGAGGAGATAATATATATGGGTACAATTGAATTTCAGGGAAATGATTTAGAGGCAGCAATTGAAAATGCGTGTAATACTCTGCACATTGCACCCGGCCAACTGGATTACCAGGTAATAGAGTCTAAAAAAAAGGGACTGTTTTCCAAAGGTTCGGTAAAAATAAGTGTACAGGCGCAAATGGCAGAACAGCTTTCGGTAGATAATGCTGAGCAGCAGGAGATCATCCATTTCATAGAGCAGTTGATTGATAAAATGGAGTTGAACGGGAGGGTTGAAGTAAATTTCAAAGAGAGTGATAAGTTGGGAATCAGTATTGTCAGCCGGGATTCGGGTCTTTTGATCGGAAGACGGGGCAAAACACTGGACGCAATCCAGCTGATTGTCAATGCCGTGATCGGGCGCATGGGCGAGAATCACAGAATGAGAGTTATTGTTGATACGGAAAATTATCGCACCAAAAGACAACAGAAAATCGTCTCATTGGCCGAAAGAGTTGCCGAACAGGTCAGACGCTCCGGCGGATCACGATTACTTGAACCAATGAATCCCTTTGAAAGGCGGATTATTCATACTACGCTGAATGATGTTGAAGATATAGAAACACTAAGTGAAGGTGACGGTCTGTACAAGCAGATCCGTATCAGTTTCAAAGGAAAGCGTTATTAAGGCTTGGATGTTTTTACACTCTCCCATAAAGAGTCCATAAGTTCCAGCCCCGCATCTTCGGGTTTGATGTTCATCTCTTTCAGTTTCTCTTCTACCTTCTGAAAACGCGCAATGAATTTTTTATTCGAGCGCTCCAGGGCAAGACCGGGATTAAATCCCGCCAGTCGTGAGAAGTTTACCAATGTAAAAAAAAGATCGCCGATTTCCATCTCCAACTCATCGCTGTTCTTTCCGCTGAAAGACTCCTGCAGCTCCCGCATCTCCTCATGAATTTTGTCCCAAACCTGTTCAGGATTTTCCCAGTCAAAACCTATTTTGGATACTTTTTTTTGAATATGATACGCACGTTCAAGGGGGGGGATGGGTTTTAACAGGTTTTCAAAAATCGAATGTTTATATTTTTTCCCTTCGATATGCTCCTTTATGTAATCCCAGTGTTGAAGGATTTTTTCAACCGATTTAGCTTCCTTTTTTTTAAAAACGTGAGGGTGCCGACGGATCAATTTTTCACAAATTCCTTCAAGGACTGCTAATAAGGTAAACCGGTTGTCTTCTTCACTCATACGGGAAAGCATGGTCAGGATCAGAAACAGGTCGCCCAGTTCCTCTTTAAAATTTTCGTCGTTTTTTTCTTCTATGGCGTGGATGCATTCGTACGCCTCTTCCAACAGGTTCTCTCTGATGGTATAGGGGGTCTGTTCCTTATCCCAGGGACAACCCCCGGGTCCCCTGAGTTCGCTGATAATATCATAGAGTCGGGCGAATGCTTCCTTGATTGCATTAATTGTGGGATTTGTCTCTTTCATATCTCTCTATAGTACACCAGGCTTTTATAGTCAAGCCGGCAATTTCAGAATTGCATGGCTTGAAATGAGAATTGTCGCAGGCATGCAAAACTGCCCCCGGAGTGATGTATTATTTTTCATTATTACGCTTGTATAAATAAAGGAAGCGGATTATATTAAATATCTTCAAAGAAAGGTATGAGAATGAAAAATAGATCTCTCGGCTTTATTTGTTTTGGTTGTATGCTGCTATTGATCTCGCTTGGTTTTTCCTGTAAGACCGCCAACCCTTCCACACGGAAAACCGATGCTTTTGAAAGCCCTTTTGAGAGTATTTCGAACTTTTTAATGTTGGGGAAACCCGACAAGGCCCTGGAGGCTTATGAAAAAGCTTTCAAAGAAAAACCGGGGGATACGGAAACCCAACTGCTTTATGCGAGGTTGCTGCTGTTCGCCGGCAAACTAAAACAGGCACAGGATGAGATTGACGGAGTATTGAAACAGGAACCGGACAACACGGGAGCGCTGTACAATAAAGCCATACTAAAAGGCTTGGAAGGTGATGAAAAAACCCAGAAAGCCCTGCTTGAGCGGGTGATTTCCCTTGATCCCGCTCATACCGACGCGCTTTCCGCCCTGGGGGCCATATATTTATATGATAAAGACTATAAAAAAGCCGAGGGTATGTTTAACAAGGTGGTCGCCGCGGATAATAACAATCTTGTCGCCCTGTTGGGGTTGGGTAATGTGAATTATCATCAGAAAAAGTATAAACAGGCACTTCAATATATGAACAAGGCAATTGCGGCCGAGCCTGATTATCCCTTTTCTTATATCGACCGGGCCAGGGCCAACAGGACATTGAACCATAAGGAAGAGGCCCTTGCCGATCTGGACAAGGCGATTACACTGGATAATGAATACTATTACAGCTATTTTGACCGGGGCAGGCTGCTTTTAAGCATGGGGAAAAGAGATCGCGCCCTGCAGGATTTTAATACTGCAATCAAGCTTGATCCGAATAATTTTGTGGCCTATATATTCCGTGCCGGAATACTGGAAGAGAAAGGGCTGAAAGCGGAATCGACCCGTGATTATGAGAAGGTAATCAGCCTTAAACCGGAATATTACTTTGCTTATGACTCATTGGCAATTCTGTATTATGTACAGGATCGTTTCCTGGATTCATCTAAAATGTTTGCCAAGGCTGCCGGGTATGAGAAAGAAAAATTTTCGGACATTTTGCTGGCTGCGGTTACCCTGAAAAAAGCGGGAAAGGAAAAGCAGGCCAAGGAATATTTAAAATCAAATCTTAAAAATATGCCATCCGGTTCGTGGCAGTACCATATTGCCCGTTATTATCTTGAACCGTCGGCCGAATCCTCGGTATTGGCTATGGCCAACGATGAAAAAATCCCCCGTGTTCGTGCGCAAATGCTTTTTTACCTTGCGGTGAACTTTCTTCTGCAAAATAAAAAGCATTCGGCCGTTACCTTTTTGCAGGAGGTTGTGGATACTGATGCGTGGGGATATCCGGAAAGACGTCTTGCCCGATATGAACTGGATAAGTTTTCGGCAAAATAATTCTTAAATTAGATCAAAGGAAATCAATATGAATGAGATGCTTCAGACAATTACGGTAAACGGGAAAAAAATCACCCTTGTGGGCACAGCCCATGTTTCTCAGGCAAGTGTCCTTGAGGTTGAAGAGGTTATCCGGAAGGAAAAACCCGATCGGGTATGTGTGGAGTTGGATAAAACACGCTATCAGACGTTGACCCAAACTAATGTCTGGAAGAATTTGGATATCACCAGGGTATTAAAGGAACGCAAGGGCTTCCTGTTGTTGGCCAATATTGTACTTGCCTCTTTTCAACGGCGGCTGGGTCTGAATGTCGGGGTAAAACCGGGGGAGGAAATGCTGAAGGCAATTCAGGTGGCGGGAGAACTGGAGATCCCCTGTGAGTTTTGCGACCGGGAGGTGCAGGTGACCTTGCGCCGGGCCTGGTCCAAGTCGAGTTTTTGGGGTAAGAATAAAATGCTGGCCGCGCTTTTGACCTCGGTGTTTACCAAAGAGAAACTTTCCGAAGAGGAAATGGAAAAACTCAAGGAAAAAAGCCTGATGCACAATATGATGGAGGAGCTGGCGGGGTATTTACCGTCGGTAAAAGAAGTCCTCATAGACGAACGTGACAGATACCTGGCAACAAAGATCTTCAATACTCCCGGGAAAAAACTGGTTGCTGTTGTCGGCGCCGGCCATGTTGAGGGAATTATCGCCAACCTGCGGCGCCTGGAAAAGGGAGAACAGGCCAACAATGTTTCCGATATCGATGTCATTCCGCCGAAAAAAATTATTATCAAGCTCATCCCCTGGTTTGTTACGGTGATTGTTATCGGCCTGATAGTGCTGGGAGTTATCCTCGGAGGCGCGGAAAAGGGCATTAGTATGGCCTGGACCTGGTTTTTAGCAAATGGAATTCCCTCGGCCTTGGGGGCGATTCTGGCCCTTGCCCATCCGTTGACCATTCTGGTTGTATTCATTGCCGCGCCGTTTACCTCTTTGACACCGGTTGTGGGTGCGGGGATGGTTGCCGGCTTAATCCAATATTATGTGATGAAGCCGAAAGTGAAGGATTTTGAATCCCTGTATGAAGATTTAAATAAGTTTAAGGGATTGTATACAAACCGGGTGCTGAAAATATTCTGGGTGTTTTTTCTCTCCGGCGTGGGAAGTATGATCGGAACCTGGGTGGGGATATCTCTTATTACCTCGCTGTTAGGTGCTAAATAAGGGACCATATTGTCAGAGCTTTCCCTGCGAAAGCACGGTTGATAGGGCGGGCAGCTCACGCTTTACGTTACTGCTGTCGGCGTTTAAAAATAGAAAGCACCGCCTCTTTCAACGAAGCGTATCCTTTATATTCTGCGTCTTTTATGGAGTTTTTTTCCTCAACCTGCGGACCAAGTATGGATGAAAATCCCAATTCTGAGGCGGTTTTTACCCGGAGATCAAGGCGTTTAATGGTCCGGATCTCCCCGGCCAGGCTTACCTCCCCACATATGGCTGTAGCATGCGGCAGGGGTACGGAAAGCCGGGCCGAATAAAGGGCCAGGCACAGCGGGAGCTCCACGCCCACCTCTTTGACCTGTAGTCCGCCGGCCACATTCACATAAATATCATAATCCGTAAGCCGTATATTCAGGTGTTTTTCCAGAACCGCGGCGGCCTTGGATACCATGCGCGCGTCGATGCGATCGGAAAAGACCCGTGAAACCCCTCCCTTGGCCGGAATCACCAGACACTGGATCTCCACCAACAGTACGCGGGAGCCCTCATACAAAGGAGTAATGGCAATGCCGGGAGGAAGCTCCCCCGCCCGCTGCTCCAGAAACAGGGTAGCTGCGTTTTTTACCGGGACAAGCCCGCTTTCCGACATTTTAAAAATACCGATCTCATCGCTTGAACCGAAGCGGTTCTTGTTGGTACGCAAAAAACGTATATCGTTGTCAGCGGTCTCGAAGGATAGTACCGTATCAACCATGTGCTCGATAATCTTCGGACCGGCAATACTGCCCTCCTTGGTAACATGCCCGATTAAAAACAGGGCCGCGGATCTTGTTTTCACCCATTCGATAAGTTCCTGTGAACAGTATTTTATTTGATTGACGCTGCCCGCGACTATGCCCAATTCATGGTCGATGATGGTTTGAATTGAGTCTACAATTACCAGTACGGGATTAACCCGATCAAGGACGGTATTGATGGCCGAAATTTCGGTTTCCGGAAATACTTCAATAGTGGCTTTTTTGATACCCAGTCGGTCCGCATGCATTTTCAATTGAGCGGGAGATTCCTCACCCGAAATATATAATATTCTGCCGTTTGTTTTTATACTGGATGAAAGCTGCAGCATCAGGGTGGACTTCCCGATGCCCGGTTCCCCTCCGATGAGAATGGCCGACCCTTTCATTATACCCCCGCCCAATACCCTGTTTATTTCTTCATTTCCGCAATCAAAACGCATATCCTCTTTTTTTTGCACAGAGAAAAGCGGGACGGTGGTAAGGTTGGTTCCGGTCTTCTTCACACTCCCGCCGGTTTGCTTTTCAGCCTCCCGCAGGGTGTTCCAGTTACCGCATTCCGGACATCTCCCCAACCATTTCGGTTCGGCGTGTCCGCACTGCGAACATACATAGTGGATTTTTTGTTTCATACAATATATATACTGCATAATATCGCCGTTTGCTTCAAGTATTCCACAATCCTTTATGCCTTGACAAAAAAGATTTTTGTTTATTATATTAATACGCACCGTATTACGAGCTGTGGTGGTGGAATTGGTAGACACGCTAGCTTGAGGGGCTAGTGGGGGTTACCCCGTGAAGGTTCAAGTCCTTTCCACAGCATTTTTTGCCTTTCCTGTTTTATATTCCGGTGTGGTCAGTTGTAGATGAAAAAACGTAACCAAGCCCTGTTTGAGAAATGCGTAAAATACCTGTATTCCTTTATTAACCTGGAAAGAGACACCGCTGCCATTAAATCAAGTGAGTATAAACTTGACTGTATGCGGTTTTTACTTAAGCGTTTCGGTAATCCTCAACAAGGTTTCAAAGTCATACATATCGCCGGGTCCAAGGCAAAAGGCTCAACCGCGTGTTTTCTGGCAGCGGGGTTGAGGGCCGCCGGAAAACATACGGGGATGTACACGTCGCCTCATGTCAGTTCAATTCTGGAGCGTATTGTTATAAACGGCGAACCGGTTGCTATCGATGTGTTCACCGGGCTTTGCGGTGAGTTACAACAGGTTTTGGGGAGAATCCCCAAAGCAGATTTTCCCGGGGGGAAACAGCCCTCTTTTTTCGAATTGATGACACTCCTGGCCTGGCTGGCCTTTAAACGTCAGGGATGTGAATACATTATCCTGGAAACCGGTCTGGGGGGTAGGCTGGACGCAACTAATATCGTCAACCCTGCGGCGGTTGTGCTGACACCGATTGAAATGGAGCATGAAGCAATCCTGGGGAATACACTGGAAAAAATAGCCGCGGAAAAATGCGGAATAATAAAGCGGAATATTCCGGTTTTCTGCGGATTTCAGAATCGGGCGGTAAAAAAGGTGGTCAGGGAGTATGCGGCAGCTCATAATGCGGCCCTGTATTTTCTGGATGAAGCCATAGAACGGCTGGTGGTGTCTGATTCGGTCGAGCACACGGAGTTCAGCCTTGTCATGGCGGGTGATAAGGAACGGAATTTCCAGCTATTACTCCCGGGTGCTTTCCAGGCTGAGAATGCCTCCCTGGCGTTTTTGGTGTTGCACACCTTGTATCCCGAACTTCCGGATGATGTGATTAAACAGGGATTCAGTACGGCCTTCTTGCCGGCCAGGATGGAGGTGCTGAATAAAAATCCGCTTGTTATTATTGACGGGGCCCACACGCCGGGCTCGGTTTCCAGGGCGGTTTCAAGCTTTAGTCATCTGGCCGGGCAAAGGGGGATCCTTTTGTTTGCCGCGGTAACAGGGAAAAAAATAGAGGAAATGGCCGCAATCCTGGCTCCCCAATTCCTTCATATCATTATTTCCACCCCGGGATCTTTTCGCCGGAGTGATCCCCGGGAGGTGTACAAGGCTTTTTACCGGCTAAATAAACAGACCACACTGGAAAAAAACCCTGCCCGCGCATTAAAAAAAGCACTTTCTCTTTCCGGGAAAGTAGTTCCTGTGCTGGCGACGGGTTCACTCTATTTCGCGGCTGAATTGCGCCGGCTTTTTTCGGTTGCGCTGCCTTCGTAGCACAGCATACCAGTTACGATCCCAAAACCCGAATCCTTCATTCCGGCTGTTCACACTGTCAGGTCAGGGCGTTATAGAAAGGCTGTGTAAAAACTCTTTCATTAATTCAAGGCGGACCTGGTAGTAGCGGGACCAGAATCCGTGAAGTTTTCTTGCGGCAAGCGGTTTAAGTCTTCTTACGACAATGTCCTTGTCGGGTTTGATGTAATGCGTTATGGGTATGGGTTCTACCCGGTCGATATCGGAGTTTCCACCGGTAATAACCACCGAGACCCGCAATAATACCGAATCACCGGTATTGGCACGTTTGCTGTACGGCTTTTTGGGGTTTATAAACCAGGTCTGTCCTGAAATAAAATTTCCCATGGAATAGATAATCAGTTTCTTATTCCCGTTTTTAGTAATGATTTTAAACGGCTGGAGTACATGGGGATGGTGACCGTAGACGATATCAACACCGGCATCGATTAATGCTTTAAAAAAAGTGACTTTTTTAGGATCCGGTTCGGTTGCATACTCAATTCCCCCGTGAAAGGAAAGTATAAAAAGGTCATAAGCACCGGTAATTTTTTTCAACATGGCCAAAAAAGATTTGGCCTGCTTTTCATCATTATAATCAACTACGTTTATATAAGGCTTATCCTGGGGGAGATTTGAAAATTGGGTCACCGCCAAAAACCCGATTTTCAGTCCATTGCGGTAGATAATCTGTGGGGTTATCTTTTGTTCGAGACTTTTGCGAATACCCGAAAAGTACAGTCTTCCCCCAAAGCGTTGTTTTAAGGCGACTAAGGATAAGAGGGTTTTTTGTACTCCCTTTGCTCCCTGGTCCAGAGAGTGGTTGTTTGCCAGGGAAAACACTTCTATGCCCGCTTTCACAGCCGCGAACACATACGCGGAGTGCACATTAAATCGCGGATAGGTGGAATACGGAAGGTCCCCGTCAACGGGAAACTCAAGATTGGCAAATGACAGGTCGTCGTTTAACAAAAGATCCTTTACATCCTCATAAATCAGGTTATAGTTTTTCATGCGGTAATTAACGTCGTGGGCCATGATATCACCCATAAAGGTAAGATTAAGCCTTCCACTCGATTGTGCGTTTACCGACCAGATGCAGACGATTATTCCCAGCAGGAGAAACACTGTTTTTTTCATGGCAATCATTTCCTTCTTCCCTAATATACTATTTATCGAACCACGCGTACATGCAATCAAGGGATAAAACAACAAGCTTCGTAGCACTATAAAAAAAGCATTCTTAAGAATAGGTGGAACTGTTGAAAACCGCAGAGGTTTTCATTACTATTTAAAGGGAAGAAAAGGAAGGTGTGTCTATGATTTACTTGATGCTTATCGATAAACCGGTAAAGGGAACCTGCGTCATCAGCGGTAAACCCGTTCATTTTGAAGGGTTTTTCGGATTTTTTGAGAACCAAAATTTGAAGCGGCCCGTATTACAGGAATTGGCGCTGGAAAAAGGATTTACGGTAACGCCGGCCACACTTGATACATTCCGGGCATTAATAGATGAGGGCCGAAAATACGAAGAGGTTCAGGAATCGGCCCATCATGAAATTAAGGTTCTGGAAGAGGATTCCTGATAAACGGTAATTATCCGTTATATAAAACTGCGATAAAAAACCTACCAACCCCTTTACAATCTTTCCATTAAAGGTTACCTATTAAGAGTTTATAATTCTATGCGTGGAGTTGTTGTTATGGACGCTGTTGATACTATTATCCGGACCCTCCATCCTCTCGAAATCAAGGTGCTTCGTGTTGTGGAACAGGGTGAAAAAATTACCCCTGCTCTTTTAATGGAGAGACTTTCCTTTAACCTGGGACAGTGTAACCAGGTGTTCAGTTGGTTGAGTGCAAAGGAACTTTTTGCGGAAACCGAGCGGTTTACGGTTGTTTCCTATGAAATAACCGAACTGGGACAGGAATACTTCAAAAAAGGGACTCCGGAAGAAAGAATAATGACATTACTGGAAAACCACGGGGAACTTACCGTACCCGAACTGGTGGAGCGTACCGAACTTGAGAACAAGGATGTGGGCTCCGCGTACGGGATGCTTTCCAAAGAAGGTGTTCTTGCCATGAATGAAAACAAGGCGGTTTTTATCAAGGATACCGCAAAAAATACAAGACTGAAAAGCATCCGTGAGTTGCTGAAGCTGCTCCACGAACAGAAATTGTTAAAACATATGGAGTTAAGGCCTGAACTGCAAAACCTGGCTTCTTCTCTGGCAAAAAAACGCGGCTCGGCCACAAGTATCTGTAAACAGACCGAACGGGATGAGGTTACCTATGTCCTTACCACCCAGGGTGAGGCCGTGAAAAAGGCTTTGCTGCAAAAGGGTGTCACCGGAGAAGAAATCGGCACACTTACACCTGAAATTTTGAAAAACGGGGAATGGCGGAACAAAGGGTTTCGCAGTTACAATCTCAACACCCCACCGGTGAGGGTCCTTCTGGGAAGGAAAAATCCTTATGTTGAGTTCCTGGACAAACTGAAAGACAAACTTGTGTCCTTGGGATTTGAAGAGTACGATGGCCCGCTGGTGGAAAGCGAATTCTGGAATTGTGACGCACTTTTTATGCCGCAGTTTCATTCGGCCCGTGATATTCATGATGTGTATTATATCAAGGAGCCCGGGCAGGCCAAGGCGATTCGTGAGCCCTATCTGACCCAGGTGGCGCTTGCGCACGAGAACGGCTGGCAGACAGGCAGCCGCGGGTGGGGATATAAATTCGACAAACAGTTTACCAAAAAACTTATTTTACGCAGCCAGGGCACGGTTCTTTCCGCCAAAGCGCTGGTAAAGGCAAAGATACCGGGAAAGTATTTCGGGGTGGTCCGTTGTTTCCGTTATGACAAGGTTGACGCAACCCACCTTGCGGATTTTTATCAGACCGAAGGGATTGTGTTGGGTGAAGACGTAAACCTGCGCACCCTGCTGGGACTGTTGAAAATGTTTGCCGAAGAGGTGGCGGGTGCCAAAGAGGTGAAATATGTACCGGGGTACTTCCCTTTTACCGAACCGTCCGTTGAGGTGCACATAAAGCATCCGGAACTGGGTTGGTTTGAGCTGGGGGGCGCCGGGATATTCCGTCCCGAAGTGACCGTTCCTCTGGGCGTTCATGTACCGGTGCTGGCCTGGGGAATGGGTATCGACCGTATGGCCCTTATGTCCCTGGGATTAAAGGATATCCGCGATTTATTTCAGGCTGATATTGAGCAGGTACGCTTACGCAGAAGGAGTTGATCAATGCCCAAGATTGAAGTGAACGAAAAGCTTTTTTTCAAATACCTCGGGAGGAAATTGAACCAGACGGAACTGATTGAGGTTCTGGAGACCGCCAAGGCTGAACTGGATGATGTGGATAAGGACCAGGGAATTCTCAAAATCGAACTGAATGACACCAACCGACCGGATTTATGGTCTACCATCGGATTGGCCCGGCAGCTGAAAATCTTTCTGGGAACCCAGGCGCCGACGTTTGATTTTTTTTCAATATCAGGTAAAAAGAAGGATACCGGCGATCGCGTCATTTTTGTGGATAATGAGCTGCAGCACATCCGGCCCTATATCGCCGCCTTTACGGCCGAAGGGCCCGCAATCGAAGAGGCCCTGCTTATCGACCTGATCCAATCCCAGGAAAAATTGTGCGGAAACTACGGCAGCAAACGCAAGACCATCGCCATGGGTATCTATCGCTCCGATAGTATCGAATATCCCGTGCACTATATTGCCGCGGATCCGGATACGACACGGTTCATCCCCCTGGGACTAAAAAAGGAATACAACCTCAAACAAATATTGAGTGAGCACCCCAAGGGAGTGGAATTCGGTTATATCGTAAAGGATTTCAGTAAATATCCCTTTTTAAAGGACAACAAGGGAGACGTGTTAAGCTTTCCTCCCATTATCAACAGTGATACAATCGGCGCCGTAGAGATAGGCGACAGCAAAGTCTTTGTGGAGTTGACGGGCACGGACCTGGACACCTTGCTTCTG
>Ga0315536_1000772_pt1 | contig 16076 bp, 12 predicted proteins | sample SalMarSW160230MG_FD_203093 | JGI IMG/M metagenome (GOLD analysis project Ga0315536, IMG submission 203093) | Salt marsh sediment microbial communities from the Plum Island Ecosystem LTER, Massachusetts, United States - Salt Marsh Sediment SW1602-30 ... | reverse complement strand
GTAATCAGCGAATTGTTGACTCCTCTTAAATTTTGCGAAAGCCGCAGCCAGACTCCTTTCCACAGAGAACGCAGCTCGGTTATTTTTTCTTTTTGCAGCGGAATTGTGTATTTTAAATCGATCGGTTCATCGGTCTCAATAATATTTATCGCGGCTTCCGGGTTTGTTGGCTCCTGACGACGGTTAAAAAACCGTTCCACCAGCCAGAGTAAGAAGGTGTACAATAGAAAGAATGTTACAAACAAAGACAGGGCCACCATGAATCCGGCAACATCCGCGGACATTCCATAGCTTTGCACAAAGATATTCTTAAACGGTTCAAAAAGTATGGCAAACGCCGCCAAAAAAATCAAGGTAAACAGGAGAGAGATTATTGAACGCCGGTTTAATACCTGCAAATCGATTTTATGAGATTTTATCAGCCCGATAATATAAAACAGGGGGAGAAAGGCCAGAAAAAAATTGGCAAAACTCCCCATCCCCATTCTTTGCCCCGGTGTTTCCCCCAGGATAAAGGGGAGTTGATCAAAAAAAACATAGGTCGGCAGGGTAATGAAGGCCCCGGCTGCCAGCCACTCAAGATGTTTTCTTATTTTTGCGCCGGTGGATTTAATATACGTATGAAAAATAAATCCGAAAAACAAGATATACGCAAATAGGTCGGAGATGTTCTGCATCTGCCCCAGTGAAACCACGGCAGCAAAATATCTATCATCATGATACTGAATCCATTGCATGAACGCTTTGGTACGGAAAAAAAAGTATATCAGGTAAAGGGCTGCGATAGTTGCAAGCAGCCCCCTGCGAAAGATTTTATTGAATTTCGGTCTGGGAAAGTAAAGAGCGAACACCACCAACAACCAGGATACGGTTTCTCCCAAGTAAATAAGCGCCAACGTAAAGACATTATCATAATAAAATGGTTGGGCGCAGATAAAAAGCATGAAAAAAAGCCCGGCCGTTACCGCAATAATATTATAGGTTTCATGACGATGATTTAAAACAAGGTAATACACCATAAAACCAAGCACAAAAAGAAAAAACAGGGTGGCAATCCAGTCGACACGAAGTAAATTCAATTCCGGGGTAATATAGATTGTTATTTCTTTTTTTCCGTCACGCAACACCTGAACGGGAAAAGATTTGAAACTCCAGATCCTGGAATTTTCCTCCAATACATCTCTGACCGTCTTAATGGTATGATTGTTTATTGCGCGTATTGCGTCTTTGTTCGGAATAAGGCCGGCCGCAACGGCGGGGGAAAACGGGGTGCGCGGTGAAAAAATAATTGCGCCATTGTCATCAACCACTTCCATGTAGTTCATAACCAGACCGGTAGTTGGTTTTACCAGATAACGGATAAAATAAATGCCCGCGACACCGGTTACCAGCAGGGCAAAGCTAAGGAGTAGGATAAACTTCAGGTGTAATTTAAATTTTACCAGCAGAGAATACTTTTTCATCCGGGTCGATTCACAAAATACATATAATTTGTTAAACTATACCGTCAATAAGGTTCTATTGCAATAAACTTAGCGAATAGAAGTTGACATATTAATCGATTATTGGTAATCTTCTTTTTCTATGGCGGTGTAGCTCAGATGGTAGAGCAAGCGGCTCATATCCGCTGGGTCAGGGGTTCAAGTCCCTTCGCCGCTATTTTTTTATGCAATAAAAAAGGCTGTCTGGAAAAATATTCTCAGACAGCCTTTTTTTTAGCAGGGGCAGGACTCGAACCTGCGACCTCCGGGTTATGAGCCCGACGAGCTACCAACTGCTCTACCCTGCGCCGTTTCTTTGTAAGAAGAATATACAAAAAAGCCCGATAAAGGTCAAGGTATATTTCTTAAATCAATTCGGCCGCATAACGCGCAATCGCCATACTTGACGTTAAACCCGGTGACTCAATACCGACAAGGTTGATGAAGCCGGGGAATCCTCGCCCGCTTTCCTCATTGATCTCGAAATCGGCAAAATCACTTTCAGGGGCCTGCAGTTTTGGGCGTACCCCGGCCATATCGGGAGTGAGGACCGCATCCGCCAGCCGCGGCAGGTATTTTGTGCCCGCCGTAAGAAATTCATGTTGGTGGCGGGCATCAACCGTGTAGTCTACCCCATCAACGTAAAACGCATTGGGGCCGAGTTTCATCTGTCCCTGCAGATCAAGGACCGTATGAATCCCCAGGCTTACGGTACCCGGCGGCGGATAAACAAGGTGTTTTACACACCAGGAAGGCAGACCGTTCACACGGAAATACTCTCCCTTTGAATAATGGATAACATACCCTGCTTCCTTACAATTAATGCCTGCCTTTTGGGCAAGCAGGTGTGCGCAAAGCCCGGCGCAATTTATCACCACCGCACTGTCTATCGTCAGATCACTCCCGTCCACATCGCGGACCCCGACCTCATAGCCGGTTTGAGACCTGCTGATGGAGACAAGCTCACAGTTATAGGCGAACAGCACTCCCTTGTTTTGGGCCGCATATTCAAGGTGCTTCATAAATACATGGGTGTCAAAAATACCGGTAGAAGGTGAATACAGGGCCCCTACCGCGGCCAATTCCGGTTCAAGCGCGGCAACCTGCGCTTTATCCAGCATCCGTACGTCCCTCACTCCGTTGGCTTTGGCATTCAACAGCAGTTTTTCAAGCAGTTCCTCTTCCTGCCGGTCTGTGGCCACAATAAGCTTACCGAGTTTGGCAAAGGGTAATCCGTGGTTTTCCAGTTCATTATAGAGGAGCTCACGGCCCTCTACACATAATCCGGCCTTCAGCGATTCTGTGGGATAATAGATTCCGGCATGAATCACCTCACTGTTGCGGCTGGAGGTTTCCCGGCCGAAACTGTCATGTTTTTCAACCACGATTATTGAGCTGTTTTTATTTTGCCGTGAAAGGTATTCGGCCAGGGCCAGACCCACCACACCGGCCCCGGCGATCAGAATATCACATTTTTCCATTTATACATAATCCGCGACCCGGCTGCACACTATTCTTCTTCGATGATGGAATCATAAAATGCAACAAGATGATCTTTTTGTTCTGTTTTTAAGAAAGTCATAGCTGCCCGTGGGTGCTGATTCAGCTGCCCGGTAAGCATATAGGGAATCTGATACCCCCAGTTCAGCTTGTTTTTCAACGGATAGACATATTTTTCCAGACATTCAAGAATGGGACGAACATGGAATTTGGGATTATGTAAAAATCCAAGCAACAGTTCCAGGGCGCAGTTTCCCGCGCCGCGACCCATACCGTCTATGGTTGCATCCAGAAAGTTTGCACCTTCAATCAGGGCGGTGATCGTATTGGAATAGGCAAGCTGCTGATTGTTGTGGGTGTGAATCCCCACGTGCTTCCCTTCCGCTTTGGCATATTTCATATACATCTGCATCAAGTTCTGGATCTGCTCGCTGTAGAATGAACCGAAACTGTCCACCAGATATATAACATCCACCGGGGACTTTCCAATAATCCCCAGCGCCTCTTCGATTTCATTCTCCTGCACAGTGGAAACCGCCATGATGTTTATGGTGGTTTCATACCCCTTATCGTGCGCATCTTTGATAATTTCGATGGCGGTCGGAATCTGGTGAATATAGGTGGCCACGCGAACCATATCAATCACGCTTTTATTTTTCGGCAGGATGTCCGTATGATAATCCGTTCGTTCTGCGTCCGCCATTACTGATATTTTCAGTGTCTTATCTTTGGCAATGATTTTACGCAGATCTTCCTCTGTACAAAACTTCCAGCTCCCGAACTGGTCCGGGGAGAATATCTTCTTAGAAGCCTTATATCCCACTTCCATATAATCGATTCCCGCCGCCGTCAGGGTCCGGTAAATGGCCCTGACAAACTCCATATCCAACTGGTGATCGTTCATCAATCCACCGTCCCGAATGGTACAGTCCAGCACCTTAATCTGCGGTCGGTAGGTTATCCAGCCCTTTATATTTTTGGGGGAGTCATTATTGTTTTTTTGTTCAGCTGCCATATTGCTTCCTGTATTCCGTATAATATTGTGAGAATAAGAGTTAAACACAGAGCGCCGGATTTGTCAACCGATTTATCGCCGCGGTAAAAGATTGGAACTACTAACAATGCGCTAAGGCGTTGTCCAGGTCACCGATAATGTCGGCAACGTCCTCAACGCCCACTGCCAGGCGGAACAAGGTGTCGGTAATGCCGAGTTTGTACCGCTCATCCCGCGTGTAATCATAGTAGCTGACAATACCGGGATGGGTAATCAGAGTCTCCACCCCGCCCAGGCTGGGCGCAATGTAGCAGAGCTCAAGCGCGTCAAGAAAGCGCTTGGCCTGTTCCAGACCGCCTTTGGTTTCGAAGGTAACCACGCCGCCGCCGCCCTTCATCTGTTCCCTGGCGATCTGAAAGTGCCGGTGGCTTTCCAGGAAGGGATAATACACACGTTCGATTTTGGGATGCTTTTCCAGCCATAGCGCTATCTCTAAGGCCGCTTTATTCTGCTGTTTCACGCGCAGAGGGAAGGTTTTCAAGCCCCGCAACAACAGATAGCAGCAGTGCGGATCGATGGTTCCGCCCATGGACTTGTGCAGGTTGCGTATCTCTTCTATCAATTCGCTTCTTCCCAGCACCACCCCGGCCAGGATATCGTTATGACCGCTCAAGTATTTGGTGGCGCTGTGCAGCACGATATCGATGCCGTACTCCAGCGGTTTCTGGTTATAGGGTGTGGCAAAGGTACTGTCGATCAATGTAAGAAGGTTGTACTTCTCGGCGACTTTTTTCAGTTTTACCAGGTCAAAAATATTCAGATACGGGTTGGTAGGTGATTCGGAAAAAATGAATTTTGTATTTTCACGAATCGATTTCTCCAACGTCTCATACTCACCGAAGGGAACGATGGTACAGCCGATACTGAAGCGGCGCAGATAGGATTTGCAAAACTCAAGCGTCTTTTTATAGCTGTCGTCGGTAATAATGATATGGTCACCTGATTTAATCAGAGAAAGAATGGTGGTGGTGATGGCCATCATCCCGGACGAAAAGACGACGGCGGCCTCGGCGCCTTCCAGTTTGGCCAGCCGCTTTTCCGCTATTTTCTCCGTGGGATTTCCGTAACGCCCGTATTCAAAGCGCTCTTTTTCTTTCTTTGTGTATTCTTCAATGTCTTTGGTATTCTTAAAGGTAAAGGTGGATGTTTGTACAATAGGCGTTGTAAGGGAATCCGCGTATTTTCGCCGGTTTTCACCCGAATGGATGGCCTTGGTTTCTATGGAAAATTCTTTTTTTTCGCTTTCCTTTTTCATACTGCCCCCACATGACAGTACATTGTTTTTAAAAATGGTTCAATATAATTTTATCCTTATTTCCTGTACCTCGTCCTCGATCTCCTGCCATTGCACAAGCAGGGAGGCTTTTTCGTGTTCTATCTGCTGCAGCTCTGCCTTTACCCGTTTCATTTGTTCACCATCCGCATACACCTCTTCCCTGGCAAGCGAGTGCTCCAGTTCACCCTGTTGTTGTTCCAGGTCCTCGTACCTGCTCATGGTTTCGTCCGCCTGGATTTCCAGGTTCCGCAGCCTGTTTTTCAGCCGGGACAAAGCCTTGCGCTGATTTTGCGATTCGGTTTTCTTCTGAGAAATACTCTCTACAGTGCTGTCCGGATTCTCCGGCGGCGGTTCACGTTTTGCCAGGTAATATTCATAATCTCCGTTATAGATCTTTAAGGTATGGTCCTTTACTTCGATGGTCTTCTGTGCCAGGGCCTCGATAAAATAACGATCATGTGACACAAACAACAAGGTACCGCCGAAATGCTGCAGGGCGTCAAGCAGAATATCCTTTGAGGTCAGATCAAGGTGGTTTGTCGGTTCATCACAGATCAGCAGATTACATGCCCGCACCAAAAGCCGTAACAGCAGCACCCTGCTTCGTTCCCCCCCGCTTAACACCGACACCTTTTTGTGCACGTCATCATCACTGAACAGGAACGCGCCCAACATGGCGCGCAGGCGGGGAAGAACCTGGGTCGGCGCGTCCTCTTCCAGCTCCTGCAGCACGCTGCGCTGTGATGTATACAGGACCGCGTCGTTATGAGAAAAATAGCCGATTTTTACCCCCGCACCGTAACGCACTTCTCCGGCATCGGGAGCCTCCTTGCCGGCCAATATGCGTAACAAGGTGGACTTCCCCACCCCGTTCGGCCCCACGAACACAATTTTCTCACCGCGCCCGACCTCCAGCGAAATATCCCGCAGGACGGGGTGCCCGCCGTATCCTTTTTGCACACCGTGTAACTCCAGTACCTTTCTGCCCGAGTGCGGCGCTTCCGGAAATCTGAAATGGATTTTTTTAAGGGCCGCGGGAAGCACGATCTCATCAGTTTTCTCTACCATCTTGATCCTGCTTTGCACGGCTGATGCCTTGGTGGCCTTGGAGCGAAAGCGCTCGATAAAACGCTGGGCCTTTTCCAGCTCCCCCTCCTGTTGTTTTTTACGCTTCAACAACTCCCGGATATTTCGCTCGCGTTCCTGTTCATACGCGGTGTAATTCCCCTGGTAAAGGCGAAGGTTCCCCTTGAACAGTTCGGCCACACAGTCCACGATACTGTCAAGAAAATACCGGTCGTGGGAGACCACAATCACGCCGCCGCCGAACTGAAGCAGAAAATTCTTCAACCACTCCCTGGTTTCAAGGTCCAGGTAATTGGTGGGCTCATCCAGCAAAAGCACTTCCGCGTCCCGCAGTAAGACCTTGGCCAGCGCAATCCGCATCTGCCAGCCGTCGGAAAAATCACTGCACAGCAGGGAATACCTGTCCCTGCCGAACCCCAGGCCGCTTAACACCCGATCGATTTTTTTGTCCCGCAGGTAATACCCGCCGGCATCGATTTCCGCCTGTAAATCCGCATACTCCTGCAGCAGCCGCTTTCGTTTTTCCTCGGACAGGGAACCGTCCGCCAGCTTTTCCGCGGTATGCTGCAGCTTTTGCACACACTCCCTTTGAGCGGCGAACACCGAATCAATCTCATCATATAAACTGCGGTCACTGGTAACCACCCCGTTCTGCGGCAGGTAGGAAATCCGTGTATTGTTCCGGACCCGCAGGAACCCTGAATCGGGTTTTAATTCACCGCAGATTATCTTCAACAAGGTGGTTTTTCCGCTTCCGTTTGCCCCGCTTAAGGCAATGCGGCTGCCGGGATTGATATGTAAGGATATATCGTTGATGAGTCTGTTGGCCCCGAAAGCAAAACAGACATCTTCGAGCTGCACTAATGACATGAATGTTCCCTTTTATTTGTCTTTCAACGTGTCAAATATTTGTTTAAATTCCTGTGCATTTGACTGAAAAAAATCCATTATCACCGGATCGAACTTACCCTGCATTTCATTTTCCATAATCTGGACGGTATTGGCGTGCTCCATCGGCTGTTTATAACTTCGCTGCATCCGCAGTGCATCGTAGACGTCCCCGATCGTTACGATTCGTGCGGAAACCGGGATCATTACTTCCTTTAATCCGAAGGGATACCCGGACCCGTCCCATTTCTCGTGATGATAAAGGGCGATTTCTTTTGCCATGGGATTGGGATATGTGCTGAGGATATAGGCCCCATTAATAGTATGTTCTTTCATGATATTCCATTCCCATTCTTCCAGGTTCTGTTTCTTGTTCAGAATATCATCCGGCGTCCCGATCTTTCCTACATCATGCAGGGCCGCCAGAAACCCGATATCTTCAATAAACTCCATGTCTACCACCGGGAATCGCTCGTCTCCGTATAACTTTTCCGCCAGACAACGCGCATATCGGTTTACCCGCTCGATATGATTACCGGTATCATTGTCCTTTAAGCGGGAGGCCTCCAACAGGCTCAAGAAGGTGCCCTTTAACATCTGCTTGTACTCATCACTGATGTTATCCAAAATACACGCGTATGCTGTAGGTTCGTTCACCGACTCAACCCCCCCAAAGATGGGCAGGACAAGCAGGTTGGTAATAACTGAAAGCTGCTTCACCCCTTTTTTCTCCACCCTCCCTGTCCAGGTGAATCCGTAATGAGAAGAAAATATATTGCTGCGCAGTTCGGTGATCCTGTCCTTGTCGAGTGAAGAAAAATAATATTGCTCGATCGGGGTTCCCAACAGTCCCTCATTCTCCCCGAACATTGTGGAGAACTTTTGATTATACCAGATAATTTTTAAGGACCTGTTCAACAGGAGTACGGGAATAGGACTTGTGGCAAAACTTTTTGTCCAGATCCTTATTCCCACCTGCTGCAGGGTCCATGTATCACTTTTTTTTATATTGTGCACAATTTCCATAGTCTCACCTTTTATTCTCCCTGCGTTAAAACCTTCGCTACCTGCTGTAAATCAGTGATAACGGCATCCGGTTTTACTGTCTTACATTCAGGGTTTTGCGGCCTTAAACGCAGAGAGCGTGCGTCTCCGGCAAAAAGTACGGTTTTAAATCCACACCGTGCCGCCGGCAGTATATCATTCAGCATATCATTTCCAACATACAGTACCTCCCCGGGTTCAAGAGAATGATGCTGCTTTAGCCTTGCGGCAAGCAGTGCAAACAACATCGATGAGGGTTTTGCCCTCGACACTGCATAAGAAAATAACGTCAGTTCCGGATCAAATCCAAGCTCCGGAAGGCCCTTACCTAAGAGCCCCCTTATGACAATTGGGGTATAAAACTGGGCGTTGGATATCACCCCCATAAGAATTCGCTTTTCACGCAGCGCGGCCAAAGTTTGGGTTACACCCGGCATGGGCCATACCGGATTTACCCATAGCTCGTAGATAAGCACGATTTTTTTTACCAGCTCATCATCGTTGCAGACGTCCGGCCACCCGGGAAACCGGAGCCCGCACAGCACGGATTTCCATACCGCAACAATATCCACCTCGGGGTAGTCCGTTCCCCGCAGCTTTTGTCTTTCGTGCTCCGCGTGTATCTCTGCCTGCAGCAGATCCGCAATCGCTACGTTTCCCAGCCCCGTACCGACAGAAATCCCCGCGGCTTTGAGGACATCCGCCAATAACGGCCCCGACCTCTCCCGATCCGCCCTGCCGATATCACCGGAAGCGGAAATGAACAGGGTACCGTATATATCAAAAATCACCGCCCTGATCCGTTCTATTCGTGATAACACCGCTTTGCTACCGGTTGCAATCGGTTTCAGACGACGACAGTACCGCGAGACAAGTGAATTATAATCAGTTTGCTTTTCAATATCGACCATGATTATTAATGATGACTTACTTTTTAATATAGTATAGTATAAGGTAAGATGCAACGGCAAAACACATTAAACCTGCTGCACACACTTTCGAGCCGGGCCACACTTTTCAGCTTTGTCTATTATATTTTTCTCTTTCTGCTTTATTTAATTGGAAACTATCAGTATTTTCTTGACAGTACCCAGGTTTTTATTCTGGGGATACTCAATATTTTTTTAATTCTTCACTGCCTGTTCGGCATCTATTACCTTTTTTTTACTATAATTTTAAGCGTACGCAACAGGAAAATAGACCTAAAATATTTTATCCTCTGCACGGTATCGGTAGCTTTTGCGCTGGTGTTGCTTTTCAGCATTAAGGTCTTGGACGCACTTATGTAATACCTGATCTTGATAAAAAATATTAATAGAGAGATATTGATATTTTGAGAATATCCTTTATTATATACAAACGACGAGGTAAAAATGAAAAAATTCATAATTACATTGATCATTTTAATAATCTTAGGCGGCGCCGGGTTCGTAATGGGGTGGATAAATCTTTTTGTTCCGGCCGATGCCTACGGGGTTATGGTGAGTAAGACGAACGGATATGATAACACACTTATCAGACCGGGCAGCGATTTTATCTGGCGATGGCAAAATATCATCCCGACAAATATGACACTTTATATATTCGCCAATACTGTCTATAAAACCACGGTTACTTCATCCGGAAACTTCCCCTCAGCCGGTATCTATGAACAATCTGAAAAAAATGTCGATCTTTCGTTTTCAATTCAGATCGAGCTTGCCTTTCGATTTGCTGAAAACCACCTGCTCACCCTTGTCAAAGACCAGGGACTTACCCCTGATACGCTTGACGAATGGTATAAAACAAAGGAGGCCGCGCTTACCGGTGAGATATATTCCGTTCTTTTTTCATTAAAATCGGCGGCCGATATGAAACTGCTGGTAGACCTGCGGGAGCTGGAGAACCGTTTGGTGGGCCGGCTGCAAAAGAACCACCCCGAGTTGAAGATAATCCAGGTTACCCCGGTCTCTCCGCTGAACCTGCCTGATCCGGAGTTGTACCTGATTTTAAAGTCCAATTACCTGGAGGTGCTGAAAGCACGAAAAGATTACCAGCTTGAATTACTGGAGCGGCAGAAGGCAACCATCAGCCAGGCCGATCTTGATATGCAGCGCTCCGAGTACCGCCTGAATCAACTGAAAGATTACGGCGAACTGCTTAATAAATACCCCATCCTGTTGAAATTTCTCTTTATCGAAAAGCTTTCGGGCCAGGACCTGTTGAAGGTTCCCCAGGGTGAACTTTTTCAGAAAACGGAATAGATTATTGCGCGAAGGATATTTTTTTAATTTTGAGAAACTTGAATATGTACGGGGGGGGAAAAGCGGCAGCTGTATCCTGTGCGATCTGATAGAGAAAAATCCGGCAAAAGCGGAACTTACCGTATTTCACGACCGGTATTTTGTGGTCAGTCTTAACCTTTACCCGTATAATCCCGGACACCTCCTGGTGTTCCCCAGAAGGCATATTGAGGATATACGGCAGTATACGGAAAATGAACACAACCGAATTAATCGATTGACAAGTTACCTATTGAATATTCTTGACCATACGCATAATCCCAAGGCATACAATATCGGTTATAATATGGGGCTTGAAGCCGGTGCTTCCATCAAACATCTGCACCTGCATATTATTCCCCGTTACCCGCATGAAATCGGCATCGCCGATCTAATGGCCGGAAAACGGGTGTTGGTTGAAAATCCCAAAGACACGGTAAAAAAAATTAGAGATAGAATGACTCACTTCCCGTTTTCCATTTCCACCACCTGATGGATTACCGTTAAAAAATCGGAAATACTGTTTATAACCGTTAACAGAAGCTGTTCCAGGGTATAGTGCTTTGTCCTATATGTTTTCAGGGTTTTTAAGGAATTTCTGGTGTTTTCCAATGGGTTCCCGATTATTTCGTCGAACATGGTTTTAATACCGCCCAGGTTTTCAATACCCTTTTCCACCAGTACGGCCGCATCTTTATCCTTGTCGCTGATCATATTGCGATACATTTTTTGATGGGTCAGATCGGACGCGATGTTATAACGCAGGCGCAGCAGGGCCTTGCCGTCCTCTTCATCCGGCGAAAGGGTTTTGTCAAAATGGAATATTTTATCTTCCAGCTCCTCCAGGCTCGACGCAAACGATAACAACCGCTGCTGATTCCGTTTGTTTTGGGTAAAGAAATAATCATTGATCAACTGCAGAATGTCCTGAATCACCTCCTTATAGGTATATTTGATGTAGTTATAAAGCAGGGTAAGTGATTTGGTCCGGGAAAAAAAGGGCAGCCCCAGTTTGGTAAACAACTCTTCGCGATTTTCCGTATAATACAGGAGCGGCACAATACTCTGCTCTCCGAATAACGCCTCTATTTTTTTATTGACCACCTGCTCTTTTATTTGCTGCAGCTTGTTGCGTAGTTGGGATGAAATCTTTTGTTTACAGGCTTTAATGTAAAGTGCTCTTACGGGAAGGGTGGGCAGATAAAACTTCAAACGGTAATAAGGATCTTTTTTAAAGTATTTGATCAGATCCAACAAGGGAACGGCGGCATTAAATTTAGTTATCTCGGAAACGAGGGTAACAAACCCGTTTTTTAACGCGGATTTTTCCTGTTCCAGCTGCTGGGCAAGATTTTCATTCTCATTGATATCTTCATCAAGGCCCATGTTGTTTTCTAGCAACACCATGCTGTACAGCAGCTCATCGCTGATTATAACATTGTTTTCAAGGTTGGAGAGAGCAAAAAACAGGGCGTAATATAATCTTTCCAGGTGATCGATAATAATGAGCGCCGGTGCGCTTTTAAAAAAGGGGTATTTTTTTTCCAACACACCATCCGGAAGCAGATAGCTGAAAAAATTAAACAACTCCCGATAGTGAAAAAGCACGATATTTTTTAGGGAAAATATCGGTTTTATTTCCGCCTCTACCTGGTTAAAGACCTTGGCGGGAATTGCTTTCAGATAATCGTCAATTCGCCGGTAAAACTGCTTTTCGAGTTTTTCCCTGCCGGTCCGGGCATAAGAATCTTCCATTTCATCAAGCGTAAAAAAATCTTCTATATTGCTTTTCGCATATGTGTAGTTTTTTTCCACAAGATGAACGATTAACTGCTCTTTTACTTCAGCCTTTCCCGTAAAGTTATAGTAAAAGCTCTTCAGGGAAAATACGGCATGATAGAGGTCAAACAGATACTGGGCGAATTTAGGCGAAAGGTCCCTGGTTTCAAAACCCGTCAGGCCGGGGTTAACCTGTCTGATACTCCTTTTTAAATCCCGGATTTTCATGGACAAAAAAAGCCGTTCTTTGTCCTTGCCGCTCAAGAGGCCCTGCACCCATAACAGCAGTTTTTTCCACCAGCTTAACTGCCGAATCTCCGCGCGGATTATCCTCGATCTTTCATCGTCTTCAATCTCTACCGGAACAATATATTCCTGCTCCTCGTTTTTTTGACTCTTGTAGATTTTTTCGAGCAGTTCCTTGCGTTCTTTTTCCGTTAGATTACTTGATAGTTCCCTCAGATTAGATTTCTTATCCACATACTCCACCATATGTTCGTAGATTCATCATAACATATCCATATAAAAGAGACAACTCCGTGGCTTCAGCAATTTAAGCAGGCATTGAGCGTCAATTCTCAATACGAATTGTTGTTGCTACTTTTTTCTTTTTACGCTAAAGCACTTTTTTATTCTACCGAATATCATAGTAGGCATACTGGACAAGGATGTCCAGGGAAAACAATCAAGGAGGATTGCATGATTATCAATCACAACCTTAGTGCCATGTTTGCATTCCGGCACTTAAAACAAAACGGCTTAGCATTAGACAAGGATATGGAAAAACTCTCATCCGGGCTGCGTATCACCAGAGCAGGTGATGACGCTTCCGGGTTGGCTGTTTCCGAGAAACTGCGTTCACAGATCCGCGGCCTGCACCGCGCCTCCATGAATGCGGAGGACGGCATCTCCTTTATCCAGGTAGCGGAAGGATACCTGCAGGAATCACAGGACATTCTGCAGCGCCTGCGTGAGCTGGCCGTACAGGCCTCCAACGGCATCTATTCCGATGAAGACCGTATGCAGATTCAGGTAGAGGTTTCCCAGCTTGTGGATGAGGTCAACAGGATCGCGTCTCACGGTCAGTTTAACGGGATGAACTTCTTAACCGGCCGCTTTGCCCGTTTTACGGGAGAAAACTCGGTAACCGGCAGTATGTGGTTTCATATCGGAGCCAATATGGACCAGCGCGAGCGCGTATATATCGGAACCATGACCGCACAGGGCCTTGGAATTCAGGGTGCCGATGGTTATCCGCATGACGCAACCTTTATCTCACTGTCCACACCGGACGGTGCCAACCGTTCCATTGGTATCATCGATGTGGCCCTGAAAAGAGTGAGCAAACAGCGCGCGGACCTGGGTGCTTCACAGAACCGTCTGGAATACGCGGTACGCGGCCTGGACGCGGGCGCCGAAAATATGCAGGCGGCCGAATCACGCATTCGCGATGCCGATATGGCCAAGCAAATGGTAAGCTTTGTCAAGAACCAAATTTTGGTACAGTCGGCAACATCCATGCTTGCTCAGGCAAACACAAAGCCGCAGTCGGTATTACAGTTATTCCGCTAATATATTTTTTAAAGATCAAAAACAAAAACCCCGGCTTATCACCGGGGTTTTTTACTATAGGCTTATGCGATTGACAAGAACCGGAAGAGAATCTACCTTTTATATATGCGTTTACACGTACCGAAAGAACTAAAGGATTTTGCGCTTACCTGCAAAGAACACGGCTACCAATGTTTTCTGGTAGGCGGGGCTGTTCGTGATCTGCTTATGAGACGAACGGTAAAGGACTTTGACCTTGCCACCAATGCCCTGCCCCGCCAGGTAATGAAATTATTCAAGCGGGTCATTCCCACGGGTTTGCAGCACGGCACGGTCACGGTACTTTACAAGAAATACCAGTTTGAGGTTACCACCTTCAGAATCGAGGGCAGGTATGAGGATTTCAGAAGACCCGAAAGCGTGGAGTATGCCGCTTCGATCGATGAGGATCTTAAGCGGCGGGACTTCAGCATTAATGCCATCGCCTATGATCTCCAAACGGGGGCACTGCTCGATCCGTTTCACGGCAGGGAGGACATCAAGGCAAAAATCATCCGTGCTATCGGCAATCCGGAAGAACGCCTGAAAGAGGACGCCCTGCGCACCCTGCGCGCCTGTCGCTTTGCCTGTGTATTTCGGTTTGAAATCGAGGAAGAGACGCTTCAGGCAATAACCCGCACTGCCGCTTTGATAAATCGGATTTCCAAAGAGCGTATCAGGGATGAACTGGTTAAAATCATCGCAAGCGGTATACCTTCACAGGGATTTGAGCTGCTTTCCAAGGTGAAACTCCTGCACTTTATCATGCCTGAACTTGAAGCATGCAGAGGGGTTACCCAGCCGGCCATGCATTGCTTTGACGTCTATTTTCACTCACTCTATTCCTGCGATGCCGCTCCGGCCGCAAACCTTACCGTGAGACTGGCCGCGCTTCTGCATGATATCGGCAAACCGCTCTGCGTAACCCGGAACATTGAGGGAGAGCTGCGCTTTTTCGGTCACGAAAAAAAATCCGCCGATATGTCCCGGCGCATTCTCCGGCGCCTTAAGTTTCCCAATGCGGTGATCAACTCTGTGTATCATCTTATCTTCCATCATATGTGGGGGTATGATGATTCCTGGACGGATGCCGCGGTAAGAAGATTCTTACGGCGCGTGGGCCCTGAAAATATTGATGAGCTGTTTCTTTTAAGAAAAGCGGATCAGGCGGGAATGTGCAACCGCCCTGCTTCACCGTTGGCCCTGGATGCGTTTCGCAGACACATCGACCGGGTTTTGGCGGATGCCGCGGCGCTCACCGTGCATGATCTTGCGATAAACGGAAATGATATCAAACGTGAACTTGCCCTGGATGAGGGAGTATATATCGGGAAGATTCTGGACTTTCTTCTTGAATCCGTGCTGGATGATCCTGCCTTGAATACTCACGCCAGACTGTTGGAAATGGCGCGGAAATTTTATAAGCAGCGCCTTAAGCCTTTTTAGGGGTAGATTTTTTATTTAATTTGTTATACGCAATCCCCGCGGCTTCCTGTTCCGCTTCTTTTTTGTTTTTTCCCACACCTTTGCCGTAGGAGACATTATTGATACTTACCTCAATCACAAAGGTTTTATCATGATCGGGACCGCTTTTTTTTACGACATTATATTTGGGATAAGATTTATATCGCTTCTGCACAAACTCCTGCAGCAAACTCTTATAATCTTTTTTGTGCCGGTCTTCCACCACCTTGTCTATCTCGGGGATCAACAGGCGCAGTACGAAATCCTTTACCAGCGCATACCCCGAATCCAGATAATAAGCACCGATGATGGCCTCCATGGCATCGGCCAGCAGGGCTTTTTTACTCCGTCCTCCGGAATATTCTTCACCCTTGCCGATGAGGATATAGTTGTCAACGCGGATTTTTTTGGCTACGGTCGCCAGAATATCTTCACTTACCACAAAGGATTTGATCTTTGCCAGGTCACCTTCAGTCTTATCTCCGGAAGTGATAAATAGGTACTCGCTGATGATCAATCCCAAAACAGAATCGCCCAGAAATTCCAGCTTTTCATTGTTTTCGGTTTCTACCGGTATTTCATTTGCGTATGAACGGTGAGCAAAAGCCAGGTTCAAGAGTTTATCGCTCTTGAACCTGATTCCGGCTAGCTTC
>Ga0315536_1000771_pt1 | contig 16090 bp, 16 predicted proteins | sample SalMarSW160230MG_FD_203093 | JGI IMG/M metagenome (GOLD analysis project Ga0315536, IMG submission 203093) | Salt marsh sediment microbial communities from the Plum Island Ecosystem LTER, Massachusetts, United States - Salt Marsh Sediment SW1602-30 ... | reverse complement strand
CGGCCCTGGCCGGACGGTTCAGGGGATACTCTGCGGAGGACCTGGCGGTACGCTCATTTCACCTGTTGGCGGGTAAGGGCAGGGAGTAAACACTATGGAAGCGGCTATCATCACCACCTACCGGTGTAACGCAAAGTGCCGGATGTGCAGCATCTGGAAATTCCCCACAAAAAAAGGGGAAGAAATCACGCCCGAGGTGCTGCGGCGCCTGCCGCCGCTTTCCTTTTGTAATGTTACCGGGGGCGAACCCTTTTTACGGGAAGATCTGGATGAGATTATTTCCATTCTGGAAAAGAAAGCGGGGCGCATTGTAATCAGTACAAACGGCTATTTTACCGACCGGATAACGGCCCTTGCCCGCAGGCACAGGCATATCGGTATCCGGATCAGCCTGGAAGGCCTGCCCGCGGCAAACGACAGCCTGCGCGGCCTAAAGAACGGTTTTGATCACGGCCTGCGGACCCTGCTGGAGCTCCGCTCTATGGGGGTGAAAGACCTGGGATTCGGCATCACGGTTTCCGATAAAAACGCCCGTGACCTGCCCCAGCTTTTCCGGCTGGCCGATGCCATGCGGCTTGAGTTTGCCACGGCGGTAGTGCACAATTCGTATTATTTCCATAAAGCGGACAATCACATCGAAAACAAGGCCGAGGTGATCGCCGGTTTTTCGGGATTGATACGCGAGTTGTTGGCCTCAAAACGGGTAAAAAACTGGTTCCGGGCCTATTTCAACTACGGCCTGATCCGCTATATAGAAGGGAAACCCAGGCTTCTCCCCTGCGGCGCGGGCAGGGACATGTTTTTTCTTGATCCCTTTGGGGAGATACGGCCCTGTAATGGGCTGGATGAGGGCTCTCCGGATAACAGTATGGGCAATTTAAAAGACCAATCTTTTGCTGAAATCTGGAACAGCCAAAAGGCCGCACAGATCAGGGCAAAACTCGTAAACTGTCGGAAAAACTGCTGGATGATCGGCAGTGCCGGCCCGGCCATGAAAAAACACATCAGCAGGCCGCTGGCCTGGATTATAAAAAACAAATGGCTGAAACGGGGAAATACGGATTACGTATGAGAATCGCGTTTATCGGACAGAAGGGCATCCCCGCCACCTTCGGCGGGATTGAGTATCATGTCGATGCCTTGGCCCAAAGGCTGGCGCAGCGTGGTCATACCGTTCATGTGTACGTACGCCCCTGGTATACAAAACGCGGACTGAAAGAGTACCGGGGGGTACGCCTGCTTCATACCCCCACCATCCACACAAAACACCTGGATGCTTTTTTGCACAGTCTGACCTCATCGCTGCACTCGCTTGCCGGAAAGTACGATGTTGTCCATTACCATGCTCTGGGGCCGAGCATCTTCTGCTGGCTGCCCAAACTGTTCCGGCACCGGGTGGTGGTGACCCTGCACGGGCTCGATTGGAAAAGAGGGAAATGGGGCGGCTTTGCCAGGGCGTTTCTAAAATTTACCGAGCGGACGGCCGTTTATATCCCCGATAGAACCATTGTGGTTTCAAAGGAGCAGAAGGCATACCTGGAGGCCAAATACCACAGAAAAGCGGTATACATCCCCAATGGGGTAACCATGCCGCGGGCAAAACCGGCCCCGGCTGTCATCAAACAAAAATACGGGCTGGGGAGGAAGGACTATCTGTTGTGGCTGGGAAGGATTACCCCGGAAAAACGGGTAGACTGGCTGCTGCGCGCGTATAAAGAGTTGAAGCCGCGCCTGAAACTGGTGATTGCGGGCGGTTCGGCCGGCGGAAGCGATTATGAGAAAAAGATCAGGCAGGCGGCGGCGGATGACGAGCACATTGTTTTTCCGGGTTTTGTCCGCGGCACGGAAAAACAGGAGCTTTTAAGCAATGCCCGGTTTTTTGTGCTGCCGTCCGCGCTTGAGGGACTGCCGATTGCCCTGCTTGAGGCCATGAGTTACGGACTGTCCTGCCTGGCCAGTGATATTCCGCCCCATAAAGAGATAATTACCCCCGGGATTAACGGGTTTCTCTTTTGCAGCCGCAGTTATGCCGATTTTACGGACCGGTTGAAGCTGCTGGCGGCCGGAGGCACTGATGCCTCCGCGGTGGGAAAGAAGGCCGCCGCGATTGTGGAAAAACGGTTTGACTGGGACAAGGTGACCGCACAAACGGAAGCGGTGTATCATAATGCAGTAAAAGGAGGGGAGAAAGCCGGCCTACGGTGATTTTTTAACCGTAACCCCGCCGCTGTCGGACAGGAACACATTATAATAGGTGGTTTCTACTCCCCCGACGGTGGCGGCGGCTTCCAGGGTTATGGTTTTAGTATAGTTATTTACAGCGCCAAAATAGGTGATAACATAGGACCCGGGCAGGGTCACAAAGTAGCTGCCGTTTACCAGGCTGCCGATAGTTGGGCAGTTCGGGATGGCGGAAAAATCAGAAGCGGCGGTGGGCGCATCGTTCGCGGTGCTCCAGAAAAAGGCAATATAGACATCCCCCGTAAAGCTGCAGGTAGAGAGAGACATTATACCCGCAACGATCAGCATTGTTCCGATTAATTTCACTATTCTCTGTTTCATATGTGTTTCTATTATTAATATTAACGGCAGTTTTCACTAATTTCAATAAAATGTATTCATAAAAACGTAAAAAATATCCGATTGTATGATTAATTGATATTTGGATTGGATTTGTGTATAATTTATAATGATGGCACATAATATGTCTCTCTGTATAAAGGTTTTCTCGGTTTGCTTGGTATTCATGGTATGTGTCGGAATGTATTCATACGGTGTTGATATATACCTGTCCGAGCTGCAGGCGTCCCGGGGGTCGGATCAAAGCTCGGCCAAGCCCATAGAGAAAAGCAGTTTTACCTCCCTGCTGGTCTACGAGCTTTCGCGTGTTTCATCCGGTTCGCTTACGTATAAAGGGATCAAAAAATTATCCACCGAGACCAAGCGGGTGTTGAAAAATGATTATATTACTTCCAAGATAGACGCCCTGGTTGTCTGTCATTTTGAAAAGATCAATTATATTATTTTCGGGACGCTTTTGATAAACCCGCAAACAAATGAGTATACCGCGGCCCTCAAGCTTTACGGCCTGGAGAAAAATACCGTTCTTCATGAGATCACCTTCAAACAAGTGGTGACCAATGAGGACGGGTATTTAACAGACCTGGCCCTGCGGGTGAATGACGATCTGTCAAGGTTGCTCGCGGCCGGGGTTATTACCCAGCCGCCGGTTATAGTCGCCCAGACCCCCGAACCTACCCCAAAACCTACCCCCAAACCTCCGGAAAAAGAGCCCGAAACCGTTACCGCTCCACCGGCGGCAGCGGAAACCAAGACGGAAAAGACCGAAACGGAGCAATCCGAGCAGGCGGAAAAAGCCGACGAGGGAAAACCGCTTGATGCAGTATTGGCCAAATTCGTAAAAAAGAAGGAAGAAGAAAAACAAGCGGCGGAGGCGGCGGCAAAGGCAAACAAACCCGCCGAACCCGGGATGAATATATTTACTTCCATCGGGTATTTTTTTTCCATGAGCGGTGAATGGAACCCGTATATCCTGCCCTGTGTCAGCATCGAGCAGGGAGTGAAATTCAATCTTTTTATTGTAAATACCGAGGGTTTTGATTTTTTACTGAGGCCGGCGGTGTTTATCAACTATCAGTTTGCCCTGAGCCCCGACCTGTCGTTTCTTGTTCATTATCACACACTGAAATTAAAAGGAACGATTGACGCGTATTTTGAATTCGGTGATTTTTTCGCCTTTTACGCGGGCGGGGGGCCCTTTTATCGCTTTGATATTATTGATCATGAGACTCCGTCAGGGAAATTCCGTACGGACCTGCCCTTTGCGCTCGGCACGACCGTGTTGCTGGGGGTGGAGTTTTATTTGAACAAGGAGAAAACATTCAGTATCGGGTTGGTGAATGCGTTGGATATGACCTTTTATGCGGAGATGGTGGTGGAGTATGAAATATTGGCCCAGATTGCATTCAAGCTTTAACTAATGATTTCCGGCCTTTTGCATCTTATCAAGTTCGGTGAGCAGGCGTTTTATTTTTTGTAAGACTTCCCGGGAAGGTTTGTTTTGTGCGTACAACAGTTTATCGATTTCTTCGATGACTTTATCAAGATATTTCATTCTATCTTTAATTCTTGCTTTATTTGACTCGTCTGTATTCCCAACGGTCAATATCCCTTCCCCGACATTGGTTTTGGAGGTCTCAGACATATTCCGTATTACAAGGTGGTGTGCTGTTGCGCCCTGTTTTACGGCAAACACGGGAAGGGTGAGGATGAAGAGAAGCAGAAGTACGGCACGTGATCTTGCATTATTCAGTTTTATGCCCATGGTGTTGTATTTCCCTGTTTCCTCTAGATCATTGTATTCCATTAAAAAAAATTTACCAAAAAAGTATATTATATCCGGCGATTCTCATTTTGAATATTTTCATAGCTTTTATTGTATATAAAACCATGAAGATCTAAAATTATAACCGTTCAAAATAAGAATCGCCGCTATATACTTGCTCCGGCAAGCAATTTTAAATTTATTCGATTATATTTTCTCGATTTTAAAACCTTTTTGCCGTCTTGTCAGCTATGTCAAGGAACAAATTTAAAATTGCTTTATTATATCATCGACAAATCAATTAATTTTAATGAATTTGACAGTGAAATATATCCTGTGTTATATACTATAGTAGGGTTTCAGGATATAGTGAATTGAAGGATGCTATGGCCAATAATGAAGAAAAACCGATTGATATTTTCTTTTTGCTTTCAATAATATTCAGGTATAAATGGTTCATTATTATCGTTACGGGGTCGGTCGCCGTGATCGTCCTCCTCTTTACCGCGCTTTCCGCCGTACTCCCGCCCGAGATAAGCCCCTTACCGGACGTCTACCGTTCTACGGCCGTACTGCTGTTGAACGAGAAGATGTCCAGCGACTTTCTGGCCCCGTTTACCTGGTGGGAACAGGGTGTCATGGCCGGGAAATTGCCCACCAATTTCAGTTACGGAGAGTTGGCCATCAAGATCCTGAACAGCAACAGCCTGATTGACGCCTTGGCTGAAAAATATTCTTTGGGAAAGTATTACAAGCTTAAAGTCTCCAAGGGTGAAGTGGTCCGCCATCAGGTCAAGATGCGGATGTTGTTGAGTTATGAGGAAAAGACCATGACCCTGAATGTTATGTATGAGGATCATAGTCCCCAGATGGCATATACAATCGCTAATGGCCTGGTGGATCTTTTAAAGGAATCCTTTTTTTCCATAAATCAAAAAAGAAGCTTATATAGAAAGCAGCTGCTTGAAACAAAACTGGCGGAGGTGAACGATAAGATCACCGAGGTTGAGGGAAAGATAAAGGATTTTCAGAGCAAGTACGGCATATTGGATGTACAGAATATCGCGAACGAAAAAAGCACCATGATGGCCAACCTGCGTTCCCAGCTCTATTTAAAGGAGATGGAACTGAAAACCTATTCCCAGTTTTCCAAGATCGAGGACCCCGCCATGATGAAGCTGCAGGCCGAACGCAACAACCTGCTGAAACTGATCAAGGAGATGGAAAACGGCTATTCACGGTATGAAAATCTGCTGCCTTCACAGAAGGACCTGCCCGAAATGGCCCTGGAGTACTCCCATTTACAGCGGGACCTGCTGGTACAGGAGAAGATATACGAGGCACTGATCCAGGAGTATGAGTTGGTGAAGCTGTCCGTGGAAGGTGACGAACTGTGGTTCCAGATCATAGAAAAGCCGGAGGTGCCCAAGGTAAAGGTCGGTCCGTACCGGCTGTTGATCTGTATGATGGCCACCATGGTCGCGTTTATCGGTAGTCTGGCACTCTCTTTTGTGTTTTACTGGTTAACCAAACACCGGGATGCCTTTTCCCGGGCTATTAATGGTGAAAATAAAGACAGGAATAGGGGACTGTTCCCATGGCAAAAAAAATAATATGGCTGTTTATGCTTTTTACCTGCGGAGGGGTGCTCTTTTCCCAGGCGCACCCGTACGCGGATGAGAACAAGCTCTCCGCTGAAATGGCCGAACGGGTTGTTCTGGCAAACTCGGTAAAGGACTACCCGGTGACCCCCGGTGATGTCTATACCCTGACCTACCTGACCTCCGGGGGCAGCCGCGCGATCGATGTTACGGTCCAAAGCGATTTCAGTTTGAACCTGGGGGTGTTCGGGGAGCTTTCGGCAAAAGACATCACCTACCAGGAGCTGCGTCAGAAGATTGAAAACCTGGTGCGGCGTTCCTATCCGGGGAGCAGGCCGCGGTTGGTCATCTTCTCTACCGGTGTGTTCCGGGTATATCTGAAGGGTGAGGTAACAAAGGCCCAGTATGTAAACTGCTGGGGCCTTTCGCATCTGTCCGAAGTAATTACGGATAAAACAACAAGGTTCTCCTCATTGCGGGATCTGGAGATGAGGAGTGACGACGGAAAAACCGGGACCTATGATCTTTTTAAAGCCGAGCGTTTCGGAGAAAGGGCGCAGGACCCGTACGTGAAGCCCGGGAGTACGGTAACCGTTAAAAAAATAAAGCGGCTGGTAAAGGTGTACGGCGAGGTAGCCAGACCGGGAAGCTATCAACTGCTGGAAGGTGAGGGGCTGCCCGAGCTGCTTGCCGGATTTGCCGGCGGATTTACCGCTTTCAGCGACACCTCCCGTATTCGCGTATCGCGCCTTGTTGCCGCCGACAAGCCCGAAGGCCGGGCGTTCTACCTAGACCGCAATGATCCGCTTTATAAGCGGTTTGTCTTGGGCAATCTGGATGAGGTCTATGTCCCCAGCAAAGAGGACAGCCTGCCGCTGGTATATTTTGAGGGCGCGATGCAAATCGAGGACAAGACCGGTGCAGTGTCCGAGTCGGAACCCGGATCCGATGTCATCTCGCAGAAGGTTCCCTATCGCTTTGTGCAAGGACAGAAACTGTCCTCGGCCCTGCAGGAACTGTATCATCGCTTTTCCGCGCATTCGGATTTAAAACATGCCTATATTGTGCGTGTGGGCGAGAAAAACCCCCTGCCGGTTGATATTGAGGCGCTTATTCAGCATTATGATCCCAAGAACGACATTGTACTTATGCCCAACGACAGGGTGGTCATCCCCTTCCGTCAGTTTTCCGTCACCGTGAGCGGGGCGGTGTTAAAACCGGGGTTGTATCCGTATATGCCGGGCAGAAGTTTTAAATATTATATTCAACTGGCCGGGGGGACCGATCCCCAGAAAAATGTGGGCGGAAGCGTTACCATTACGGACGTAAATGATGTTATCCAGCCTCCCACCCGTATTATCCAGCCCGATGATAAAATATACGCGGACTACAACAATGCGCTGTACCATGCCAACCAGTGGGCGGTGGTTATCGGTACGGCGGTTTCGGTGACGGCATTGGTTCTCACCATTATTCAGTTAAGTCATTAAAGAACCGCGGAGGGAACAGGAATTTGAAAGAGCACTCAGGGATTATACTCTATTGTGAGGATGAAAACGTCATCAGAAAAACGACCAGAAGGATGCTGGAGGAGTTGGGATACAAGGTGATCATCGCGGTAAACGGCGATGAGGCGCTGACCCGTTACCAGGCCGGCAAAGATACCATCGACGTGATCATTTTGGATAATCAGCTTCCCGGAATGTCCGGATATGAAGTGTATGTGGAACTGAAAAAGATAAATCCGGACGTGCGGGTCATTATGTGTTCGGGGTATACCGGGGGAAAAGAGTATGAACTGGCCCGCAAAGCGGGGATACGGCATTTTTTACCCAAGCCATATACCTTTGAAGAGCTTTCCGACGCGTTAGACGATATTTTTAAGTGAGTGGACTGCAGACAACGGTTTTTTTGACGTGCTTTTTTATGTGCGCAGCCTTTCCCGGCATTCGGCCAGTTCACGCTGCACGCGCCGGTTGCCGGGATAGATTTTTATGATTTCTTCCAGCAGGGTAAGCACCCCGCGGTCATTTCCCTTACGACGCTCTATACGCACAAAACCGAAGCGGGCATAGATATGTTCACCCACCGCCAGCGCCCTGTTATAATAGTCTTCAGCCTCCGTGTACTCTCCTAAATTGACACAGACATCGCCCGCCCGGGTGAGTATGGACTGGTTTTCAGGTTCCGCCCGCAGAATCCGGTCAAAATATTCTATGGCCTCACGATACCGGTGCAGACCGCGGCTGCAGTCTGCGCTGCCGTAAAGACTCATGAAATGTGTCGGACTTGTGTGCAGGGCGAGTTCGAAGAATGAGAGTGCCTGTTCGAATTCGGCCTGCTTTCTGTAGCAGTCACCGGTCATGGCCAGAATGGTGACCTCCACCGGGTGGGGGGTCGCGAGTGTCAGCAGCTGTTCCCAGTAGGCGGCCGCCTCCGGGTATTTCGCCGCGTCGTAATAGAGAAAGCCGATTCCTTTAAGTGCGGGCGCATACCGCCCGTTGACCGTAAGCGCCCGTTTATAAAACAACTCGGCGCGGGAGAACTCCCCTGATTTTCTGTAGGCCTCGGCAATGTTGGCGATAATTGAAAGGTTTTCGGTATCGTTTTCCAGGCAGGTAAGCCAGTACTCTATGGCCCGCCCGTAATTTTTCAGACCGCGGTAACAGTCGGCCAGGCCGAAGCGTGCGTAGTTGTTGTCCGGATGATACTCCAAACAGCTTACATAAAAGCTTCTTGCCTGCTTGTAATCGCTTTGTTTGCGCGCGATATCACCCAGCCCGGCCAAGGCAAAGGCGTTTTTTTGGTCGAGGGTAAGCATCTCGGTAAAGCAGGCCCGGGCCTGTTCCAGGTTCCGGTGCTTCAACAGTTCATAGCCGTGTTTGGAGAGTCGTACAAGCTTATCCCGGTTTTCTTCATGCTCCATGACCTTTTCTCCCACCGTTAATTTTATGTTAGGCGGTGAAACGGTATTTGTCAAATTTTACCTGGATTTTGGATTATTAGCTTGAGAAAAAACAAACCGCGTGCCAATATCAAACGTATTCTCGGTTGACCGTTCACCGGGAACGCAGCCGGTGGATGCCTTATGAGGACAGTTTTCCCCTGACCGCTATAACATAATCCGCGATTTTCTCGATACCCTGGTCCGGGAGCTGATACACAAGAAACGGGTTCTTTTGCAGGACAATCTCAAAGAATATAAACTCATACACCATATTGTTCCAGACCGCCTCCTCCAGGGCCTTCAAAGGCAGAAGCTTTTGGTTCTCCTCCACCTTGGCAAGGCTTACGGCCAGGTTGTAGACACACTCGAACTCTTCGATCATGGTTACGCCCTGCTCCGCGCTTACCCCGGCCGCCTCCCTGAAATCCGGTTCAAACCTCCAGGCGGCTTTGGCCAGAGCGTAGCTGAGCCAGGGATCTTTGTACTCGATCTTCACTTTATCCTTGCTTTTTTTGCTGATCCGTATCTGCGGAGTAAAGGTCCATACTGCGGTAGAGAGGCCGGCATCCTTATAAAACTCGTAAAACTCGCGGACTACCGACTGGTGTCTGCGGTCCAGCACCAGGGCGATGGTGATCTCCCGTATTGCCTCTTGCCGCAGCTGTTTTGATTTATAACTCCTGGCCAGGTACCGGTGCGTGGATGAGTTCATATAATTCAGTTTTAAAGACTTTTTATACCAGGTAATGGCCTGGTCATAATTCTTCTCCGCCGCATAGGTCTGCCCCAGGATGTTCATTGCGGTATATAATTTCGGTTCAAGTTTCAGGGCTTTCTGTGCCCATTCCCTGGCCCCGCGCGGAAATTTATTTACAATCAGTTCATAGTCGGCCTGGTCCAGGTATTTCAGGGCTTCCTGGTTGTATTTTTTATCATCTTTTTTGGGGATGAACGTATTTCCTTTACGGATTTTAAAGTAGCCGAACGGATTGGGCTTGTGTGAATTATCCGCGCTGATCACGTCTTTCAGGGCGGTAATCTCATAGTCGATCTTTGACTTTTGCAGTACCGCCATGACCTGGTCCGGCCCCCTTAAGGCAGGTGCCTGGGTAAATACTACCGGCAGCGCCAGAATAAATAAAAGAAAAAACATTTTACGCATACCACTCTCCTCCTTATTTTAACTATATCACACTTTTCCTGCTGCGGCTTCTTTAAAAAATATGCAATGCAAAAAGAGTGAATTGCTGTTATATTGGTTATTATGAAAGCCATGCTGGTGGTTCTTCCTTCAGGTAAACCGATAGCCTTGGGCCGTGAACGAATCCTGATCGGACGCTATAAAAAAAATGATATTGTCATTGATCACAGTTATGTCAGCGGCTCCCACTGTTCGATTTTCTGCAAAGGCCGGGGATACTATATTGAGGACCTGAACTCATCAAACGGTACGTGTGTAAACGGAGAAAAAATCAGCGGTCTCCGGAAACTGCGCAATAACGACACCATTTCCCTGGGGCAGAAATCAGTGGCCTACCAGTTTCGTATATACTCCGGCATACTGAAAAAAGTCGGCGATTTTTTTGCACAACCGCTGAACCGGGTGTTGTTCACCATTGTGCTGGTGCTGATCCTGGGATTATCCGCCTATATTTTCATTTTCAGGGACTGGGGAAAGGTCGATTTAAAGACTGTCTTGCAAACACTGGAAGCCACCTACGGAGAAAATCTCCTGCACGACAACCTTGAGTTTCTCTCCGTTTTGGAAAAGGCAATCACCGAGGTGCGGCTGGACGGATCATTTAACGCCACATTGGAAAGAAGAAAGGTATACAAGGATTTAATCGAGCGGATCTTTGCCGAACAGAATATCCAGCCGGATTTTTCTTATATTGCCTGGGTAGAATCCCACTATGATCCGCGAGCGGTAAACCCGCGCTCCGGTGCCGCGGGAATGTGGCAGTTGATGCCGGCTACGGCCCGCCAGTACGGACTGCGCGTAGACAGCCAGGTGGATGAGCGGTTGGACCCCGAAAAATCCACCAGGGCGGCGTCCCTGTACTTTAAAGACCTGATATCCATTCTGGGCAAGGATTCCTTTTTATTGGTGGTGGCCGCTTATAATGCGGGCGATTATACCGTGCTTTATGCCCTGAAACAGATACAGGATCCGGTAAAGGACAGGAACTTCTGGTATTTATACAAACACAACCTGATACCGGAAGAAACCAAGCAGTATGTGTTAAAGATTCTGGCGCTGATCGTAATAACAAAGTTTTGACCCGGGTCCACGGTTTGGACCACTAAATAAGTTTCTGATTTTATTCTGGTGTCCCCGACACCAGGATGCTATAATACTGTTATTGCGATAATAACCGGAGGTGGTTATGAGGTTTTTATTTCTTATTATCGGTGGTTTATTTATTTTTGCCTGTGTTCATATGCCGCCGTCTCAGTTGACCCCCGCGGAGAATTCCCGTTTACAGGCCGCGGCGGGAAACAACTGGACGATCAAGAGCGGCGGCGACAAGATAATTATTGAAAGCAAAACTCCCTACTGGTTTTATAACGCGGTCAGTCTGCCTCCCATGAGTGAGGATGAGTTCATCGCCTATATCAAACGAAGCGGACACAGGGATTATTATCGGATAACCTTGTTGCTGGTTCCCCGGTGGTCCCGGCAGAAGATCGATGAGGCCAGGCGGCATAATGACGACATCCGCAAAAAAGTAAGTACACTGCCGCAGAAATACGGGCTTACCCATCTTTCCCGTACCAAGCAAAACTCATTTTTTCCCGAAACCGAAGCGGACAAGGAAAAGATCAAATGGTTTGAGGCGGAAAGGGATAAACTTGAAGCCGAACTCACTCCCATTCCCGAATACTACAGTGAACAGTACAGTATTTTCTGGCATGATAACAGGGAAGGTTTCGAGGCCGTATGGGCCGAAGATATGCACATGGACGGTTTCAGGCAGGTTTTTTCCCGGTATTAAAGGTTTGTTTGATAGAAGCAGCCGACGGTGCTTCCCCAGGCGCAGGGTTCGAACCATTAATAAAAAAAGCTGCCCAAAGGGTTTGGGCAGCTCCTCTTTTCCACATCACGAATGCCTATTTTTTATTGGCCTTTTTTATGCATTCCTCTTTCGCTTGATCACACAGCAACAGGGCGGCCTTGTCACCCTTTGAATCGTCTTTGCATTTCTGATACGCCTCGTTACAGGCGGCTTCCTTGGCAATAACATCGGGGTCCTTCATTTGCCCCCCCGATTTACACGCTGCCATGCCGAAAACAAACAGCAGCACGATGAGAAAAAACATCAATTTTTTCATAGCTCTCTCCTCTCTACTTTAATATTGTTTTATATTATTATAAAACAAGATGCTTGGATTGCAAGGAATAAAATTTTTAATCTGTTATATTTGAAGAGAATGATGATTTCGTATGCTTTGTTGATAAAACGGATAAAAACACTGCCCCGCACCAGGGTGCAGAATGTATTGATGACGGTAAGTGACAGGGAGCTGGCACTCTGCTTTCGCTTTATGTCCGCTGCCGAACGTGAACCGGCCATGTCCCTCCTGTCCGCGGAAAAAACAAAACGGGTAAAAGAGGAACTCAGCCTGCAGCAGCGGCTTTCCATCACCCCGGCACAGTATCGGAAAGCGATAGAAAGGGTAACGCAGCGGTTGAGCGCCCCGGGGCCAGGCGGGGATTTTAAAAGCTACCTCCGTCCTGTAAAACACGGCAGGCGCGGTTCCTAATTGTTCTTTTGCATCCTCCCCGCTTCCTTTTCCAGTACTGAAGAAAAGGGCAGCTTATGGGGAATGTTCGCCAGAATCTCCGCGGAAAGGGGGCCGTCGCCCAGGCCCTGGTATTTACGTAGGCCGCGGATCAGGGTCTCGTATTCGTGCAGGTTATTCCAGAAAATAAAATCATGCAGCCCGGCATTTTTTAATCCGTCCAGCTCCCAACCGATATAGTCGACACAATAGTTGTCGGAATTATCCTTATAATAAAAGGCCTGGATATAGGGACGTAACCGGGCGTCTCCGATAAGCTCTTTGGTGCGTTTGCAGCTGAGGTAGATGATATAGTAAATGCGTTTGTCGCCGTAATCGGCCGCGTAACTCCCGCCGTAATGAGACGGGTAGAACATGGGGCTTACCACATCAACATAGCGGGACATCTCGGTAATATCCTGCCCGATCCAGTTCCCCATTTTGGAGATGGCATTATAGCCGAACAGATCGACGGAAATGGGGACGTTGATGTTCTCTCGGGCTTTTTTTAAAAAGGAAACCAATGCCTCACGCATTGTTTGATCCGGCCGTTTAAAGTCATACTTGCGGGTGTCCTTTCGGTTGCGTATATCCGGGAACCGGATATAATCGAACTGGACCTCATTCACACCGGCGGCGACAATCGCTCTTGCCGCCCTGATATTATAGTCCCAGACAAACTCACTGTACGGGTCCACCCACATCTCGGGACCTTTTAAAAAAACATGGCCCGCCGTATCTTTAATGGCATATTTATGGTCTTTGTATTTATAGAGATGTTCGTCCTTGAACAGCACCATTCTCCCGATTACGTAAATGCCGTCCTCTTGTAAACGTTTTATGGTGGCAGTAAAGTTCAGGTAGGGATCAACCGCTTCAGGGACCCGGTTCAGCACAGGGTCCGTAGTGGGGACCCGGATGGAACCGTAATCATCTTTGACATTGATGATTACCGCGTTCAGCTTTAACAGCCGGAGCAGGTGAATCAGCTTGTCATAGTTTTGTCTTTGGGTAAAGGTATAACTGATGTACATTGCCCGTTTATGCAGCGCCCTGGGGTCGGGGGCAAAGCTGCGCTTTGGTCGATAATGCCGGGCAAAATCCGCGTGCAAGCCGTTTTGTGAAAAGGAGATAAGCTGTCCGGAATGCAGAACGTAATTCATTACCACCGGATTCAGTTGTTTCTGTGAACCTGACTCCTCTACGGGGAGTTCTTTGTGTCCCGTCCGTCTGTCCGTCCCGAAAAACAGGTCTCCGCTTAGATAGTTTAAATTTTCCACCATATAAAAATCGCCGTCGGGATAGGTGTAAAGAGCGGGATCGTCCAGTTTTCGCACTTGCTGCCCGGATATACTGCCCCGCCATATTCCGCCGCCGTTACCGAGCCCGGCAAAAAAAATATCCTGGTCCCGGCCGAAGCAAAGGGACCGCACTTCCTCAAGCAGAAAAGGCCTGTGCTGCGGTTCGCCGGGAAGCCCTCTGGTGATATGGGTGACGGTTTGCCCGCCGTCAGTTGAAGCATAAATCCCGTTAAACGATGTCCCCACAAGGATGAGATTTTTGTTATGCGGGTGCCAGGCCGCACAAAGCGGTTCGTCGACGGTTTTCATGCCGTCAAGGGCAGCTTTGTTGAAGCTGTATCCTCCGTTATACGAAAGATACAGACCGCCCCCGAACAATAAGGCGATCCGTGAGTTGTCCGCGGATACCGAGTGGCTGATCACCGGTTTGGTCAGGTCCTTGTCTTCAAAAGGATAGATTATTTCGGGCGGCAGGCCTGAGTCTATGCGTAAAATGTATTCATTCCCGGCCGCCAGGTTCGCGATTTTGTATATACCGTGCCGGCGGGTGATAACAAGCAGGACATCATGTTTCAGCGGAATAATATCCAAGACCTCCAGCCTGTCCGGATGCGGGAGGTCTTGCAGTGCTTTGGTCTGTTTAAACTGCGGGTCCGTAACCGCATCCGTAAAATTCGCATATTGAATACTATGGTCCTTATTGATTAAAAAAACGGTGTTCTTTTTTACATCGATATGGTCGGATTCACAGTTCCAGAAAAAAAGTAAAAACGGAATCAAGATGATTACCGGATATGAGATTCGCATATATGTTTGTCCTTTTGTCAACCAAGTTTAAAATATTTCTCAGCAGCCTCTACCGTCTGCCGGATAAGTGAAATAATGGTCATCGGCCCCACCCCATACGGAACGGGGGTGTACGCGGATGCCACATGCTTAATGTTCTCCAGGTCCGTATCGCCGATGTTCCCGGGGTTATACCCGGCGTCGATCACCACCGCGCCCTTTTTTATCCAGTCCGCCTTTATAAACCTGGGTTTCCCCACTGCGCCCACAACGATATCCGCGCGCTTTACCACGGAGGCGAGATTTTGTGTCCTGGAATGACAGATAGTGACCGTGGCGTTTTCGTTCAGCAGCAGCATGGCCACGGGTTTTCCCAAAATCGGGCTTCTGCCCACCACCACCGCCTCTTTTCCTTCAAGGGGAATCCGGTAGTATTTTAATATGCTTAGAATACCAAGGGGAGTGGCACTGACAAAGGCGCCCTGCCCCATGGCCATTCTGCCGAAGCTGGTGGTGTTGACTCCGTCCACGTCCTTTTCCAGGGATATACTGTTAAAACAACGCTGTTCATCAATCTGTGCGGGTACCGGGTGCTGCAGTAAAATTCCATGGACGTTTTCATCCGCGTTCAGTTCCCGGATCTTTTCCAGTACATCCTGTGTTGTTGCGGTTTCAGGCAGTTCGATTTTTAACGAGTCCATGCCCACTCGCCTGCAGGCATTGCCTTTCATGCGGACATAGGTTACCGAGGCCGGATCAGCGCCCACGAGGATAGTGGCTAAAATAGGCTTTTTGCCGGTTTTGGCAATCAGGCCGCTTACCCTGGACTTCAGGTCTTCCTGCATCTCCGCGGCAATGTTGTTCCCGTATAAAATGAGTGGTGTGGTCATGATGTTTTACTCCTTATAATTATCCGTACTATAGCCTAAATAACGGCGGTGTGTAAATCGCCGCTTTGCTGATAGAGAGATGAATCATCTTAAAAACCGTGTAAAAAAATTTTAAAATTAAATTAAGAAAGCTTATACTTACAATGTGGATATAGACCACAGGAGAATGAATATAAAAATAAAGAAACACAGACCGACGATCGGTATGCTTCTGGGAATGCTCGATGAGGATTACCAGGCAAATATCTGGAAGAATATCGCCGATCACGCGGTGGACCTGGACGTGAATCTGATTTTTATACCGGGAAAATCACTTGCGTCGCCGTACGGCTATGATTACCAGCATCATATTGTCTTCAGCCTGGCAAGCGAGCGGGTTTTTGACGGACTGATTATTCAGACCGCCACGTTGGGGAACTTTATTCAATTGGATGAGT
>Ga0315536_1000770_pt1 | contig 16093 bp, 20 predicted proteins | sample SalMarSW160230MG_FD_203093 | JGI IMG/M metagenome (GOLD analysis project Ga0315536, IMG submission 203093) | Salt marsh sediment microbial communities from the Plum Island Ecosystem LTER, Massachusetts, United States - Salt Marsh Sediment SW1602-30 ... | reverse complement strand
CAAGGGGAAGAAAACCTTTGTCCTTGGTGGCGGCGACTCTGCCGCGATGTACGCTCTCCTTCTCGACCAGATTGGCTCTGACGTCACGATTATCCACCGCAGGGACGAGCTTCGTGCGGCTGAGGCGTGGCAGAAGAAGCTCTTCAGGAAGAAGATAAAGATAGAGTGGGATACCGTGGCAAAGGAGATAAAGGGCGACAAGATGGTCAAGTCAATCCTCCTGTTCAACAAGAAGACGAGCAAGGAGAAGGAAGTCCCTGCCGACGGGGTGTTCGTTGCCCTTGGAACCGTTCCTACCTCGGAGCTCGCGAAGGGCCTCGGAGTGAAAATCAATGAGGCGGGTTTCATAGAGACCGATGCCTACCAGAAGACCAACGTTGACGGGGTTTTCGCCGCCGGGGACTGTGCAGACACCCCCTCGAAGAAGATAGTGGTCGCCGCAGGGACGGGGGCCGTCGCCGCAGAGGCCGCATACAACCACATCAAGGGCAATGAGTAATCATTTAGTTTCCATGAAATCGAAATACTTCAAGAGTATCTTGAAAACCTCTTTTCTCTGTCTTCCATAAAGAACAAGGTGCAGATATTTTTCTGTTTTACATACATTTATGTCAATTCCGTCTGAAACCAATTTAGTATGTTTACCGAAACCTTTCTTCTTTATACCATACTTGTCTATTAGTTCTTGTCTGAATTGGTTGTATCTTTTTTGCGTAACTGAATCTATCTTTATTCTCAGATGTGAATTTGTTCTATAGGTTTCTATCCCAGCAATTTTTGCTTTTGTCATAATTGGTAATTGGTTCAACAATTTATAATATAATTCCAATTTCTAGCTATGCAACTATGGACAGAGAAGTATGCTCCCGAGAGTCCGGAAGGAATTGTGGGGCAGGGGAAGGCTGTGTCTGAGGCACTCGGCTGGATGTCAGGCTGGAGGAAGGGAAAGGCCCTGTTCCTCCATGGTCCGCCGGGCTCTGGCAAGACGCTTCTCGCAGAGATAATTGCGACGCAGAGAAACCTTCAATTGATAAGGATGAACGCCTCTGACAGGCGGACATCCGACGGGATTGATTCCCTGCTCTCGGACGCGAGCAGCACGCATTCCCTGTTCCATAAGGGGAAGCTGATCCTCATCGATGAGGTTGATGGCATATCAGGAAGGAGCGACCGCGGAGGGATACCCTCAATCATAAGGATAATAAAGGGCTCCTCGTTCCCTGTCATAGTCATTGCGAACGATGCGTGGATCACCAAGCTCTCGCCCCTGAGGAAGGTTTCGAGCCTGGTGAAGTTCAATAAGGTTATGACGCCCTCAATAGAGAAGATGCTGAAGGAGATATGCAAGGAGGAGGGTATCGGTTTTGATGACGCTGCTATAAAGGGCCTTGCGAGGTGGTCGCAGGGTGACATGAGGTCAGCTATATTCGACCTCCAGATAGTCTCGATGGGAAGGAAATCCCTCACGTCAGGGGACATGGAGAGTCTTGGGTTCAGGGAGAGGGAGTCCAATATTTTCAGCATGCTGCCGACGATATTCGGCTCCGGGAACATCACCGCCTCGAGGAAGCTCATCAGGGAATCTGACAGGGACCCTGACGAGATTCTCCTCTGGATTGAGAGCAACGTGCACCAGGTGTTCAGGGATGCGGAGGGATTGGCAAGGGCGTATGACATCCTCTCCAGGGCTGACATCTTCAGGGCAAGGGTCCACATCCAGCAGAACTGGAGGTTCAAGGGACTGATGTCAGACATGATGGCAGGAATCTCCCTTTCCGGACCCTCCGCAGGGGGCTATGTTCCCTACCAGCATCCCCAGAAGATAATGATGATGGCAAGGTCCCGCTCGAGGAGGGAGGCCATGAGGACGGCCGCATCAAAGACAGGAGAATACGCGCACTGCTCAAGGAAGACAGCAGTCAGGGACTACTTCCCCTACATGAAGATTATCCTGAAGAAGGGTCCTGGTGAAGTGGGGCTTGAGTTCGAGCCAGAGGAGATTAAGGTAATAAAGGAGAACTAGGTATGGGCCTGCTGGGGATTGAACCCAGATCACAGGATCCGCAATCCTACATTCTTTATGGACCGAATGCCTGAGGCATCCCGTTATCCATTAAACTACAGGCCCATATGGATTATTCTTTATGTAAAATAAAAATGCATGCGGGCATAGATTATTAAACCGGCTCTCCCAATATTTATCAATGAGCGTGAAAAACCTGTTCAGGCCGACCAAGGGAAGGATAGCGCTGTTCCTGCTTCTCTTCTTCGTGATAGGGGCGCTTGATACCAACATGCGCCTCTTTCAGAACTCACCCCTGATTTATAACTTCTGGTCAACAGGCGCGCCGGAGTTCATAATATACATGCTCCTCGTTCCCTACGCGCTTTCGTGCATAATCCCGGAAATTGTCTTCTACAGGAGCAGGGCAGACACGAGGATGGCGAGCCTCAGGGATTACTTCAACCCTGCCAAGGCCGCCACGAAGGAGCTCTCACAGAAGCAGACCATGGAGAGCATGTCAGCCTTCGAGGAGGCGCACGAGGACGGCGCTTCAGCGAAGACCGTGGTGAAGTCAAAGCCCGTCAGGAAGGCTGCAAAGAAAAAGTAGCCTACAAGAGGACGCCCATTATGAATGCCAGGAGTCCCAGGTTCATCCCTATCTTTATTGACCTGCTTATGTGCCCGAAGTCCTTCTTCGTTGACGAAGCCGCAATCCTTACAAGGCAGTAGACGAAGACCGCGACGCAGGGCGCGAGGAACACCAGGTAGTTCTCACCGAAGATTCCCATCACGTAGGGGAGCGGTGAAACGACCAGTGAGAGGAGGAGGGATGTGAAGGCCAGTATCCTTGACTTCTTCATCTCAACAGAGAAATCAGCGCCGCCCTCCCCGACACCGAACCTCTCTGCAAACCTCTTGACGCCGTGCTCAATCCTCTTGAGGAAGGACTTCCTGTCACCCTCCAGATCCTCGAGGTCCTTGACGACCTCCCTGGATATTGTAGAGAACATCGCGAGGAGCATCAGCAGGAAAGGGAGGATGAGGTTCCCGAAAACCGCCCCCCCGAAGAGGAAGGTGGAACCGACCAGGTAGCCTATTGCCACGTTCCCTATGAACAGCTTGTTCTGGAGCGAGTATGAGTAGAGGACGAGGACGGCTGAATTTATGATTGCTATCAGGAATGCCAGCCACGTGAGGAAGCCTGCTATCGCTATCCCTATGAGGAACAGGATAATCGTGAAGGAAAACGCGCTCTTCGGGGAGATTCTCCCCGACGGTATTGGCCTGTCAGGCCGGTTTATCCTGTCGGACTCTATGTCAACGAAATCGTTTATCGCGTTCCCGCCGCCTGATATGAGGAAGACGGCAAGAGCTGCCATGTATATCGGCGAGAATGGATTGAGAAAGAGATTGGGTTCAGGACCCGTAACGAGCAGCGAGCCTATTATGACAGCAATCACGGACATGAGGCAGTTTCCAGGCCTCATCATCTCGAGGTAAGGCAACATAATATAAGAAAGGGTGGAGGAACTTTAAAACCTTACCCCTTTGCCACACCTATCGGAATCATTCTCGCGACCTTCAGCGAGATACCAGAGCCGTGGACAGAGTCTATCACTGCCTCGACGTCCTTGTAGGCCTGCGGTGCCTCCTCTGAAAGGACCTTGGGGTGGGTGCTCTGGGCGGTTATGCCCTGCTTCGCCAGGTCCTCCTTGACCTTGCCTCCCCAGAACTTCCTGATGGCAGCTGACCTGCTCATGGCGCGGCCTGCTCCGTGCGCGGATGAGCCGAACGTCTTCTGCATGGCGGTTTCCGTCCCTTTCAGGAGGTAGGATGATGTTCCCATTGAACCAGCTATAAGGACTGGTGTGTCCGGGTAGGACCTCGTGGCGCCCTTCCTGTGGACATAGACCTTCCTCTTCTTGCCGTCAACTGTGTGCTCCTCCAGCTTGACTATGTTATGGGCTATCGCGTAGAGCGTCTCCATTTCCATCTCCTTCCATGCCTTTCCGAAGACTTTCTCAAAGGTCTCCCTTATCCATTTCGTCATGACAGCCCTGTTGGTAAATGAATAATTCACGGCTGCCTTCATTGCGGCAAAGAAGTCCTGCCCCTCCTGCGAGGAGACCGGAGCGCACGCAAGCTGGTCGTCAGGAAGCCAGATGTTGTATTTCTTTACTGCCTGCTCCTGTATCTTGAGGTAGTCTGTAGCCACCTGGTGGCCGAGACCACGGCTCCCGCAGTGGAGCATTATCATTACCTGGCCGGGTTCCTTGACTCCCCACGGGCTTTCCTTTTCAAACACGTCTGTCACTTCCTGGACCTCTAGGAAGTGGTTACCTGCGCCCAGGGTCCCCAACTGGGGGGCTCCCCTCTTCTTTGCAAGGTCAGAAACCTTTGAGGGGTCTGCTCCATCCATCCTTCCGTTCTCCTCGGTCGCGGCCTGGTCCTCCTTGGTGGCATAACCGTTCTTCACAGCCCAGTCAACCCCCTGAACGAGGACCTCATCCAGCTCTGAAGGAGAGAGTCTCAGCTTGCTCTTTGCACCGACCCCGCAGGGAACGGCATTGAAGAGGGCTGGTATCAGCTCCTTTATCTTTGACCTGACCTCCTTTGAGGTGAGATTAGTCCTGATGAGGTTGATTCCGCAGTTTATGTCAAACCCGCACAAACCAGCGGAAATGATACCTTCTTCAGCATCAAATGCCCCGACGGCGCCCATGGGCAAGCCGTAGCCCCAGTGCATATCGGGCAGACCAATAACGGGGCTGACAACCCCTGGCAATGTGGCAACGTTGGTCAGCTGCTGGACGGCTGCATCCTCCATGGCATCCAGGAGCTTCTTGTTTGCTATAATCTTCGCGTCAACGCTCATCTTCTCCCGGCTGCCCTTTGGCAGGAGCCATTCGTAATCATTGATTTTCTTCAGTTTTTCTTTCATCATATCACCATAAGTATAACAGCGTTATACCCCTTCATTTCTACAAGACACAAAAGCAGTCATCTGCTTTGCACCCGTATACACCGATTGGGTTTAACTGCTTCCCCAACCCATAGCGCCGGGCACAACGCTAAGTATAGTGAGATGTTTGGTTTATAAAAGTATCCTATCGCCCATGACACAATTGCAAGATTTTAATAGGATCAATCAGTTATAAGATACCCAGGTAGTAGTTGCGAAAGACCATCTTGACATCTGCCTGCTATTCCTCTATAATTACAATGCTAGACAATCCGCCTCGCCTCTGGTGGCGAAGGTGCCTAATCTGCTGGAATCCTGAACCACGGAGATGGTCCTGCTGTTACCCGAAAGAAACTCGAACCCGCCATTCCGGCACAGCAACCTGGTCTCATTTGTCAGGTCGTTGGTCCTGTTGTAGGAATAGGTTTCCGGGGTCGTGTACTCAGTAAGATTATAGAACTCTATTTCACTGCAGACTTTGGCCTTCAAAGCCTGATAAGCGGCAGAGGGCTGGTCAGAGACCTCGGAGAAACATAAAGACCATCCACAATCTCCTCCTCCAGGGCTGCACCAACCTGTATGATAGTAAAGACTGAAAGGCGTTCCATCCTGGGTTCCGTTGGCTTTCAGGTATCCGCCTCTGCCTGAGTTACATTCCGTACAGTCCAGCCGCGGCTGGTTCAGCAGAAACTTCTCTGACAAGGTTCCGTGAAACCAGTCCTGAAGATATGCCATGTTCTCATCGGCAAGTGACTGGTTACCGTGAGCCTGCTCCTCCAGTATAATCCTGCTGGTATCGAAGCATCCCTTCTCACCGGTGCAGCTCCTCTTGAGAGGGACCCCCAAAGTAACTAGCTGGTCCTCGGGCATCTCGAAAACAAAGGCCTTCGGAGCGTAACCGCTGGAGAAGACCCCTATGACAGCGCGTCGGGAGCTTAGCTGTTCCTGGCACATGAAAGAGTTGGAAAAGGATGAGGTGGATTCAGAGGCCTGGGTTATCGTATAAACCGAAGCTGACAAGTTATTGCCTTCCGGGTCTATGGGGACTATCATCATTCCGGAGCTGAATCCTCCGTCCACATAGTTGAAGCCGGTTCCGGCGCAGAGGCTCCTGTTGTAACCGGACTGTGAAAGGACTGTATAGTCCTGAGTCACAGGAGATTGAGTGCAGCCGCTGACCATCACGATCATCATCGTGGCAAAAACAAACAATGCAGCCCTTTTCATAAACTCCCCTGATTTTAATTAAAATCCTGATTTATAAGTCATCAAATCGCGAATCGATTCCGGTTTTATGTCTCATATGTCAAGGCTCACCCTCGCCGTATAGCCTTTATCGTTCTTCTTCAACGAGAAGTTATAATACGTGACTGCCTTGACCACGGTCTCTCCCTTCCCAGGGCTGGCCTCCTCCCCGTAAACCACTGCCTTCAGTTTGGTAGGGGAGATTTCCCTTATCTCGAATCTCGAGAAGAAAATATTCTCGATATCTACCCTCGCTATTAGTTCCTGCAGCCAGTTCAGGAGGAGGTCCTTCTCATCATCTCCTGTTACCTCCAGTTCCTTCCTGACACTGTCACCGACCTTCTTGAGCTGGCAGATAACAGACATCATTGCCTCTGCAGAATTCTCGAAAACCTCCCTGAGGTCTTTCCCGTAGGCCTCGAACATCACGTCCGAGGTGAGGTCGTCTATGAATTTGTATCTCTCCATGCTATCCCTAAAGAATTGAGGGTGTGCTTAATAAATCAAACCTTCTGCACCGTGTGCGACGCGCCGCACACCTCGCACTTGATGAAGTAGAATCCCCTGTCCTTCTTCAGCTTGGTGTCGTGCTTCCCGCACTCAGAACACTGGACGAACGTTTTTATGTAGGACTCGAGCTTCCTGTTGACATGGTCCTCATTGAAGGTTCCCTGGACCTCTAGCGACTTCCCCTTCGTTTCGCCTGATGTGGCGAGCTCCTTGAGCAGGAACTTGGTGAGGTGCGAGAGTTCCCTGTTCAGTGCATGGGCAACCTCTCCCACGTTCACGAGGAGGGTCCTGCTCCCGCTCTTCTGGACCCTGATGACAGGGGTTTCGAACCTGTCCTTTCCCTTCTCCTTCTGGGGCACCTTGCCGAGGCCCGTCTTAAGCAATTTCTGGTAGTCCATGCTCAACCCCTTCTGTCCTTTCTATCCTTACTTTCCCGCCATCTATATTAATAAACACCCTGCACCCGAAATGGAACTTTCCCTGCCTTATCTCGGTGTAGGGCTTTCCTGTCAGCATAACCAGAATGGCCTTCATTATACAGCCATGGCAGACAACCAGTAATGTCTGGCCTTCATGCTTCTTTATGAGTTCGAGCAGCTTCGGGTATGCCCTCTCGGCGCCGTCCCTGTATGACTCTCCCTGCGGGACGGCGAAATCCCACGGATTCTCCTGTCTCTTCTCGAAGACGTCAGGAAACCTCTCCCTGACCCGCTCGAGTGACAATCCCTCGAATATCCCGAAATCCAGCTCGTTGAATTCCTTCACCCTTTCCACCTTAAGATGGAAATGCCTTGCTGCGGGCTTCGCGGTCTCGTACGCCCTGCTGAGCATGCTAGAGTAGATGGCCTCTATCTTTTCGTCCTTCAGGCTCATGGCAATCTCCCCAGCGAGCTCGACCCCGTGCTTGTTGAGCGGGAAGTCGGTCAGCCCCGCGAACACCTTCCCGTCACTGTAGACCGTGCTGCTGTGCCTCATCAGTATCAGCCGCGTCATAACAATCTGGTTAAAGTTGGTTAAGAGATTATATAAATCAGTGGAGGGTTCAGGGACGCGTCTCTGGCGGGAAAGAAAGACCAGATAATTTTATATAACACCCTTTTATTGATAGCAAAAAAATCGATAACTTTGTCAAAATCTGCATCTCCAACATAATCAATGCATAGATATCTGCGTCTCCAATGATATTGTCGCAGAGACGTCTCAGCATCCTTTGTGATGTGAGACGCTGATATCTTGTCACAATATAAAAGAAGAGGCAAGAGCGTGTACGGAAAAAAATAACTGTAAGCTGAGAAAACTTTATATATCATGAATGCAATAAAATAACATTCTAGCTCGGTTGGGGAGCCGGGTTAGTTACACAGAAACAGAAGCAAACTGTTGGGGAACCGTTTGCTTTTGGGTAAATCATCACTCAGTGAACTTGGAATTCACTTATTCTGAAGAATGTTAAGGATAATTGGATTTGGTATTTAAAGGCGTTTCGCTTTTCCGAAACAATTGTCCCGAAACATATATCGTAGAATATATGTTTCACATTGGATAAGGACTGGCTTAAAAAAATAACCCCCATATTATTTTTGTGGGGGCGGGAGCCGGCCGTAAAAATCAGGAGGGAATTTCATGGAATCATTGGTCCAGGAAGTCTTTGAGAGAAGCTTCAAGGAGAAGAAGGAAAATCATGCGCAGGAACCCCCGAGGGAGCCTGTGTCATACGCTCATGCATCCCCGCCAAGGCATGAGGAGGTAAAGAGGGCGGAATCAGTCAGCACGCAGCATAAAGAAGAAAGCCACCAAGCACCCGTAATCAGCGTGCAAAGCGCCGAGGAACTCGAGAGGAGCATACAGGACGAGTTCGGCCTCAGCGTCAAGGAAGCCAAGATAATGGTGATAGGGGCAGGCGGCGCAGGCAACAACTGCATAAAACGTCTCACGGAGATGGGAGTATGCGGGGCAACTACGGTTGCCGTTAACACTGACGTGAAGCACCTTTCCGTGACAACTGCTGACAAGAAGGTGCTTATCGGAAAGGAACTAACGCGTGGCCTCGGGGCTGGAGGGTACCCGGACGTAGGAAAGAGGGCCGCAGAAGAGAGCGAGAAGGATATAAGGAGGATGCTGGACGGCGTTGACATGATATATCTCGTTGCCGGCCTAGGCGGCGGGACAGGAACCGGCTCTGCTCCGGCAATAGCAAAGATGGCAAAGGAGATGGGCGCAATCGTGATAGGATGCACGACAATGCCTTTCAAGATAGAGGGCGCGAGGATGGGAAAGGCAGAGGACGGCCTCTACCAATTAAGGCAGGTATGCGACACAGTAATCGTGATAGAGAACGACCGTCTCCTGAAGATTGCAGGTGACCTGCCGCTCGAGCAGGCGTTTGCAGTCGCTGACAACCTCATCTCAACGATAATAAAGGGAGTGACGGAAACGATTGCGTTGCCCAGCCTGGTCAACCTCGACTACGCTGACGTCAAGACGATAATGCACAGCGGAGGTGTGGCGGCAGTAGGTTTCGGGGAATCTGACACGAAGACCAGGGCAGAAGAAGCCGTAATCAAGGCAATGACGAACCCGCTGCTAGAGGTGAATTACGAGGGCGGCACAGGCGCAATCATCCACATAACAGGCGGCCAGGACCTGAAGCTGGATGAGGTCAACCTGATAGGGGAATACGTCTCAAAGCAGCTCGACCCTGACGCGCAGGTAATATGGGGGACGAGAATAAACCCGGAGTTCAGGGGAAAAATCCGCGTCATAACGATAGTGACGGGTGTCAAGTCCCCGTTCATCCTGGGACCGGTCGCAAGGCAGGAAGTAGCAGAAAGGAAGGACTTCTCAATGGAGCTTGGGATTCCTGTACTGAGTTAGAATCAGGCAGTGCCGGGATACGTCCCGGCCTCCCCCTCCTGATTCATTAAACCATGCTCTGTTTCTAGAACTATAGATGAGATACTTCATCCTTCGGGTTGAATGCCGGCGAGTTTATCAGGATTGCCCTGAAGCTCCCGCCGAATCCATATTCCGTGTTTCTTGGTATGAAGACAACGTCACCTGATTCGGCAACGAATTCCTTTTCTCCCTGCTTCACCATCAGCTTTCCCTCAATGACGTAATATATCCTGTCGCTCCTGACGTTCTTCGTGGTTTCAGAATGGTTATCTGCCTGACCTATTGCAAGGCTCACGTTCTCGCTTGCCTCCCTTGTCAAGAAGTTGATTACATGGTACGAGTCGCTGATTTTCCTGGCAACGGCCTCGGGTTTCCTGATAACCTTGATGCTCATGTGTATCAGTAAATGTTTTTTATTTATAAGTTCGTCATCCTCAAAGAACTCATTCTTCCCTGAAGAATAAGGTGTATAAGCTTCCTTTCCTGAACAATTCCATCTCTTCATTGGTTGGATTCTTGCCAATTAACGCTTTAAAAAGTATTCCAAACTCTCTCCCGTCTTCCGGCATATATGAATATCCAAAGCTCCTTCCAGAAAATTCCATCTCCTCCAGCCCTGGTTGCTTCATTACCAGCCCGAACCCGTCTACAATCCGAAACCAATCCTTCTGAGCAATATATGCCCCGATGTGAGTGCTGTCCATCCCACTCGCAAAAACCATTATTTCTTTTCCCTTGTATTCGTCTTTCCAACAGAATGTATACACTAATCTTAATCCTTCAGGCAATCCTGATTCGGAACTGTAGAATGGGATTTCTTCTCCCACAACGAGATTATCAAGCTGCTCCAGGTCTGTTATTTCCTTCGCCATAGAGAAAAGGGAACGTTATGTTTTATAAGTTCCTGCCATTGACAGACCTTCCACTGGCCAAGGCAATAAAAAAGAATTGGATGGTTGCCTAGGTCACGGTTCCTGTGACGGTTCCCGTCTCCGTGTGGTCCAGGCCGCTTCCCGTGTTGTAAAGCATGGACACGTCAACAGAGTAGGAGGTCCCAGCGGTCGGTGAACCGAGGTCGAGGCCCGTGGTTGCCGGAAGCGCTGAGTAGGTCGAGCCGGGTGATATCTGGAGGTATGTGGCACCCAAATCGGGCGTGGTGTTCCAGGTGTCTGTGTTGGTTCCCATAGTTACAGTGACTGTATAGACGGTAATTGTATCAGAGAGCTGGTTCTTCAGTATTATGCTGAAGTTTCCGTTGCTTTCCAGGTCCCAGTCTGTCGGCGTCCCGAGCGTTGTGAACCCTGTCGGTATCCTTCCCGTGTACGTGGCCGGGTTGAATATCCCCAGCGCATAGAGCGCTGCCGCCACTATTATCACGATAAGAATTGCCCATCCATATGTCATTAGATATTCCATCGCGGACTGAGCTTTCATGGACATCGCTTTATAATTATCAGAGGTTGCTTATAAAATCCGCTTTGAATCACTATTCTGGTATAAGGGTCCCGAACATGGAGGTCACCACAATCCTTCCTATCAGGAACACGGCCAGGCCTATCAACATCATTATCGGCATGTATTTTATCCCGCTCCTTTCCTTTCCTGAATCTATTATGCCTATTATCAGGCCACCGAACAGTGTCGTTATTACTATGGCAGCAATGGAGAACCAGAACAGGAAGTCTCCTGATATGTCTATCTGGCCGAACTTCATCAGGGGGAGGCGCGACTGGAACTCGTCAGGGACCTGTGCGACCGAGCCGAGCCTCGATATCGTTGTCACGAGGTAGCTGGACAGTGCATATAAAGCAGGAGCGCCAACGCATCCCGCGAATCCGATGAATATCCCGTACATCAGGATGTTTGCCTTGACCTCCTTCTTTATTGATTCCTTCCTCCTGATGTCTATGGCGGTCTCCTCGAACAGAGCAACGAGCTGCCCGCCGGAACGAACACCCCTTATTATCAGGGATATTGTGTTGTCCAGTACCGTTGACTTTATCGTTTTGGGTATCGTTGAAAGTGCCTCCTGGAGGGATTTCCCTGTCATCATCTCCTTGCCTGCCTGCTTGATTGCATCGGACAGCGGGCCGAACTCCTTCCTCGCGGACAGGAGCATCGCCCTGCTGGGTATGAACCCCGACTTTATGTTCGCTGCCATCAGCTGCAGTGCATCGGGAAGTATGCTCTCAACGAAGTGGCTCCTCTTCTCCACGGCGAGTATAAGGAAGCCGTGCATCATCAGGAAGACGAAGATGAAAGCCGCACCAAAGGCTATTAGGAAGAACGAGCTGAACAGCAGGGCCGACCCGAGGCCGGCAGCAAGGGAAACAAGGACCGCCTTCTCTATAAAGCTCTCTGGCTCTTTCTTGCTTCCGGAATAAACAAGCATCTCCTCTATCTTTTCCAGATAAGCGTGCGGAAGGAGTTTCTCCAGCATGTATTAATATAACTGTCTTGGGTTAAAAAATGCCACATGAATCAGAGCCCTGTTATCCATCTGCTGCCCACGAAGTCCTGGACGCCCTGGCATTCCTGTGACTTTATAGTCACCTCCTTCAGGGTTGACCAGACGTTGTCTATGGTAAAGGTCTCAAACCCTCCGCCGGCAACGCTGTATTCAGCAGGGTCCCTTGTTATCGTCCCGTTATCGTACTCGAGCAGCGTATAGAAAGTCAGGTCTGACTCCCCGCTGTTGTCCACGTAGAGATTAAGCTGGTTGTCAGAAGAGGAGTAGGTAGCCCCCTGTATGATTACGGACGCATCGAGGCAGTACTGGGTCTTTGATATCTGGCTGGTCGTGAACTGCGTTGCCCAGTTGGCAAGAAAACCCGCTATTATGAGGGTTACGCCTATGAGGAAAATAACTGCGACAAGAGGCGACACACCCTTGAGTGTTTTGCTAACCATATTAATTATATTTGCCAGAGATTCCTTATAAAGTTAACAGAATACCACAACCCATAACGGCCATAGCACATCCTTCCTGTTGCCAGTGAGCTTACAGCCCCTCCTCCTTCAGGCCGTAGACCAGAATCTTGAGTATGAGGAAGCCGATAATCGTTCCTATGCCAACGAACATCAGGTATGGCATGGGAGAATCGAATATGAAGACCAGTTCCAGAGGCCAGTCATAGAACCCGTGGTGGAGGTCGAAGAACAGCACCGCCATGAAGGAAACGAAAGCTGATATCGCCAGGAATATAACATCACCCACCAATTCGTCCCTGGTCACCTTTGTCTTCCTGACCCTCCTGAGATGCCTCCGCATGGTTAATATTGGTCGTGCAGCGATAAAAATCTTCCGTTAAATGGCTCACAGCCAGATGAAGGAGAGCAGCTTCGCTATTCCATAAAGGATGAACCCGACTATGAGGTCTATTGCCTGGAGAATGAAGCCAGCGAACGTGGCCAGCAGGGCGAACAGCGGGGATAGTATAACCAGGAGGAGAAGGAGGAATCCCAGGACGAAGAAGCCCTTGACCGCCCTCTTGGGGGAGTAGAAGAAGGCGAACATCGTTCCGGTTATCACACCTCCTATGTGCGCAACGTTGGCGACGCCGGTCGTCACCTCAGCGAGCGCCTCTGGCTGGAAGAATACGGCCATTGACTCGAATATCACGAACAATATTGCGATGATTCCCAGCGGCAGGGGAAATATGTAGAGATGTATCCTCTTTATGGGGTTGATGAACATCGCGGCGCCCATCACCCCGAATACGCATCCTGACGCCCCAACGACTGGCATGGTACTGGTGAACATGTAAGCGAAGCTTCCTATCAGGCCCGAGATTAGGTACACTGCACCGAACCACCCGGGTGACATGTCGTCCTCGAGGGCCTTTCCGAAGAAGTAGAGGCCCAGCATGTTGAAGAAAAGGTGGGAAGCGCTGACGTGCAGGAAGAGGGAGGTGAACCACCTCCATATCTCCAGGGACTGCGGACCCGAGAACGAGAAGGTTTCGAAGACCCATGCCTGCATGGCCTCCGGCATGGAGAACACCAGGAGGAAGACTATGACATTCGCGAATATCAGGCCCCACATGAGCTTGTGGAACTCTATCTTCAGACCCCCGAGCCTACTGCTTTTTGCAGGCCCTTTAGGTTTCTCGGCCATGTTACTATTATTATTGTCCTGCAATAAATAATATCCATGGAATGCCCGAACAGGGAGGAGAACCTCAAGGAATGCACGTGCACCTACCCCGGCTGCCCGAGGAAAGGGTTCTGTTGTGAGTGCATCCGCCACCACAGGGAGAGAGGAGAGATTCCGGGATGCCTCTTTCCAAAGGACGCGGAGAAAACGTACGACAGGTCAGCAAGGGCTTTTGCCAGGTCCCTGAAGTAGGCTCCGAACGTTATTTATTATCCCCGGTTCAAATACTATAACATGGCAAAACTCTCGCAGGAGAAGACAGAAGCCCTCCTCAGGAGGTTCGGGATACCATTCCCGAAAAGGCTTCCTGCAAGGAACGAGGAGCAGGCAGTCCTGTGCGCGAGGAAGCTGGGCTACCCCGTCGTCCTCAAGGTATCGAGCCCTGACATCGTCCACAAGACAGACGCCGGCGGGATTCTCGTCAACCTCGAGAATGACGAAGAGGTCAGGAATGGTTTCCGCAGCATCATGAAGAGCGCAAAGAAATACAACAGGAAGGCCAGGATAAACGGCGTTGACGTCTTCAAGATGATACCCAGGGGAACGGAACTCATTGTCGGCCTGAAGAAGGACCCCCAGTTCGGGCCTGTGATAATGTTCGGCCTCGGGGGAATCTTCGTCGAGGTCCTCAAGGACGTTTCCTTCCGCCTTGCCCCACTGACCAGGAAGGACGCCAGTGAGATGATAAGGGAGATAAGGGGCTACAAAATCCTCGAGGGCATCAGGGGAGAGAAGCCCGCAAACATAAAGGCCATAGAGAACACCCTCCTCAGGTTTTCTGACCTCGTCATGAAGAAGCCCGATATAAAAGAACTGGACATAAACCCGCTCTTCGCTTACGACAACAAGGTGGTTGCAGGCGACGTCAGGATTATCGTCTAATCCTCTTCCTTTCCCTCTACCATTATGCCGCCCAGCCCGACCGAGGCGAACTTGTGAATCATCTCAGAAACCGTGTTCACTATCCCCTGGCCCTCGCCCATGTCAATGCTTATCTTCTCGGGGCTTATTATCTCCACGCTGGATGGCGCATAGTTTATAACCAGGGATACGAGCCGGTCGAAATTAATTGCAAGGACCTCCATCTCCACCACGTATGAGTATGCCTTGGGCACGTTGGGGAAGGGGTTCATCATCTCCTCTACCTTCTTGAAGTCCTTGAACGAGACCAGCGCCCCGTCCTCTGCCTCCATCCTCTTCACGTGCTTCTCGAGGGCATCCTTGGCCGCATCCTTCGAGACCGCCAGGACCTCTATTGCCATGACCGTCCTTATCCAGCCCTCTTTAAGGCGTTTCTCCACTTGCTCCTTCATCGGCTTTGCCATAACATCACGTTACATTGCTTATATTTAAATATTAAAGCCTCGCCCACTTCCTTCCCGCAATTGGAACTTTTTCACCGCACCCGCATTTCAGGATGGTCCTCCTTATCGAGAGGCCGTCCCTCGATATCAGCATCTTCCCGCACGAGGGACACCTTGTGGATTCCCCGCCATGACCAAAGACGTTGCCTATGTACACCCAGCGGAGACCAATCCCCCTCGCTATCTTCTCTGCCTCCTCCAGAGTCCTGACGGGCGTTGGCTTGGCATCCATCATCCTGAAGGAGGGATGGAACCTCGAGAAATGGATTGGGGTATCCTCGCCGAGATTCTTCACAACCCATTTGCAGAGGGCTTCTGTGTCCTTCCTTCCGGTATTCCAGCCGGGAATCATGAGATTGGTTATCTCTATCCAGACCTTCTGGTCATTGTAGACGAGCAGGGCATCCTTTATCGCCTTCTCATTGGGAACGTTGCATAGCTTCCTGTAGAACCTTTCGGGACCCTTGATGTCAACGTTTATCGAATGCAGATATTTGCTGGCCTGCATCGCCGGCTCGGGGTTGGTGTATCCGTTGGAAACCCAAACGTTATACAACCCTCTCTTCTTCGCAATCTTCATGGTGTCCAGGGCATACTCAAAGAATATGGTGGGCTCTGTATAGGTATAAGCAATCCCCCCGACCCCGCTCCTCACGGCGTGGCTGACAATCTCCTGTGGGGGGAAATCCTCACCGAAAACCCTCTCTGGATGGGAGATGTCGGAATTCTGGCAGAACTGGCAGTCCAGGTTGCACCCCACGGTGCAGACGGACAAGCATCTGGAGCCCGGCGCGAAATGGAAGAGCGGCTTCTTCTCTATGGGGTCGACCGCCATTGAGCAGAGCTGGCCGTACACCAGGGACATCAATCTTCCTCCGCTGTTTTCCCTCACCCTGCAGAAACCCCTCTTTCCCGGAAGGATGACGCACCTCCTCGGACAGAGAAAGCACTGGACC
>Ga0315536_1000769_pt1 | contig 16110 bp, 8 predicted proteins | sample SalMarSW160230MG_FD_203093 | JGI IMG/M metagenome (GOLD analysis project Ga0315536, IMG submission 203093) | Salt marsh sediment microbial communities from the Plum Island Ecosystem LTER, Massachusetts, United States - Salt Marsh Sediment SW1602-30 ... | reverse complement strand
CCGAGGAACGCCAAGGCAAGGTCCGGGACTCTGGGAAAGAGTGGAGCCTGCCCCATCCCACCTCAACTCGCCATGAACTCGTCCAGCCGAAACTGGCGGACGATCCTCTCGACGGCCTTGACCTCGGCCGGAGTCAGCGTGTTGCGCCACGCTGAGGTCGGGTCGTAGCCGGTCTGGGCATCGAAGCTGCCGGCCATGAAGGAGGGACGGCGGAGCTGGTCGAGGACCGGTGGCGTGACCGGGATCGCAGTTTTGCCCGCAAGGTCGATGAAGATGCCTTCCGGGTCCCGACAGAGGGCCTCGTACAGCACCATGTGCATCCGTTCAAACAGTCCGAGCTGCTGCGGGACGGTGTTCAGGATGCACCAGAAGATGGCTTTGGCCTCAATCGCGCCGAGCTCCCGTCCGGCCATTTCGACCACACCGGGGAGCGTGGAGAAGAATGGATCCCTCAGTCTCGGCGCACTGAGCAGCTTGTTGATCCACTTCGGCGAGATCTCCCAGCCCTCCTTCTTCATGGAGGCCACCACTGCGAGCGGGTTGCGGATGATGAACACAGGATGAACGTCGTAGGTTTCGAGGATCCACTCGATCATCAGGTTGGCGCGAATGAGTTTCACGACCTTGCGCTCGGCACCGGGGTTGTCGCGGATCGTCCAGTCGCTACGGATGCGGCCCTCGAGGAGCTCGGTGAAGGTGTCCTTCCAGGGGAAACTCTCGCCCTTCCTGAATAACAGAGGGTGTGGCTTCCAGTCCCGGCATTCGGGGACCATCTGGGAGTTCATGGGCTCGAAGACTAGCTCGAGACCGGCCGCCGCGATAGTCTGGGCCAGCCAGGTGGTCCCGCTCCGGCCAGCTCCGAAGACCAGGATGTTCTTGTCACGAGATTCATCTTGTCTCATGGGCTGGCCTGTTATCATTCCGACCTCGGATGGTGTTTCCAGCTCGCGTCGTCTCGAACGGCGGCAGACGATCCTATCACGGGCGTCTCGCTCGCGGCGCCTTCACAGAGCAGGGGACTCCCGCAGAGTTAGTGAAGAGAGGCCGAGGCGCCGGGAGGGGAGTGCGCCCGATACAACCGGGTCCGAGGCATTCTGGTTCTGGTGGAGAACGTCACGAGCCACCGGTTGGCGGGCCGACATGGAGTCCTCGGCCCAGCAGGTGTTGCGGGCAGCTCAGTTTTCCTGTCGGCTCGGAGCCGGTATGCTGTTCGCAATGAAGGGAACGCGCAATGTGGCTGCCCTGCTCGGAGCCGGACTGATCTTGGCTTGCGTCTGGTTGCCTTTCTTCCTCGGGGTCGTTCATGATCTGCCTATCGGCTCACATTCGTGGAAGCAGGGGGACTGCTACGCGGTAGCTCAGCGGTTCCTGGAGGATGACAACTGGGACATTCTGGACCCCAGGGGCCAGAACTTGACTCCGATTGACGGGAAGGTCAACGCAGAGCTCCCGCTCACAGCATACCTGGCTGCGGCCGGGGCTCGAATCGCGGGGAAGCAGCACCTTGCCGAGATCTACCGTGCTCTGACCCTTGTCTTGAGTTCACTGGCTCCTCTTGCTCTCTTCGCCTATGTTCGCAGCCGCACTGGGAGCTTCGTCGCGGGCCTCCTCCCGATGCTCTTTCTCGGCACTTGCCCAATCTTCGTTTATTACGCTTCCGGGTTTCACCCGGATTCGGCGGCGCTCGGGCTCCTGCTCATGGGCCTCGTTCTTGTTCTTCTCAGTGGGAGAGGCAGCAGACTACAGCCGAGGTTTTCACTGGGGGTAGCCGCGATGACTGTAGGCGGGTTGATGAAGATGTCAATGGCGCCGTATCTAGCGGTTCCAGCTGCTGTTGTCTACTTTCGCGCCCGAGAGGCGCGGCCTGGGGTCAAAACCACCACCCTCCTGAAGCTGATCCCCTCTGATGTCTACACATCTCTTGGTCTTTCCGCCGCTCTCCTGTTCGGTCAGGTCTTCTACCTGCGCATCCGAGCAATGGTGTATGGCCCGACGTTCTTTACGGCAGCGCCCCATCCATTCAAGTCATTCGAGCATCTGGGCCTGGTGGTGCGCCAGATGTGGGGTGTATGGCTGGGCGACCTGTTCACGGTACCCCAACTGGTTCTTCTGGGTCTGAGTGCCATGATGCTCGTCGTATGGGGATTTCTAGGGCGCCGAGTCGACGACCTCACAGTATCCTCGGGGGTCGTTGCGCTGGTGATGGCATCGCTGTTCGTGCTCTTCGGTCAGCAGTTCGCCTGGCATGACTACTATGCTATCGCCGCCTTCTATCCCATAGCCTCGCTGCTGGTCATCAGACTTACCCTCGAAATGTGGAACCTCGGGTCTTCCAGTGAGCTCAAGACTGCGCGGCCACTGATGGTCCTGGTGCTGGCCGGCCTGGCTCTGCCGATGATCGTTCCGCTGAACGGCAGGCTTGAGCAGCGCGTCACGCCTTGGTGGCGACGTCAAACGGAATGGCTGCGCAGCGCCAGGGCTGCACTGGATGCCTGCGGCGCACGCTGTGCTGGTCCCGTCGTCGTCCTCGGTGCGAAGTCCCCAAATCTGCCATTGGCCTATCTCGATCGGCGGGGGTACGTCCCGGATCCAGATGTGATTCTCTCGGGGGACCTTGCAAGCTACCTCGGCCAGCGCGGTGTCAGAACGGTGGTTGCCAAGGAGGACGCTTTCGGGGAGATGGAAGGTGCGGGGTGCTACCAGGAGTTTCGTGTTGTCTCGAAGACCTCTGAGTTTGCGGTGATCGTTCGCAAGCAGTAGGCTAACTTGTGGCACTCTCGGGTCGGGGCTTCATGCGTCCCTCTTCCGGGCACCAGGTCATGGTCTGCCGATATGCCTTTAGCACAGCATCGGTATTGCCGATGGCTTGAACCACTCCACGCTCCAGGAAGAGAGATCGTCCGCAAAGCAGCTCGATCGTGGATAGTCCGTGGGAGACGATTACGACGGTGGCACCGTGGCGCTGAAAGCTCTCGATGCGGTCGCTGCATTTTGCCTTGAACTCCTCGTCGCCCACGGACATGATCTCATCGAGAAGAAGAACATCCGGCTTGACGTCGGTGGCGATCGAGAACCCGAGGCGAGCACGCATCCCGGTCGAGTAGGTACGAACGGGGGCGTCGATGAACTCGCCCAGGCCGGCGAAATCGACGATCCGGTCGAACCTGGTCTGCATGTCTCGAACCGAGAAGCCCAGGGTTGCCCCACTGAGGAAGACATTCTCGCGGCCAGTCAGCTCGTCGTTGAAACCGGCGCCAAGACCTAGAAGCGGGGCGACGAGGCCGCGCACCACAACGCGTCCCGAGGTCGGCCGCAGTACTCGACCGATCACCTTGAGGAGCGTGGTCTTCCCCGCGCCATTGCGGCCGACGATGCCGAACACCTCGCCCGTATGAACCTCGAACGAGATGTCACGGAGAGCCCAGAAGTCGGAGAAAGCGAGGCTTCGCTTGAGACGCCGGATAGCGTATTCCTTGATTGAGCGGAGCTTCTCGTGGGGCACGCTGTACTTCAGCGAGACGTTGGTGAGACTGACACCCGGCCGGACCGGCGGTGAATCGCTCATCTCACGCCCTCAACGCGAAGTGATGCGACTGCCTTGAGAACACCCACCAGCCCGCGAGCACGATGCCGAGGGCCCAGGTCGCACAGACTGTGACGGAGTGTAGGGGCGGTAGTTGACCGAGGTAGATCGGGTCTCGCCAGCATCGGACCAGATGGTACATCGGGTTGAGCTTGGCCAGCCAGATGAACCTCTCGGGCAATATTTTCTCCGGGTACATTACCGGGGTCAAGTAGAACCAGATGCGAAGAACTACCCCATACATGTCCACGACGTCGGCGAAGAACACGGCCAGGCTCGACACGAGCAGCCCGAGTCCGAGCGAGAACAGTGCCAGCAGGAGCACTGAGCAGGGTACGAACAGCAGCGCCCAGGTGAACGGTTGCTTGAGAGCGATCATGATGAGCAGCAGCGGCGCGAGCGAGAGCACCAGGTTGACGAGACCGGTACCAATGGCTGACAGCGGGAAGACCGAGGCTGGAAGGTACACCTTGTTGAGCAAGGAGCTTCCCCACACCAGCGACGTCATCGACTGCGTAGTGCTTTGCTGGAAGAAGGTCCAGAAGAGCAGTCCGCTGAGGACGTACACCGGGTAGTGTGGGACCGAGTACCTGAACAGCGCGGAGAAGGCTATCGTCATCACCGTCATCATCAGGAGCGGGTTCAGTAGCGTCCAGGCAACACCCAGAAACGAGCGCTTGTAACGGGTCTTGATATTGGTCGTTACGAGCAGACGGAGCAGGTCGCGGTAGCGGAGAGTCTCATCGATCGCGTCTCGCATGGCACCGCGGCTGACGTCCGAATCGTACACCGGCAACTTGCGCCGAGCGCCAGCAGTTCGGCCCCCAGAGAGTCCAGAGGTCTCGTCGGTAGTGCTCGTGGGGAAGGATATTGGACCTCCCCGGGTGCGCCACTTGTCTCTGTAGCGGCGCCGGTTTTCTTCGAAGATGCGGGTGTACTCCTCAGGGGCCAGAGCGCCGAAGCTCGCCTGCTGCCAGTGATAGACGAAGGCATCCCGTCGATAGCGGAGATCGTAGCCGGCCAGTCGAACCCTACGGCTGAAGTCATCATCCTCGAACATCCCGACTTCGAACCGCTCGTCGAGCTCACCTATCTTCTCCCAGACCTCCCGCCTCACAGCCGCACAGTACAGGGCGAGCATGGGGATCGAGCGCTCCTCACCGTCGTGTCTCCACGTGTGGTCGGTCGCCCACTCGTGGAGGTATTCCGGACTGCCGAGGGGTGCATCGGCCCGGGCCTCGTTGGCGACGCCGTTGCTGGCTGGCCCCACGAGGCCGATCGCCGGATCCGCGACCAGCGCCGCCACCATTGTGGAGAGCCACCCACGGGTCACAACGGTGTCGTTGTTGAGGAAGCACAGGATGTCGCCCGTCGAGGCTCGGGAGGCCTGGTTGCAGGCGGCTGCAAACCCACGGTTATCGTCGTTGAAGAGAATCGTGAGGTTGTCACGTAGCCGGCGCTCCTCATCGAGCCACTCACGGGTACCGTCGGTAGAGGCGTTGTCGACAACCACGATTTCGTAGTTTGGGTACTCGGTCAGCCACTCAACGCTGTCGAGGCAGAGCCGTGTGTAGGCGAGGTTGTTGTAGGTGACGATCGAGATTGACACGAGTGGGTAGAGGTCACAGAAGGCACGTTCGAGGGTGTCCACCCTCGCCTTCCAGGTGTTGGCGCGCGCAAAGTCCCGCCGTCTTTCCAGACTGGCTTCCGACGCTGGGTTGCGGAGTGATTCCTCGATCGCGGAGAGGAACTCGTCAGTTCCCTCCGCGAGGTGCAGCAGAGGCACGTGAGCCTCGAGCTCGGGCAGAGGAGTCGCCACAACCTCGAGCCCGAGGGCCATCATCTCGTAGAGCTTGACCGGATCGGTGGCCGCGGTCAGCGGCGTGCGCCGAAACGGAATGATGCCGACGTCGAATGCGGCCGCGAGAGCTGGTATCTCGGCGTACGGGCGCTCGCCCAGCAGGTGCACGTTCTCGAGCTGCTCGAGACGCGAGGTGTCCGCCCCGTACGTCGAGCCGACGAGAACGAACGACCAGCCTGGACGGGCCAGCGCGAGGTCCTCGACGAGGTGGATGTCAAACCACTCGGCAATGGCACCAAAGTACCCGATGATTGGGCGCGGAGTGCGCGAGAGAACCGAGGAGGGCACCGCATCGGCCCAGTGTTCCCACTCACACGCGTTGGGGAGGTGCACAACCTTGGTAGGCCGCACATCTCCGAAGCGTCCCAGAGCTTCGGAGGTCACCGTTACCAGATCGGCTTCGGCGAGAAGCCACTTCTCCTCCTGAGCCGTCTCGCGATGGCCGGCCGGGAAAGCCTGGTGGAGGTCCATGCGATCGTAGACGATCGGCCAGCCGTATGCCCGATGAAGAACGTGGGCCAGCGGCCGCCAGAACGGCGAGTGGCAGAGCACGATGGCCTCTCGCACATGCTCTCTGCGCCGCAGCTGGTCCATGGCATGAGCCATCAGCCGGACGTCCTCCCGCTCCAGCCGCTCCGAAGTCGGATCGATGGGCCTGTCGCTGGGAAGCGTGAACGTCCTGACCCCCTCTGCCACGGGCTCGGAGTCGACGGTGGCGCTTGGAGCGCCGATGCCGAACCTGAGGCTGCCGTAGTAGACGTTCCAGCCTCGCGAGGCGAGGCGCGTCAGAATCTGCTGTGGCCGCTGGTGGCGGAACGTCCACTCGATTAACGGCAAGCAGATAACCGCGGGCCGCGCCGGGCGATTGATCGCAGGCGGCACGAGTTTCGAAACGTCCGGCGTGGGTCGTTGCTTTCCTGAGTCGCGCTGCAGAAGGCCGAGACGGCGTAGCAACCGTACAAGTTCCAAGCGAGCGCGGTATGGAAGCAGTTTGGTTGCCGCTTGACGCACGGCGTGGACGGGGTGAGCCACGCGCTGGCGCCAGACGTCCAGGGTTAGCTGGAGGCGCTGCAAGCGCTGCGCTGAGCGCCACTGGCGGGAGGCGTAGATCCTCTGAAGCTCTGCCTCGGCGAGATCGGCTCTCCGCTCGAGGTTCGGACGGCGCTCGTCCGGGGGTCCCTCGTTGGGTCGAGCGGAGTTAGGCCCTGCTGGATCGATGTCTCGACTGCCTGCCATAGCGCGTAGATTCTACAGCATCGGAGTCCCGTGGAGTCTGTTCGATCCGACGTGTCCACTCGCCTTCCGTTGCGACCGGCGGGACACCGACTGCGGTCGTGCACTTCGCCTCACAGTGTCCTGGACGTACCTTCAAGTGTGCCGCGACACCCCGACTCCCAGAACCAAGCCGTTGAGATTCCTGTGCGGGAAGGGTGGGAGCCTGGCTCGAAGGGCCCTTCCCGGGCGCGCTTCCCACGGCGACCTGTCCCGAGTATCGTGGGCGCCATGGCGAGGAGGGTCCTCTGGTTCCCCTGGGCTGCAGCTGTTCTGGCGCTGGCCGTTCTATGGGGGCCGGTGTTCATCTCCGTGGTGCATGACCTTCCGTTTGGCTACCACTCGTGGAAGGAAGGGGACTGCCTGGCTCTCGCGCAGCGATATGTGGAGGACGGAAACTGGAACATACTCAATCCCCGGGCGCAGAGCCTGGTCCCGGTCGAGGGAAGAGTCAGCGCAGAGCTGCCCTTAGTGCCCTACCTGGCTGCAGTTGGGGCTCGCCTGCTGGGGAAGGGACGGTTGGTCGAGCTCTTCCGGACTCTTGCGGTCCTGTTTACCGCACTAGGTCCCCTGGCCTTGTTCTGGTTTGTCTGGTCCAGGACCAGCTCCGTGGTCCTGGCATTGATTCCCTTGGTCTTCCTGGCGTCATGTCCTGTGCTGTTCTACTACGCCACGGGCTTTGTGCCAGATGCTCCTGCCTTTGGCATCTTCTGTGTCGGCCTCGTCCTCGTGCTCAGGGCTGCCTCGGACGATGGGTTGCGAGGAGTCGTTACTGGGATCGCTCTGATGGCGGTGGCAAGCCTGCTGAAGATGACATTCGCGCCGTATCTGGCCATTCCGGCACTGGTTCTCCTGCGCCGCCGAGGGCTTGTGCCGGGGCGGGTCGAGAGCTCCTCCGAACGGCCAAGACTCCGTGCAGCACCGGTCATCGTCCTGGGAGCTGCAGGAGCAGCCGTGGTCGCGCAGTTCCTGTACCTCAAGTTCCGGTTCTGGCTTTATGCTCCGACCTACTTCAATGCGGCGACGGTTCCGTTCAGGTCGGTGGCGCACCTTCAGCAGGTCGCCGTCGCAATGGCTCACGCTTGGCTCAGTTATCTTCTGACGCCGATCCAAGTCGCCCTGGTGGCCGGAGCCCTGATAGTGGCTGGGATTCGGGTGGTCCGGAGGGCGCCGGCTGACGAGCTTACTGAGGCCATGATGGTAGCTGTTCCGATCATGATGGCGTTGACTTTCCTTTTTGGAGGACAGTTGGCCTGGCACGACTACTACGCTATTGCCATTGTCTACCCGCTGGTGACGCTACTCATCCTCCGGCTGGCCACGAGCCTCAACGAACTCCGGATGTCTCTACGGGGTCCCCTTCCGGCAGGGCTTCTGATGGTGGGGATCGCGGCTGTGGCGACGGCAGTGGGGGTCCAGGGGAACTCGCTGGTCCGGAAAAGGGAATCACCCTGGTGGCGCGGCCAACTCTCATGGCTCAAGGAGGCGGCCCGATCGTTGGATCGTTGTGGGGAGATGTGCCGAGGGCCGGTGGCGGTGCTCGGCTCGGAGCCGCCGAACCTTGCCCTCACATACCTCGATCGTCCTGGTATCGTGATCGGGCTCGACCTGAACGGTGGTCTCCATGTTCCCAGGCTGAGCCGAGTCCGGACGCTCGCGATGTACATGAGCCAGCGTGGGTTGCGCGTCCTGGTTGTAAGCCGGGCCGTAGGCTCCAGGCTGCCGCAGGAAGCGTTGCACCGTTGGTTCCGACCGGTTGCAGAAGCGTCTGAGGTCATCGTCCTGACGGTTCGCGGCAAGGGTCCGTCGGTTCGGCGAGTCCGGCCTCGCGATAGACTACTGTCCGAGTTGAAAAGCCCGGACGGGGGCATGCCTGGTGCCTGTCAAAACGAGCCCCGGTGCTCCGGTGGCGACACGAGGCTTGCCGCCGGCAAGCGGCTGTCCGGGCCTCGGGGGGCGTGATTATGCCGGTGTGCATCCTTGGCAGCAGCCGTTCTGGGACCTCTTTGGTAACGCGCGCGCTCAACGTGTGTGGGCTCTACCTGGGACCGGCCGAGGACCTGGCGGGTGCTCACGAGCACTCGAACCCGGCCGGATACTGGGAGAATCTGCCAATCCAGAGGTTCAACGAAGAGCTGCTCCAGTATCTTGGCGGTTCCTGGTCCGTGGTACCTGACGTGGCGCCCGGATGGGCGAGCCGGGCGGATCTCGAGTCCTTTCGGGTCCGGGCGAGGGCTCTCGTAGCCAGGCTTGCTGAGCGGGCACCTTGGGGGTGGAAGGATCCCCGCAACAGTCTGACCCTCTCGCTGTGGCAGGAGATTCTCCCGGAGCTCAAGGTCGTCGTCTGTGTGCGAAACCCGGTCGAGGCCGCCTCGTCGATCCGTAAGGCTGTCCTGCGGAGTGGTGTCGATGCCCCAGTGGCTCAACTCTCGTATGGGCTGGAGCTATGGGGGAGGTACCAGGAGCGGATCCGTCGCGACGTGCAGCCCGGCCGATACGTCGTTACCCACTATGAAAGCTGGTTCAGCGACCCGCGCGCGGAGTTGGCGCGGGTCGCTTCCTGGGTGGGTCTGCGACCCCGGCCCGAGGAGGTCGACGAAGCAGTGGCTGGAATCGACCCGGCCCTTCGCCGCAACATCGCAGACAGGAAGACCTCGGGCACCGACCTTTCCCCGGCTCTCCGCAGTCTCTACGATGTTATGTGTGGAGAGGCGGGGGAGGTATTCCAAGCGGCGCGTCGCAGCGCCTGACGACCCACCATCCTCTGTTACACTCTGCGACGAAGAAAGCGAAAGCTGCGCCCGCCCGAGACTCGGTGCCGCTGGTACAGGGCCAGGGGGGCTATGAATCAGTATGGGGAACCAGTCCAGGACCATCCTGCTCATCGGTTATTACGGTGCCGGGAACCTCGGTGACGAGGCGGTGCTAACAGCGATCCTCCGGGAGCTTCGGGCGCTGGCCGGGGGACGACTCCAGTTTGTTGTCCCGGGGGAAAACCCCGAGGAGTTGATCTCTCGCTATGGCGTGAGGTCCTTTTCGATGTGGGATGGCCCTCAGCTCGTGGCAACACTCAGGGAGGTGGACGGTGTCCTCGTGGGCGGCGGCGGATTGCTTCACGACTACTCGTTCCACGACCCGCTCCTCATGTTCTCCGGCAGGCACTGGGGTCTGCCGTACTACTGCGGGGTTCCGTGGCTGGCGGCCGAGCTCGGCCTCCCGGTCATGCTGTATGCAGTGGGTGTCGGCCCGCTGTCCTACCCGCACAGCCGCGAAATGGTGCGTGATCTGGTAAGCGCTGCCAGTGCGATCACGGTTCGCGATGAGCTCTCCCTGCGTGAGCTCACCGCGTTGGCAACACCGACCGGTGATGCCCGGGTCACCGCTGACCCGGCGTGGGGCCTGACGCCGACCGCCGGAGATCCAGAGGGTGACGGCGTCCTGAGCGGGGACGGGTGGCTAGCCGTAGTGGCGAGGAACTGGCCGTTCGGCGAGGCGCAGGAACGGTGGGAGAAGGAGTTGGCGGAAGGGCTGGCCGTTGCGGCTCGCAGCCGTGGCCTGCGGCTAGCGTTTGTGCCGTTCCAGAGGAGCAGCTTTTCCGCCCAGGATGATCTGACGCTGGCGGAGCGATTGGCTGAGAGAGTCTCCGGGGTGGAGAGCGTGGTACTCGCTGAACCGCGCACTCCAGAGGAGGTCGCGGCTGTCCTGGGAAGGTGCGAAGCGGTAGTGGCCATGCGGTACCATGCCATGCTGCTGGCTGCGTTGGCGAATACCCCTTCGGTCTGCGTCGCGTACGATCCCAAGATGAGCGCTCTGGCCGACGAGATGGCGCCGGTCGTAGAGTGCCTGGAACTCGAGGGTTTCTGTGCTGAGGCGCTGAGCTCGACCGTGCTTGCGGTCCTGGGCCGTGCGCGGGGGATCGGGCGGGAGATCCAACGGGTTGTCGAAACGCACCGAGATGCGGCAAGGTTGAATCCGTCCGTGGCTCTCGAGACGGTCATCGATGGTGAGAGAGGCGGGCCGTCAGAAGTCGGTCGACGAGTCGCTCATACGATGATGGCGGCGGGAGAGCTGAGGCGGCGACGGATGGCGGCGGGCGCTCCGGATCCGGAGTCTCTGGCGCCGCCAGCAGAGCCACCGCGTATGGAGGTGGTCAGCGGTCCCCAGCTGCGGATCCTCGCCCCGGCGTTCTTCGATTTCGAGGGGAAGGTCATGCACGCTGGTGGCGCGGAACGGTATCTCATTGAGCTGGTCCACTTAGCGAATGGGATGGATTTCGAGGTAGAGGTCTTGCAGGCGGCGGGAGATGCCGACTGGGAGCGGTCGTGGGGGGACGGACTCACGGTTCGGGGGATTGCCACGGGACGTCACCCTGACCGGCTTGCCACGGTCTTGGAGGAGCGGTGCGTTAGAGCGATGCCGTTGACGGTGTTCCTCTCCTTCGACATGGCGGCGAGGGTTCGGTATCTCAACACTATCGGGATCAGCCACGGAGTGTTCTGGGACAATCCCATCTACCACGGCGAAGGCGGTGTGGATCCCGCGGTTCGAGACAAGGTCATGGCAGCGGCGCGCAACCTCGATACCATTGTGTCGGTAGATGCCAATACGATCAACTGGTTCCGAGCCGCCGATGTGGCGCTTGCGGAACGGTGCGTTCACATCCCGAACTTCGTGGATCTGAAACGGTTTCGCCCCCCGGCTGAAGGCCGTGATGGTCGCAACAGGGTGGAGGTTCTGTTCCCGCGGAGGTTGAGCGCCGTACGGGGGTTCTGGCTCTTTGCTGAGGTTCTACCGCACCTTCTCGATGGGTTTCCGCAAGTCCATGTCCGTCTTCTCGGCCGGGCCACGGAAGGCTGGGAGCAACGGGCGGTAGAACAGGCTCTCGCGCGGCTCCTGGAGCGTCATCCCAACCGGCTGACATGGGATGTGCTGGAGCCCGGCGGCATGCCGGAGGCGTACGCGCATGCCGACGTCGTTGTCATTCCAACGCTGGCCTCAGAAGGCACCTCGCTGTCGTGCCTGGAGGCGCAAGCTTGTGGCTGTACCGTCGTCGCCACGGCAGTGGGTGGGCTTGCCGAGCTGGTGATTGACGGTTTCAACGCTATTCTGACCCCCCCCGAACCGGGTGCGTTGCTCAGTGCCCTGGAACGTGTCGCGGGCGACGCGGAGCTTCGCCGCCGACTCGGGCGAAACGCCGTCCTGACTGCGCGCGGACACTCGCTCGACCGGTGGCGTTCGCAGTGGCAGTCGGTGCTCCGGGCCCACCGTATGGCCCCAGAGAGTGCCGGGCACGTGCGGTCGGACGCGGGGGTGGGGGGGCGAGACGAGGAGACAGAGGTGGAGAGAAGCAGGTCGCGAACCGAAACGAGAGAGCCGGATACTGTGGCGGAGCTTAGGGATCGCGAGGTCTGGCTTGTTCGTTTGCGTCGTCGTCTCGCCGAGGAGAGGGCCCGTACCCAGCTTCTGTTGGAACAGGTGCAACAGGAAGTGATCCAGAGGGAGCGGCTGGCAGCTGACGCCAGAGTCATGACGGTGAGTCAGGAGCTCCGGTCCGCTGAGGCGCGCGAACAGAAGCTTTCCGTGGACCTGCACGAGCTGCAAACCGAGCTCAAGGGGCAGGAGGTCGAAGCTGGTGAGCTGCGTGTCCAGCTCCAGCAGCGGGAGGCCGAGCTGGCAGAGGTCCGGTCCGCGATCTCCGCGCTGGAAGCTGAAAGGGCACGTCTGAACGAGGCCAACGTCGCCCTGGCCTGGAAGGCGCGAGGGATCTTCGGCCGTGCGCTGGACCGAGCGTTCAAGCCCCGTCCGGAAGGGAGAATCACCTATTTCCTTCGCGCCATGTACTACGGTGTCGCCAGGGCAGCCATGAGAGTCTTGGGGCGGCGCCGTGGACCGACAGAAGGTCCTCTGCTCAACCCGTACAAGTACGCGTTTCTACGGTATCAAAGGGAACGGGAACGTGAATGTGGGATGGCGCTGCCATCCCTGGAGAGCGGGGGAGAGCCAGGTCTGGTATCAGTAGTGCTCCCGGTGTTCAACGGTGCCCGGCTCGTGGAAGAGGCGATCGACAGTGTTCTCTCGCAAACTTGGGAACGGCTCGAGCTGATAGTCGTCGATGATGGCTCCACCGACGGTACCGACGCAATCTTGGACCGGATCGCCGCTCGTGACGAGCGGGTGCTGGTTCTTCACCAGGAGAACCAGCAGTTGCCGCGGGCGCTATCCAACGGCTTTCGCGTTGCCAGAGGGGAGTTTCTGAGCTGGACCAGCGACGACAATCGGTTCAAGGCCCAGTTTCTGGAGCGAATGGTGGACTGTCTTCGCCGGCACCCGGAATGGGACATGGCGTTTGCCAATGAGGATATTATTGGCGAAGACGGCGGCTTCCTCCACGGATCGGAGTGGTTCTCCGGCTACCAGGTACCATCCGGCAGTCCGCACATTCACCTCCCGTTCGACGTTTCCGAGCTCAACACCTACCCCAACAACTCGGTGGGGGCCGCATTCCTCTACCGCAGACGAGTGCGTGACCTCATCGGTGACTACGGCCCAAACCGGTTTTCGGTGGAGGATTACGACTACTGGATGCTGATCAACGAGCTGCTGACTCTGCGGCATACGGATTTTGACGATCCGCTTTATGACTATCGCTTCCACGATGCGTCGCTGACCGCCAGGGACAGCGAGCTGAGAATCCTCGAGCGTCGGCAAGAGCTCATGGTATTCGACGATTTCCGCCGTGATTTCAACCTCACCCCGTTGACGTGGGTATTCCTGGACGAGGATATCCCTGAGGAGGGAAGGCGGCAGTTGGGGTGTTTACGCCAGTTGGCCATCGAAGCTGGTCACGTCGTGGGTCTTCCCGACTCGACTCCCCTGTCGATGCTTCCGAGCCTTTGGTACCCGACGGTAGCCATTGGGTGGGTGGACGGTTCCCGTCGTCCGTCGTCACCACCGCAACTGCCGAGATGGGGTCTCACTGTCCTCTTGGGACAGGGCAGGCACGCCGTGACCAAGGCAGCAGAGCTGGGCTGGGACGTTCAGATTGTCGTTGACGGTGCGGACCAGACCGTCGGTGTAGAACCTTCGACCGGCGGGCCTGTTTTCAAAGCCAACCTGAAAGACGCATTCAAGGCCATTGACATTCTGGCCCGGGGTCGCAACACCCGCGCCATTGAGGACGCCGGGTTTAGCGAACCGCCATACGAGATAGAGGCCACCGTCGTCGTCTGCACCTACCGGAGGTCGGAGATCCTGGAGCGATGCCTCCGCGCCGTCGCCTCTCAGTCTGTAGCCCACGACCGGTATGAGGTCTTGGTGGTGAACAACGATCCGACCGAGCCACTGGATGAGCTCCTTTCGGCCCTCCGCGACGAGTTGTTCTCGGTTCGCCCCGACCGTCTCAGATCAATCGTTTGCCCGATCAGAGGGCTTTCCTTCGCCCGCAATGCTGCGATCGCGGAGGCCCGGGGGAAAATCCTCTGCTTCCTGGACGACGACGCGGTGGCCGAGTCCGACTGGCTGGAGTGTACCCTGGAGACGTTCGCCGAAGATCCGCAGATCGGGGTTGTCGGCGGCAGAATCCTGCTGCACCCACCTGATCCGGCGCCCGACTGGCTACATCCTGACTTGTGGAGCTATTGGAGTCATTTTGCCCCAAGCGGGGAAGGGCCCGAAGAGGTAAGAGAGTGGTGGCAGTTCCCGTGGGGCGCGAACTGGTCAGCGCGCCGATCAGTGTTGCTCAAGATCGGCGGGTTTCGTCATCGCTACGGACGGAAGGGCGCCGATTTCGGTGGGGGGGAGGAAATCGTGGCTGCGACCCTGGCTCACAGGATAGGGGCCAAGATCGTGGTCCAGCCGGCGTCGACGGTCCACCATCACGTGGATGTTGCCCGTTTTACGCGACGCGATCTCCGTCAGACGATCCGCAAGAGCACCGTCGTCAACTACGCACTCCAGAGGGACCTCTACGTGCCACGCTGGATGAGTCCACTCCGAGTCGTCGAGAGTGCATTGGGCCGACTGTGGCGGATTCTGGGTGTCCCGCGGAGAGGCCGGGAGGGACGCCTCGTGGCGTTGTACGGCCTGAGGGCCGACATCAGCCTGCTGCGGCTCATAGCCAGCGAGTACCTGGATCGTCTTCGGCTGACGGGTTGACTTCTTCGGCTGTCAGGCTCGGATCGATGGCTACCGCGACGCCAGGCGGATCTCCTCGGTGTCTCGCAGGATCTTCGCCATCCGCATGTCCCAGGTGTGATCCCGGAGTACGCGGGCGCGAGCAGCCGTCCCCATGGCGCGGCGCTGGGCATCGTTCTCGAGGAGGTTGAGCGCCGTGTCCGCGAGCCCTTCGGGGCCGTCGAATGTGGCGATCTCTACTTCCGGCGTGAAAAGACCGTGCAGACTGGTTTGCGCCTCAATCAGGGACGGTACTCCGCAGGCGGCAGCCAGCAGCGTCCTGGGTGTGATGCGGCACGTCTGGTGAAACGGGTTTCCAGGTTGCTCGACGCGAGCGAAGTCGATGGAGAGTCGAGCGGCGCCGAGCGCCTGGGAAAGCGCCGCCGGTGTGTCCAGCTCTCTCAGGGTCTGAAGGCGCCACTGGTGCTCGGCACGGTGGGCGTGAACCGTCAGGTTGCACCTACGTGCCAGCCTTGTAAGCGCATCTTCGCGGTATTCGCTCCATTTGCCGACGAAGATCACATCAATGGTCTTGTCCTTGCGGGTCGGCTGGAACAGGTCCGGATCGACGGCGTGGTCGCAGCGACGGACCGTGAGTCCACGAGACCGGTACCAGGGGAGGGTCTGTGGGTCCTGGGTGTAGAAGAGATCGAAGTCGGGGGCGATCTGTACCGAGGCCGAGATCCCGAGCGGATCTGAGAGGGCCATGCCGACAAAGACAGTGGAAGAAGGGAAGGCCTGTCGTGCTACCTCGGAGATCGTGAGAGCACCGCCGAGACAAACCACAACGTCCGGCTGGAACCTCTGAGCCGTCTCTATGACCGGCTCATTCGGGACCACGGCCGGCGCTACAGCCCCGGTCGGTATGAAACCGGGCAGCGTATACGGCTCGATCAGCGCGACGGTTGCGATACGGCGGAGAGCGGAGATCGGGGGGAGTAGGTTGTTGGCAAAAGGAGGCTGGGAGACGTTGGCGAAGACGGCGATCTTCGAATCGGAAGTGGCAGTCCGGCTCATGATGCCGAGTATACGGTGGAACAGGGAGCCGGGCCCGAGGGCCCGGCTCCGGTCATGCCGTTGCTGTTGACGGCAGGTTACTTGGTTGGTGCCATCGGCGTCTGGCACATCGGCAGGTTCCAGTTCTTGCTCACGAACACGGCCATCTGATTGCGGCCGGTACTGGCGTTCGGGCAGAAGCTGGTGGCCGTGCACCCTGCGGTGA
>Ga0315536_1000768_pt1 | contig 16116 bp, 18 predicted proteins | sample SalMarSW160230MG_FD_203093 | JGI IMG/M metagenome (GOLD analysis project Ga0315536, IMG submission 203093) | Salt marsh sediment microbial communities from the Plum Island Ecosystem LTER, Massachusetts, United States - Salt Marsh Sediment SW1602-30 ... | reverse complement strand
TAGGGTTCGAGCCATTCCAAAACCGATTGGTAAAGAACCGGGATGTGCTCTCTCGAACCGGCGGCTGCCTGCAAGGCAGTCATTACGGTCCAGTGGCAAGATCGAGTTCGGAGAACCTTCGGGCATTGGTTTCGGAGTCGTTCAGCTGGGTCAACTGCTCGCCCCACTTTTGCACGTCCCAGACTTCGAGGTACTGACCGGCACCGACTATGACCGCCTGGTTCTGCAAACCGGCGAAGGTACGCAAATATTCCGGAACGACGACGCGCCCGAGGTTATCGAGCTGGGCGTCGGAGGCGCCGCCGAAGAGCAACCGGAAGATTGACCTGTTGGCGGGATTGGTTAAACTAAGGGAGTGGGCTTTCTGTTCCAGGACGCGGAAGGTTTCAACCGGATAGATCATCAGGCAGGGTTCGAATCCGCGGGTGATAACCAGCCCGTTCGCGAAACCGGCGCGCAACTTGGCCGGGATGGTGATCCGGCCTTTATCATCGAGCGTGTGGGAGAATTCACCTAAGAACATTTGTTCGGCTTTCTCTTTTAAAAACAGGCGCCGGTAAGAACCGGCAATTTAATCCACAACTTTCCATTTTGACCCACAATTGCCCACAGTATATACCCTTCCCCCCACTTAGGCAAGTAGGAGAAGGTACTTTTCCCTGAATACTCCCATTTCACCCTAAGGGTACATATTGACGGCCGGGGAGGATGCAACCGGCCGCTTGCAGGAAATCAAGCGGCCGGCTTAAAGAGAATATGACTGAAAAAAGAGGAAAACTCCGTTACAAACCCCCTGCCCTGATCAATACATCGCTTCCCCCGCATCTCGGCGCACGATAACACCGTCTCCGCCTTGCGGGCTTTCGGCGCTCAGCATGACAACCCTGTTTAAAATTTTCGATTTACCACCGCGCCGGCACTTGGAGAGGTGGGGATGGCCATCCCGTCTAGTCAGCGTGTTATTCCAGATCCATGAATATGGACAACGCACGGATCATTTCCAGATTCCGGCTTTCCCAAAGCAATTCATGCGGAAAATGAAATGCCCTTTTGGTGATTTTTCGAGAGGCCCAGGATCCCTTCGGCTGGTTTTTGAGGAGAGAATTTTTTCTGAAGACCGGAGTTTACCCAGAGGGCGTGGTTCGGGGTTTTCCATCCAGCTGGCCGATATCCGTCCGGCGTTCCACCCGCCGCAGGAACTCCTCCACCATATCCACATCCTTATGCAACTTCAGGGATATGGCATCGACGGGGCAGATATCCGCGCACCGGCCGCAGCCTTTGCAGCGGTCGTCGATCCGGGCATGCCCGTATTCCACCTTGATCGCTTTCACATAACAGACGTCCACACAGCGTCCGCAGCCGACGCAGGATTCCTCGACTTCCACGGTCAACCCCGGCACGCGGGTGACCGTATCCCAGAAAGCGTGCGGACCCAGCCGCAAGCCATGCCTAATCGTGCAACAGCAGTCACAGCAAAAGCAGACCGCCAGCATCCGCCGGTATGGGATCCCCAGGGCGATGGCGTCAAAGGTGGCATGCACCACCAGCGGCACAAGCCCTTTTTCCATTGCCGCGCGGGCATGCGCTAACGCCGCTTCGGTGCTTACGTGCCGACCCATGGAGGGATGGATCTTTGTCGCCCCCTCGCCCAGGAACAGACAGCCTATGTTTTCCGGGTAGGTGGTGCAACCTTCGGCATGCCGGCAGATGCAGCGGTGCAGCACGACGCGCGCATCCGCCTTGGTGATCAACGGTTCGAGCAGTTCCTTGGGCAGAACCACACTTTCCTCCGAACGGACTGCCTCGTGAACCGGAAGGATGATCGATTCGTTTTCATTTGTGCTGAACAGGGGACGGACCAAGTAACCGACCACCGGTTGGTTTCCAATCCGGTTGGCCAGCTTGCTCAGGGGCCAGAACTTCATTAATAAATCGAAAACGAGCTTCGGACGCCCCACGGAAGCAATCTCCAGGGCCGCCATCCTTTTTTCATGGCCGGCCGCCTTGATCGCATTTTACCCCATTCAAATACCAATTTGTCATCCCCGCGTGCTCTCAGCGGGGATCCAGGGCGTCCTCAAATAAGACCGCGGCATCCGATTTATAGGTGCCTGAAAAACACGCGCGGGCATAATTTTTTTTTCGTCATCCCCGCGCCTGCACTGTGCATTTTACAGGGAAGCGGGTGTGGGTTTGGCGGGGATCCAGGGCGTGCAGTGATAGAACCGATTCTATTAATGCGTGGATGCCTGCCAAGACCGCCCTCACTGCGCAGACATCACCGCTCAAAATATAAACCGGCCGGTGATGCTCCCCGAGGGCTGGCGCAGGTATGACGATCAATTACCATAACCGCTTGATTCCCATCCGCAGGCATGGCGTATCCTCCGTCAATCCGGGTAAACCCGCCAGCCGATTTGATCCAGGTCGGTACCTTCGACCATCTGGAGCGGCGCCTCGGCCACCAGCACTTTGGCTTCAACCGCGACCGTCCCGTCGGGGAGATAAATCGCGCTATGGGTTTCCGCAATCCGACCCCGGTCTTTAACCAGCTCGCCGCGAATAACCAGCGGCACGCCGATCGGAACCGGCTTCCGGTAGCGCAACTCCATTTTCATCGTCACAAAGAAGCGGAAGGCGGTCGCTCCCAGCACGGTGCGTCCGGCGACCTCGTCGAGAATCGCGGCCGAAATCCCGCCGTGCAGGTGACCCGGATACCCCTGGTAATTCTCCGGTGCCGTCCAATCGACCCGCACTCTGCCGGGCGTCTCGGTATAGAATTTCACCTGCAGGCCGGCTTCGTTCTGCAAGCCGCAAACGAAACACATTCTGGAATTGGGTTGTTTTTCAAAATGAGTCCGGGACGAATGGTTCGACATGTTCGGAAATTCCTCCTGGATCCCCACACGATAATAAATTCTCCCCATTATACCTACGTCAATATACACAGCCCCCCGAGCCACCGATCCGGAGAAGAGCCCCTGCGGAGACGCGATGGATTGCGCAATCCGATGGAAAACCCTCCCTATTTCCGCGCAGCGGATACATCCCAAGCCGGATGGAAATCCGGGTCGCGGCGGATGCGTTCCGCTAATCCTGGGCGGCCTTGACACGCCAACGGGCCGGGAATAATATGAGAATGCTTCTCATTCTCAATTAGGCTGGGTGCCCCATGAAAACACAACCCGTTCCCACCATCCGCCTCACCCGCCAGCGGAAGCTGGTTCTCGACATCCTCCGTGAAGGCAAAGGGCATCTGGATGCGGACACACTCTACCGAAAAGCCAAAGACCGGAGCCCGAAGATCAGCCTGGCGACCGTCTACCGGTCGCTTGCGCTATTGCGCGAAGCCAACCTGGTCCAGGAACACCGGCTGGGGGGACACCACTCGCATTTCGAGGCGGTTGGAGCCTCTCTGCACCATCATTTCACCTGCCTTAACTGCGGACGGGTCGTGGAGTTCCGTTCGCCGCAGGTATTGCAGGCGGCGCGCGCATTCGGCAGGCGCGAAGGGCTTCAAATCGCCGATGTGCGCCTGGAAGTGACGGGGTATTGCGCGGCCTGCCGTCCGTCCTAAACCATCGTCCGGCCGAACCTCCGCATCCGATCGAAGAAAAGGATCACCACAGCCATGAATGCCATTTTGATGGCAACACTGCTAAGTCTGATCGCGGGGATGGGCACCGCTCTGGGCGGATTGATTGCGATTGTCCGCCGGCCGGGCCGGCGGTCCTTCGGTTTTCTCATGGGGATCACCGCGGGAGTGATGATCTCGCTTTCTTTCCTCGAATTGGTGGGGGAAGCCTGGAAGCTTCAGGGATACCTGACCGCCACGATCGGCTTCGGAGCCGGCGCAATCCTCATGTTCGCGCTGGATATCCTGCTTCCCCACATTCATTTCGGCGAACGGGAAGCCGCATTGCCGGATGGGACTGTGACCGCTCCTGAGTCCGCGGACCCGGATTGCGATTCCGATGCGGAGGCGCCACACCCCGGGCACAAGCGCGCCGGGCACCGTGGCCGGGAATGGAGAAAGCACCGGCGCCGAAGCGGGCGCGGTCATGTCGCCGCCCCAGGGATGAATCCGATTCTTCTGCAAAGCGGGATCCTGCTGGCGATCGGCATCACGATCCATAATCTGCCGGAGGGAATCGCGGTCGGAGCCGGGTATATGCATATGCCCGAGTTCGGGTTCTTCATCGCGCTGGCGATCCTGCTGCACAACATCCCGGAGGGCATTGCCACCGCGTTGCCGCTGTGTCAGGGCGGGCTGCGCCGCCGGGATGCGTTCCTGGTCGCGTTCTTTTCGGGGCTGGCCGAACCGGTCGGCGCGCTGGCCGCGGCTGCCTTTCTCGGGAATTTCCAATTTCTTATCCCGGGGTCGCTTGCCTTCGCCGGCGGGGTAATGATGTTCATCACCCTGGATGAACTGATCCCCATCGCCCGGGAACACGGCCACCATCATTACGTGGCGATGGGATTGATCTCCGGTTCGATTTTCGTTTTTCTGCTCTCAGGATTGCTGGGGATGTAAATCCACAAAGAGGACGAAGAAGACCTGAAGCACACGAAGCATTTAGTAATTTATTTTTCTTTTTTTACGGGTTTTCTGCAGGTTTCCCTGCGTGCCCTTGGTGGATTTCCTAAGAACCCCGTCATACACCCTCACCAGATCCTCGGGACGGTCGAGATCCTCCGCCAGCGCAGCGCGGCGAATCTCGAAAATCTTCGCGCCCGCTTTCCGTGCCGCTGTAATATGCCTCCGATAGGACCGGTCTCCGAAGGAAAAGCGGATTAACCCGGGCGGCGCCATAAGCAATAAATTCGTCCCGACGCCCGCACGATCCGGGGCAATGCGCAAGAAAGGAGGGCGGCCGGCCCCGTTCAAGGCGGCCGCGATATCCCCCTTCTTCACCAACGGGAGATCGGCCGGCAATATCATGATCGCTTGCGCGCCGCGCCGGACGGCTTCCCGCGCCGCGCGGGCCAGCGCACGGTTCAGCCCGTCGTGCGGCTTTTCCGGCACGAAGACTGCGCCCAGATTTTCGGCAATTCGCCGCACGGCGCGATCCTTGCCCACTACGATCTTCCCCCCGATTCCTTTTACCTTCTCCAGATCCTTCAGCGTATGCGAAAGCAGGGAGCATACCAGTTCCCGCCGCTGACCCAGCGTTAGCTTCGCCGCGAGCCGCGATTTGGCGGCCGAAAGGCGCTTCACCGGGATGATCAACCAGCATTTCATCCGGCGGCGAGCGTCCGCGCGAACCGTACTACCCGCGAGGCAAGCTCCCGCCGGCCGGGCGCATCGCGCATGAGCGTGTCGGTGACCTCGACCCGCATCCCGAACTTTTCGATCTCCCCCGCCAGGGAAGAGTCTTCCCGGTCAAGGACGAAACCGCGCAGCAGATTCATGTATTCGCGCGCCGCTTCCAGCGCGGAGGAATCCCGCCCGAGCTCGCGGAACATCTTCGCCAGCGGGCCTTTCACCGCCCTTCCGCCGATGATCGGCGTAACCGCAACGGAATTCGCGCGGGCAACTTTTTCGCGCACGCCCGGAAGCGCGAGAATCGGCCCCAGGCTGACCAACGGATTGGACGGGCAGAATACGACCGCATCCGCTTCGTCCAGCGCGGAGAGGAATTCGCGCGTCGGCAGCGCGGCATCCTTCCCGCGCAGGATAAATCCCCGCACGGCCGGTTCGCACTTGCGGCGCACGAAATAATCCTGGAATTCCAGATCGCCTTCGTCCGTGGCGACAATCGTCCGCAGCAGATCGTCCGTGCAGGGGAGAATCTTTTGGCGCACGCCGAGCGATGCGCATAAATGCCGCGTGACCCGGGTCAGCGTCTCGCCGTCCCATAATCTCCGCGTGCGCGCCAGGTGCGTGGCCAGATCGCGGTCACCGAGCCGGAACCAGGCCGGCGCTCCCAATCGGACGAGGGATTCCATGCAATGGAACGTATCCTCGGCGATCCCCCAGCCGGTCGCGGGCGAGGCGATCCCGGCCAGCGTATACATCACCGTATCCAGATCGGGGCAGATGGTCAGTCCGAAAAGCTCGAAATCATCGGCGACGTTGACCACAACGGTAAGATTTTCCGGGGGAAGGATACCCGCCAGGCCGTGCGCCAGCTTCGCGCCCCCCACCCCTCCGGCCAGCGCGACAATTTTTAAATCGTCGAATTCACCTAGCGCCACAGCACTACCTCATCCAGCGCCCGGCCTTCCGGCTTATCCGGTTCCTCGGCCGGATACCCGGCCAGGATCAGCGCCTGGGCGGTCCAGCTTTCGTGAAGACCAAGCGCCTCACGGACGGTCTGCGGACAAAAAGCCGGCGCGCAAATCCAGCAGGCGCCCAAGCCTTCGGCATGCGCAGCCAGGAGCAGGTTCTGGACTGCCGCCGCCACGCTCTGAACATGCAGCAGCCGTTCGCCCTCCGACCGGCGGCCGCCTGGATCGGGCAGGCAGGATCCGTCCAACAGCGCCAGAATGCCAAGCGGGGCTCCGCTGATCCGGTTCACGGAACGATCATTGCGGGTGCGGATCGCCTCCGCACTCTGGCCGTCCGCCGCGGCGTCCCGGGCGTAGGCTTCGGCCATCTGCTCTGCCAGCGTCCGGCGTGCGGCAGGGTCCTGCAGCACCGCAAAACGCCACGGCCGGGAATTGTGGGCCGAGGGCGCAGCGTGCGCGGCCTGCAGCATGCGGCGGACGGTTTCTTCCGGCACCGGATCGGACCGGAATTTCCGGATGGAACGCCGGGAAAAGAGGAAATCCATTTTGGGGTTTGTCATCTGGTTGGATTGCTATTGTACCGAATAAATTGGAAATCCATTACGTAAAAGGGTCGTCATGCCGGCGAGATCTTGGCCGGCATCCAGGAACCGGTTTTCGCACATTTCCCATTGTTCGTGCTGGATCCCGGCCGAAACCACGCCGGGATGACGGTCTGGTGGAAAAACCTTCATGCCTCCACTCCGATCATTTGTTTGACCCGACGAATGTTGTAAGTTATCATACAAGTAACCGAATATGGCCAAACCCTCGCTGGCGCTCGTGAAGCGCACCAATATCAAACAACAGGTATTTCTCCAGCTGCGGGATCAAATTGTCGCCGGCGTCTGGCTGCCGGGATCCAAAATCCCCTCGGAGAACGTCCTGACGCGCAAGCTCGGCGTAAGCCGCGTATCTCTCCGGGAAGCCCTGCACATGCTGGCATCGCTCGGCCTCCTGGAATCACGGCAGGGCGGCGGCACATACGTCAAGGCCTATTCCGGAGAGCTTCTGTTCAATCCCCTGTTCCCCATGATCGCCCTGGAAAAAACGGACATTCTGAACGTCCTGGAGTACCGCCGGATCGTCGAGAAAGGCACCGCCGCCCTTGCGGCCGAAAAGGCGGGCAAGCAGGAGATCGACCAGCTCGAAGCCGCATATCGCGATATGACGCTTGCGAAAGGGACGGTGCATGCCTTCGCGCAAGCAGACCTCGATTTTCACCTCGCCCTGGCCAAGGCGACAGGGAACCCCATCATCATTAAAGTAAACAACATCATAAAAAGCGTATTGAGCGCTTCGATGGACAGGATCGTCGGCGCCCTTGGCGTACGCGACGGCCTGCTCTACCATAGGCGGATTTTGGATGCCATCCGGGCGCATGACGCCGAATCGGCGGAATCGCATATGGAGGAACACCTGCTGAGAACGATCCGGCGTTTAAAATCGGCGGAAAGGAATCGCAATGGCGGAAAACACTAAGGGCATGGACATTGCCGTGGTCCGGGAACTGAAAAAAACCGCACTGAACCTTCGCGAACACGTGGTCAGGATGATCGGGGTGGGAAAAGCGGGCCACTTGGGAGGATCATGCTCGCTGGCGGAGATCGTCGCCACTCTGTACTTTCACACCATGCGCTTTGACCCCAAAGACATATCCCATCCCGATCGGGATCGGCTCCTTCTGAGCAAAGGCCATTCGGTGTTGATCCAGTACGCCGCCCTCCTGGAACTCGGCGTGATCCCGCTTTCGGAGAGGGGAAAGGTGAAGACACTGGCGGGCATGCTGCAGGGGCATCCCGATATGGACCGGACGCCGGGTATCGAAGCGGTTACAGGCTCCCTGGGTCAGGGATTATCGATCGGCGTGGGGATGGCGCTTGCATTCCGACTCGACAACCGCCCCTCCCGGGTGTTCGTGATTATGGGTGACGGCGAGCTGGCCGAGGGACAGCTTTGGGAGGCCGCCATGGCGGCGGCCCGGTTCGGACTCGACCGCATCACCGGGATTGTAGACCGGAACCGGATCCAGGCCACCGGCCCGACACTGGAAGTATTCGACATCCCGGACATCGAGGAGAAATGGAAGGCGTTTGGATGGAACGTCCTGACGGTGAACGGCCATGATATCCGGGCCGTCGCGGCCGCGCTGGAACATGCGGCGGGCTTGCAGGGAAAGCCCACGGTGATCATCGCGAATACGGTAAAGGGCAAGGGCGTATCTTTCGCGGAAAACACCGCCGCCTTCCATAACGGGGTCATGAGTCAGGCGCAATTCGATATGGCGCTTGCGGAACTGCAAGCGGCGCGCGCGAAGCTGGCGTAGAAAGAAGGTCCGCATGACGGTTTCGAAAAACCCACGCACGGCATACGGCGAAGCCCTCGTCGCTCTCGGGAAGCGCGATACCCGCATCGTCGCGCTCGAGGCAGACCTGGGCAAATCCACGCAGTCCGTCCTCTTTAAGGCCGCGTTCCCGGACCGGCATTTCGAAATGGGGATCGCGGAGCAGAACATGGCATCCGCCGCGGCCGGGATGGCGCTGGCCGGAAAAATCCCTTTCATCCACTCCTTCGCGGTATTCGCCTCCGGCCGCGTGTACGATCAGCTCCGCAATTCGATCTGCATCCCGAATCTTTCCGTCCGGATCTGCGGTTCGAGCAGCGGGCTTTCGGATTTCGGAGACGGCAAGACCCACCAATCGGTGGAGGACGTCGCCCTGATGCGCGCCCTGCCGAATATGAGCGTGGTTTGCCCCTCCGATTCGGCCGAGCTGACCGCGATGATGGAAGAACTTGCGGATTGGAAGGGACCGGTATATATCCGCATCAACCGGAACGACCTTCCTTTTACAATCCCCTTGGATTCTTCCTACCGGATCGGAAAAGTCGTGAAGATCCGCGACGGCACGGACGCAGCGATCTTCGCCTCGGGCAGCATGGTGTCAAAGTCATTGGCGGCAGCCCAAATGCTCGCCGAAAAGGGGATCTCCGCCCGCGTTCTCAACGTGGGCACATTAAAACCCCTGGACCGTAACGCCGTAATCGGGTTTGCGGAAGGAGTCCGTGCCGTCGTCACCGCAGAAGAGCACACCATCATCGGCGGACTTGGCTCGGCCGTGCTCGAAGCCCTGTGCGGGGTGCCGCATGCGCCGGTGGAGTTGATTGGAATTCACGACAGCTTCGGATGTTCGGCGGAAAACTACGATGCACTGCTGGAGCATTTCGGACTTACCGCAGAAGCCATCGCTTCGGCGGTCCAACAGATTCTGGAGGGATCATCATGAAGATCGGATTCATCGGCTTGGGGATCATGGGGAAGCCCATGGCGAAAAACCTCATTGCCGCCGGCCATGCGCTGACGGTTTTCGACATCAACCCGGATCCGGTGCGGGAACTTGTCGGGTTGGGAGCCGAAGCCGGCTCCTCACCCGGGGACGTGGCTTCCAAGACCGGGCTGATCATCACAATGCTCCCGAATTCGCCGCAGGTGAAGGAAGTGGCGCTCGGGAAGGATGGGGTGATCCACGGCGCCAAATCCGGAGACATCCTGGTGGATATGAGCTCGATCGCACCGCTGGCGGCGCAGGATGTGGCCGCGAAACTGGCGGAAAAAGGAATAGAAATGATCGACGCACCGGTCTCCGGCGGAGAGCCGAAGGCGGTCGAAGGAACCCTCGCCATCATGGCCGGCGGGAAGCAGGCCGTCTTCGACAAGGTGAAGGACGTGCTGCTGCAGATGGGGGCAAGCGCCGTCCTGTGCGGGGATATCGGAGCGGGGAATACCGTTAAGCTGGCCAACCAGATCATCGTCGCGCTGAACATCGCGGCCATGTCGGAGGCGTTTGTTCTGGCGGCCAAAGCGGGCGTCGATCCGCAAGCCGTGTTTTCCGCCATCCGGGGCGGCCTCGCGGGCAGCACCGTGCTGAATGCCAAGGCCCCCATGGTCCTCGCGGGTAACTATAAACCGGGCTTCCGCATCGAACTGCACATCAAGGATCTGCAGAATGCGCTGGACACTGCGCACGACCTTGGAGTCCCCGTGCCGTTAACCAGCCAGATCATGGAGATCATGCAGGCGCTGCGCGTGGACGGCAAGCAGAAAGACGACCACGGCGGGGTGATCCAATTCTACGAAAAGCTCGCGGGTGTCAAAGTCCGCGCGGGCGGGCGTCAGTCGTGAGCGCGCGGCTGGCTGGCAAGACGGCGCTGGTCACGGGAGGGGCGCAGGGGCTGGGGGCGGAAATAGCGCTCGCCTTCCGCCGGGAGGGCGCATTCGTTTTTATCTGCGATGTGAACGAAACTGCCGGGAACGAAACCGCGCAGGCAGTCCACGCGGCGGCCGGGGAATCCTCCGCCGGTGGTGCGGAGTTTCTTTTCCTCGATGTGACCTCGGAGGACAGCTGGAAAGCCGCGCTGGCGGCGGTAATCCAAAAAGCCGGCCGGCTGGATGTGCTGGTGAACAACGCGGGGATCAACATCCGAAAGGACATCGAGCAGATGCCGGTGGAGTCGCTCGAGCGGATGCTCGCGGTCAACGTCAAGGGCCCGTTTCTTGGAATTAAGCTCGCCCTTCCCCTCATGCGCCAAGCGGGCGGCGGCGTGATCCTCAATATGTCCTCGGTCTGCGGGCTGATCGGCCACAAGTACACAAACGAAGCGTATGTGGCCACCAAGGGGGCGCTGACACTGCTGACGAAGTCGATTGCCGTCCGTTACGCCAAAGACAACATCCGCTGCAATTCGGTGCATCCCAGCACCGTGGATACCCCCCTGCTCCAGACCGTCCTCCAGGATCCCGAACGCAGGGCCGAGCGTTACGGTGAGGTGCCGCTTGGCCGGCTGGCCACGGCCGCCGATGTTGCGGCGGCTTTTGCGTACCTGGCCAGTGATGAGGCTTCCTTTATAAACGGCATCTCTTTCCCCGTGGATGGGGGTCTGACCGCGGGGTGACATCCCGATCTACACCGACGCGTCATGCCCGCGCGCGTTTGGGTCTATTGGTCATACCGGCGTGTTTTACGCCGGCATCCAACAATCAGACCGACGCGGTCTTGCATTCTATAAAATAAGCGCTGGTAGTGAAAGCGAGACCGCGTCGGTCTCTATTCCACCCGCATGTCAAAAACCTTGGAAAGCGCCAGCAGTGTCATCGCATTGCGCATAGTTCCGGCCAGGATCGCGCGCTTCGCCTCTTCCAAGGTAAGCTCGGTGCTGACAAGATCCTCCCCATCCTCGAGCTGCGGTGATTGCGTACACACTGCATCCACCGCAAGATAATGATGGGCGCGGTTGTTGAGGAAGGCCGGATTGGCGTACGACCAGCCAAGGGATTTCCACTCGCCCGCGGTGTATCCGGTTTCCTCCGCCAATTCCCGCTTTACCGCAACGAGCGGGGTTTCGCCCGGATCCACCAGCCCGGCAGGGATTTCCAGCGATTGCCGGCGGATTCCGAATCGAAACTGGCTGACGGCGACGATTTTTTCTTCCGGCGTAAGCGCCACCACGTTCACCCAGTCGCGCGCCTCAAGGACCACGGCCTGGAGCACTTCTTTATTGCGGGGATTTTCAATCCAATCGTACCGGCTTTGGAATATCCGCAGATCCGGACCCGGTTCGGACCGTACGATCCTCCAGGGTCTTTCCTCCAAAGGGTTGGATGACATTAACGGTTTCTCCTTCTTTGGAACCGCCGCGGGGCCGGGATTACCGAAAAGCATCCTGTTCTTTCGGCCGGATGAGTTCGGACATTGCGGATTCCCGCAAGGGGTACGGGAATCCGCGCGCATGCACCACCGGCAAGCCTTCTCCCGCCTGCCCCATCAGCAGCGAGGCAGCCGAGGCAAGTTCATCTGCGGCCGCCACCTGTGTGATCTGCAATGGATAATCGAAGAGGTCCATCCGGCCGCGGAGATCCGCCAGCGCCGGCAGGCCGGCCACTCCGACCGCCACGCCGACGATTCCGTTGCGCCAGGCACGGCCGTGCGAATCATTGATGATCACGCCGATTTCGGCGCCGGCCGCCTGCTGCAATCGGATTTGCACCGACCGGCAGGAGGCATCCGGGTCTTCGGGCAGGAGCAGCACCCACTCGCCTTCGGCATCCTTTCCCGTGATGTTCGACCGGTCGATTCCTGCGTTGGCGCAAACGAATCCCAGCCGGTGCTCGACCACCAGGAGTCCCGGCCGTGCGCGCAGCACTGCACGGCTTTCGCGCAGGACGACCTCGACAAAGCGCGGATCCTTCTGGCATTTCGCGGCAAGCGCTTGCGCCCGGTCTGAAGGCTTCACACCGTTCAAATCAACCAGGCGCCCTTCGCTTTTGGATACGATTTTCTGGGCAAGGATCAGAACGTCGCCGTTTTCCAGGCGCACACGGTGGGAATCCAGCGACTGTCGGATTAACTCGGCCAGGTCATCTCCCGCTCGGACGAGGGGGAAGTTCGCAAGCGCGGTGAGCTGGAGGAACCGGCCCGGGGTCACATCCGAATTCATGCCGCGATCAGAGGGAGACGCCGGTGATCCGGATCCCGGCCAGACGCGCGTGATACCGTTTGTTGATCCCCACCAGGATCGAGGTGAATCCCTCCACGACAATGGAATTCTTCAGCGGGCCGGCGTCATACGCCGTCATCCCGACGGCTTCCACCATGTGCATCGCGGAAACCTTAGCCTCGGCATCATCGCCGCATACCAGCACGTCGCAATCGATCTCCCGCTCCGGATCGCTGAGGTATTCGGCGGAAACGTTTTGGAACGCCGCAACAACCCGCACGTCCGAGCCAAGCTGTTCCTGCGCTTCCAGGCTGGAGGACCCGGCCGGCGGAAGTTCGACGGTTGCGGGCCGCTCGGGATTGATGCAGGTCCCGACGTTGATGAGAATCTTCCCTGTAAGCGCGGGGCGGATGCTTTCGAGGATATCCTTTTGGGCGCTGCAGGGGACCGCCAGGACGATGAGATCGGCGTCCTTTGCCGCGGCCAGATTCTCCGCGCCGGAGATGAGGCCGGGCTCCCCCAATTTTTGATTCAATTCCGCGCAGCGTTCGGCCGCTTTTTGCGCCGAGCGGGAGCCGATCACCACCCGGTACCCGGATCGGACCCAGCGCATGGCCAACCCGCCGCCTTCCGCCCCAGTTCCCCCGATGACAGCCAGAGTCAATAAAATCTGATTTGACACGGTCACACTCCTTTCCGCTGCCGGGGAGAGGTGGATCCATACGGCAAAGATGAATGACGGATGATGACGGCATGCTCCCGGCAGAGAGTCTTATTCTACGATATTTCACGCGCATGACAACCGGACAATGGGTACTCCCTTCCCCCCGCCTCTGTCCTCCCCCATTGGTATTTTCGGCCGAGGAGTAATTCATCGGGGAAAAGCCTTCTCCCGAAAACGCCGACGGGGGAGGATTGGGATGGGGCGGATTCAATCGAAAACCGGCTGCAGAGCCGGATCTCCCCGGTGCGCGAATGCCTCCCGTATATTTCGGATCGACGTCCGTCCGCTGGAAAGCGCCGGAATTTCGTCCGGCCCGAAGAAACGCGCATCGCTGGTCTCATTGCTCGAGTGCGGTTCACCGCCAAGGTCCTCGCACAGGAACACCAGCTTGTAGGCGTGCATGACCTCCAACTCCGGGCCTTCGCGGTTGGCGTCGAATACGCCGATGATCCGCGCCGCGCGGACCCGCAACCCGCTTTCCTCGAGGACTTCGCGTTCGACCATCGCCGACGGAGGATCGCCGACATCCCCCCAGCCGCCGGGCATGCACCACCCGCCGTCGGCCCGCTCCCGCACCAGAAGCAGTTTGCCTTCGCGGAAAACAGCGCCGCGCACATCGACCTTCGGCGTGGCATAGCCCCGTGCGGCATGGAACACGCGCACCAGGCTGTCCAACGGCAGTCCGGAATGCTCGGCCGTAATCTCGGCCGCAATATCGAGCAGCCGGCGGTACCGGTCGCGGTGATACTCATCCGGCGCATAATGCAGCCCGGTCTGGGCCAGGGCTTGTATCTCGCGCGCCCATTCCAACCAGCGGGGGATGGATTCGTTTTTGGGATTCATCATGCTCCTCGGTTCACGCTGTCTTCCCCCTCTCGTCTGTCCTCCCCCATTTTCTTTTGATTACGATTTTACCAATCCAAATTCCTACGCAAAGCGAATGGGAGAGGATTGTACAGGGGGTCACCCCTTTACCACCGCCACCGGCCGCAGGCGGGCGACTTTCCTGCCGATCCCCGCGCCGACAACGGCGGCGATCACGCGGTCGACATCCTTGTAGGCCTGCGGCGCTTCCTCCGCCAGGCCGCGCAGGGATCCGGCGCGGATGTGCACGCCGCGCTGCGCCAGTTCGCTTTTCAGTTTATCGCCGCGCACTTCGCGCTTGGCCTGCGCCCGGCTCATCACCCGCCCCGCACCGTGGCAGCAAGACCCGTAAGAAAGTTCCATGCTGACGGCGGTCCCGAGCAGCACCCAGGAAGCCGTCCCCATCGACCCGGGCACCAGGACGGGCTGGCCAAGCGTTTTGAAATCGGAAGGAATCCCTTCCTGGCCGGGACCGAACGCGCGCGTGGCGCCCTTGCGGTGGATGCAGACTTTTTGCTTGCGCCCTGCGATGGTATGCGTTTCGATTTTCGCCATGTTATGCGCGATATCATAGACCTGTGAAAGCTGCCATCGTAGGCGTGGTCCGCCGAACACTTCCTCGAAACTCCGGCGGGCGTGGAATGCAAGCACCTGGCGGTTGGCAAAGGCAAAATTGGCGGCGGCTTTCATCGCCGCGAGGTAACTTTTTCCTTCGGCGGATTCGAACGGGGCGCACACCAACTCGCGGTCGGGCAGGCGAATGCCGTAGCGCTTCACGGCCGATTGGAAACTTTGGACGTAATCGGTGCAAACCTGGTGGCCGAAGCCGCGCGACCCGCAATGGATCTGCAGCGCGAGATTTCCTTCGTGAAGGCCCATCGCGGCGGCCGCCGGCGGGTCGAAAATTTTTTCCACCACGTCCACTTCCAGAAAGTGATTCCCCGCCCCGAGCGTCCCGAGCTGGCCGCGGCCGCGCTCCTTGGCCCGCGCCGAAACCTGCTGCGGGTCGGCCCCTTCCAGGCAGCCTTCCTCCTCGGTACGGTCGATGTCGTTTTTCCCGGCGTATCCCTTGCGCAGCGCCCAGCGCGCGCCCTCGCGGCAGACCCGGTCCAGTGCGTCGACGGTCAGCGGAACGCTGCCCTTTTCACCCACCCCGCTCGGGCAGTTGCGGTACAGCGCCGTCGCCAGGTCCGCGAGTTTGGGCTCGGCCTCCTCGAAGCGGATCGCGGAAGCGAGCAATCGCACGCCGCAATTGATGTCGTAGCCGACCGCGCCGGGCGAGATCATGCCCTCATCCAGCCGGGCCGCCATCACGCCGCCGATCGGCATGCCGTACCCCTGGTGCACGTCCGGCATCACCAGCACCCTGCCCGCCAAGCCCGGGAGGCAGGCGACGTTCGTCGCCTGCTCGACCGACAGGTCGCCCAGCGCGTCTTCGAGCAGCGCATCGTCGGCTATGATCCGCACCGCCGTTTGCATATCGCCTCGGTGCGATGCGGGCAGCTCCCAGACAAAATCGTCGACTTTGCGGAAATCGGTTTTCGATGCCATCTTCATCCCCGCCATTCCACGCCGGGAAAATAGACAGGATTTACAGGATTGGTTCAGGATAAACAGGATTTTTCATAGGTTTTTTGTAACTACTCAACCTCCCCCTCATCCCGTCCTTCTCCCAGCGTAAGCTGGGAGAAGGACGGGATGAGGGGGAGAAAGAATTGGTACTTTATTCGTGACTTTTCCCAATCCTATCAACATGGCTGAGT
>Ga0315536_1000767_pt1 | contig 16117 bp, 12 predicted proteins | sample SalMarSW160230MG_FD_203093 | JGI IMG/M metagenome (GOLD analysis project Ga0315536, IMG submission 203093) | Salt marsh sediment microbial communities from the Plum Island Ecosystem LTER, Massachusetts, United States - Salt Marsh Sediment SW1602-30 ... | reverse complement strand
CAAACAATAGTCTTATCCTTAAGCGATCTGAATACTTTTTCATTTACTATATCCTTGTTACCGGTTGCAGTAACTACAATATCTGCTCTAGGAGCTGCGTCAAGAATCTTTTTAACTTCATATCCATCCATCGCAGCTTGTAGAGCACAAATTGGATCAATCTCAGTTACTATTACTCTTACACCTGCATTACGAAGTGATTGAGCTGAACCTTTGCCAACATCACCGTAGCCTGCTACTACTGCAACTTTACCGGCCAGCATAAGATCAGTGGCTCTGCGAATTGCATCCACGAGTGATTCACGACAACCGTATTTATTATCGAATTTTGACTTAGTAACAGAGTCGTTAACATTTATAGCAGGAACTGGTAAAGTTCCGTTTTTCTCTCTTTCATATAGTCTGTGAACCCCGGTTGTGGTTTCTTCCGAAATTCCTCTGATCCCAGATACAAGTTCGGGATATTTATCAAATACAACATTTGTAAGATCACCACCGTCATCTAAAATCATTGTTAGGGATTTTTGATCATCGCCAAAATGGAGAGTCTGTTCTATACACCAGTCATATTCTTCTAATGTTTCACCTTTCCAGGCGAATACCGGAATATTTTGCTTAGCAATTGCTGCAGCTGCATGATCCTGTGTTGAGAAAATGTTACACGATGACCAATTTACCTCTGCTCCTAATTCTTTAAGTGTTTCAATTAAAACTGCAGTTTGAATTGTCATATGTAAACAGCCGGCTATTCTGGCGCCTTTCAAAGGCTTTTTATCTTTATATTCCTGCCGAAGTGCCATCAATCCCGGCATTTCAGCTTCAGCGAGTTTTATTTCTTTCCTTCCCCAATCTGCAAGTGAAATATCTTTAACTTTATATGGTAAACGATTCACTTCACTTTTTGTCATAGTTTGACCCATTTTTATATCCTTTTATTTTTATTAAAACCTAAGCGTACTTTTTAAATATCTCAACAAGATCCGTTTTCTCCCAAGTAAATTCATCTTCTTCTCTGCCAAAATGGCCGTAAGCAGAAGTTTTTTGGTATATCGGTTTTCTCAATTCCAGTCTTTTTATTATTCCGTTCGGAGTAAGATCGACTTCATTTATAATCATTTTAGAAATTTCACTATCAGGTATAACACCGGTTCCTTTTGTATCAATATAAACCGATACAGGCTCTGCCACACCTATGGCATAAGCAACCTGAACCAAACATTCTTTTGACAAACCTGCAGCGACAACATTTTTGGCAATATGTCTTGCAGCATAGGTAGCACTTCTATCAACCTTTGAAGGATCCTTACCTGAGAATGCACCACCGCCGTGAGGTGCCCAGCCGCCATATGTATCAACAATGATTTTTCTTCCGGTTAATCCACTATCACCGTGAGGACCGCCAATCTCAAATCTTCCCGTTGGATTAACGAAGTATTTTGTTTTATCATCAATTAATTCCTTGGGAATAACTGATTTTATAACTTTTTCTATAACATCTTCTTTAATTACTTTTTGACTTGCATCGGCATCATGCTGCGTGGAAACTACAACGGTATCTACTCTTAACGGTTTTTTATTATCATCATACTCTATTGTCACCTGCGATTTAGCATCCGGTCTCAGGTAAGGCATAAACCCATCAAAGCTTTTCCTGATGTTGGCAAGTTTCTTCACAAGTTTATGAGCGAACATAATGGGCATAGGCATAAGTTCATTGGTTTGATCACAAGCGTAGCCAAACATTATTCCCTGATCTCCTGCACCACCGGTATCAACACCCATTGCTATATCCGGAGATTGCGAATGTATAGCATTCAAAACTGAACAGGATTCCGCATCAAATTTATAATCTGCGCTTGTATATCCGATTTTTTTAACGGTTGATCTTACAACGTCCTGTACTTCAATATATGCATTAGTGGAAATTTCTCCACCAACAAGCACTAATCCGGTGGTAACAAACGTTTCGCAGGCTACTCTTGCGTTCGGATCTTCACTAAAAATTGCATCGAGTACACCGTCTGATATTGCATCACAAACTTTATCCGGGTGTCCTTCTGAAACAGACTCCGATGTAAAGAAAAAAGACATTGTAATTTTCCCTTCCTAAAAATTCCCTTTAAAATATTAAATTAGGAGTGATTATTTTCTTAAATAAAAAGTGCGTAAAATTACCTAATCTCTTTTTTATTCACAAATAATGAACCACTTTATATACTACTCGTTGAAAGCGTATGACCATCTTCAGAAAAAATATGATTGAAATTAATACAAAAATTACCGAACTATTTAAAATCAAATATCCAATTATTCAAGCGGGAATGGTTTGGGTCTCAGGATGGAAATTAGCTTCAGCTGTTTCAAACGCCGGTGGATTAGGTTTAATCGGATCAGGCTCGATGACGCCGGAATTGTTGAAACATCATATTCAAAATTGTTTCAAAGCCACTGATAAACCATTCGGTGTAAATATTCCGCTTTCTCGTAAAGATGCAAAAGATCTTGTTAATGTCGCAGTTGAAGAGGGAATCAAAATTGTATTTACATCAGCAGGTCATCCTAAAACATTTATTAATATCTTAAAAGATAATGATATTTCCGTTGCACATGTGGTTCCCTCCGTAAAGCATGCACTTAAAGCTGAAGAAACCGGGTGCGATGCAGTTGTAGGAGAAGGAGTTGAAGCGGGAGGTCATAATGGAATTGATGAAATAACAACACTCACCTTAATTCCCCAGTTAGTAGATACACTTAAAATTCCTGTTATTGCCGCAGGAGGAATTGCAGACGGAAGAGGAATAGCTGCTGCACTTTCATTAGGTGCAGAAGGTGTACAAATGGGGACAAGGTTTGCTACAACAGTTGAATCTTCAGCACATAAAAATTATAAGATGAAAGTAATTGAAGCTTTAGATAACAGTACAACTCTTGCTTTTAAAAAAATTGGTCTTGTAAGAATGCTAAAAAATGATTTCGCGCGAAAATCCGTTGAGGCTGAAGACAAAGGCTGGGATGAAAAAAAACTTACGGGGCTTCTTGGCAAGAAAAGAGAAATGAAAGGAATCTTTGAAGGTGATGATCTTGAAGGTGAGATGGAAGCAGGACAGAGTTCAGGATTAATTAAAGAAATACTTCCGGTGAAAGATTTATTTGAAAAACTTTTAAGTGAAACCGAAAAAGCCTTCAAAAGAAATAATCAAATCATTAGTTCATAACTTCTAAGTTACTTCCGCAATTACTTCATCCAGATTTCTCACATCGTCCTCTAAGGAAATAATTTTTCTTATTACTTGTTCCACGACGGCATCGGGACAGGAGGCACCGCTGGTTATGGCAATATTTAAAGGTTCCTTACCAGACAGAAAACCTAGTGTGGTTTTTTCTCTTTTTTGATGAATATCATAATGCCTGATCTCATCAGAGTTTATTATATCTTCGGGTGAAGAGATAAAATATGTCTGAAATTCTTTTTCACACAATTCAACGATGTGCCCTGTATTAGAACTATTATAACCGCCAACAACAATTGCAATATCCGCATCGGTTTCTAATAAGCCATATGTCGCTTGTTGATTATCGTTAGTTGCATAACAAAGTGTATCATGTGTATCTGCAAAATGCTCGTTGATATTTTTCTCACCATATTTTTTTATCATAATACTTTTTAAGTAATCAGAAATTTCCTGAGTTTCAGTTGCCAACATCGTTGTTTGGTTTACAACTCCAATTCTCAGGAAATCTTTTTCTAAGTCAAAGCCCTCTGAATATTTCCCTTCAAACAGTATTAAAAAATCATGAGGTGTACTTAATCCCAGAATAAAATCTCCAAGTGCTTCCGCTTCTTCAATATCTCTAACTATGATCGTCGGACTTTTAACCTGACTGTGTGAGAAAGTAGCGCGCGTTTCCTCGTGATAGCTTTTTCCGTGGACAATAACTGTAAATTTATCATCCCCAAGTGATGAACTTCTATTCCAGACTTTTTCAACGAACGGACAGGTTGTGTTAAACCGGTATGGATTTATCCCCTTTTCATTCAAAATTTTCTCTATCTCCAGCGTTGTACCAAAGGCAGGAATAATTACAATATCATCAGGATTCAATTCCTCCCAGCTTATCAACTGTTTACCATTTGTATCCATAATGAATTTAACACCCATCTTTTTTAGATCGGTATTTACCCCCGGATTATGAATCATTTCACTCAATAAAAAAATTCTAGTACCGGGATTCTCTTCGATCGTTCTGTATGCGATATCAATTGCATTCTCAACCCCATAACAAAATCCGAAATGCCTGGCAAGATAAAATCGTATTGGTCCGAAATCCAGCACAGTGGGCTTGTAATCATTCTTTTTCGGATCATCGGATTTACGCGAATTTTTTATCTTTGTTATAAACGAACTTCTATAATAATAAGGGATTTCAAATTTTTTCATATATCAATTAATTCAATCAAATTCCTGCAGTTATATTAAATTTTAGTACTGCACTTAAAAAAGATTTTTATCTGAACCACTTACTCTGAAATCATTAAAAAAGTTTTCCTTGGAAGGACGAGTTAAAATGAAAAATCCTATTATGAGCAAGAAAATTATAACATAGAAATAATTTCCTGTAATAAGAAAAGCAACCAGAGATAATAAACCGGCACCTTCCAGCATTGCCCACTGTATTATTTTGCTGTTTAGGTAAAAATTTAGTTTTTGCATTAACTCTTTGCTTTCTTTATAAGCCGAAACTTTAGAATTATATAATTTGCGAGAAACAAACATTGATATAATCCCTACCACCGGCACTAAAATTTTAAAAATTCCATCAATCGTTTGATCAGTTTCGGTTAATTTATTTTCAACTAAATAATAAGAAATTATGGAGAAAATAAACTGGCCCGAAATTAATGCACCATAAATTATAAAAATTACGTTAAATCGATTTTTTAGTTCCGGATTATTCATTCCATTACAGGTTTTAAGTGTTAGAACATTTTGTCATTTAGATTATAAAAGTCAACTTTGCTATATTTGCACTCCCAATTTATAAGTTAAAATGAACCTATTAGAAAAATTAGATAAAATAAAAAAGAAATACGATAGCATTAATGAACAACTATCAGAATCAGACTTCTCCTCAGAACGTGAAAAAGTAATAAGTCTGAATAAGAAAAGAAGTGAATTAGAAGAAATTATCCCGGTTTATGAGCGATATAAAAACGTTTTAAAAAACATAGACGGCAACAGAGAAATTATAGATTCCGGCGGCGACAAAGAATTAACTGAACTCGCTGGGCTTGAGTTAGATGAGTTAAATGAAGAGAAAGAAAAGCTTGAAGAAAAAATTAAATTTCTTTTAATTCCTAAAGATCCTAACGATGACAAAGATGTTATTGTAGAGATTAGAGCCGGAACCGGTGGCGAAGAAGCCGCTCTTTTTGCTGGCGATCTTTTTAGAATGTATTCAAGATATGCTGAGATAAGAGGATGGAAAACAGAGTTGATAGATATAAATGATACCGGTCTGGGTGGAATAAAAGAAGTGGTGTTTTCACTGAATGGACAGGATGTGTACGCGGATATGAAATTTGAAAGCGGTGTACACAGAGTACAAAGAGTGCCCGAAACTGAGGGCAGCGGCAGAGTTCATACATCGGCAGCTTCTGTTGCTGTTCTTCCTGAAGCAGAAGATGTTCAGATAGATATAAATTCAAACGACCTTAAAATAGATATTTACAGATCAGGCGGTGCCGGTGGGCAAAATGTAAATAAAGTTGAAACTGCAGTTAGAATCACGCATTTACCTTCCGGAATTGTAGTTCAGTGCCAGGATGAAAGATCTCAACTGAAGAACCGGCAAAAAGCTATGAAGGTGTTAAAAGCAAGATTGTATGACCTAGAACTTAACAAACAGAATGAGGAAATTTCCGCTCAAAGAAAATCAATGGTAAGGAGTGGCGACAGAAGTGATAAAATCCGGACTTATAACTTTCCACAAAACAGGGTAACCGACCACAGAATTGGATTAACTCTTTACAATCTTTCTGAAATAATAGAAGGGAATCTGGATGATCTTATTCAACAATTAAAGTTAGCTGACCGCGCTGAGAAGCTGCAAGCGAGCAACTCAGTTTAAAATGTTAAGGTAATTTTTATTAGTTCGATTCCTTTTCTTTAATATTTTCCAACAGTTTCAACAGAAAAAACAGGATAAAACCGAGAAGAGAAAACATAACATCTTCCATCCCAATTGAATATAAGTCTGTTATTCCTAAAAGGAAGGAAAATCCTTTGGTAATGATTAAAACAGTGAAAAATGCCAGAAAACCATAAAGTCCTGTTTTAATTGGTTCAAACACAAAGGTTACGAGATGTAAGAATAATGAACTTACACCGGAATGACGTTGATCTTGAGTTACTATTGTACCTTTCATTCGATAACCCTGAAATTGTTCCTGAAACAGTTATTTGCTGAAAGTATTGGATTACAGTTATCACATATGGTTTTGGTTGAAAAGAATTTGATAACCATATGATTTGTAATGAGTTATATCAGACGGGCTTTAAGTTAAAAATTATTCAGTAAAATCCAAAATTTTTAGTGAATTATTTCGAGAAGATTGATAAAAGAAAGAAAATCTTAATTGTTATCGATGAAATAATATCAGTTTACTTCGATACTTATCAAACTAATATCATCTTCAAAATGCTCACCTGTAAATTTTGAGAAGTTTTCTTTTATATATTCAAATTTATCCTGATGGTTTGATGAACTCAATTGTTCTGCTAAACGATTAGTACCAAATTGCTCATTATCAGAATTTCGAGATTCAACAATACCATCTGTCGTAAGAAGCAGGGTATCACCTTTTTTCAGACTAATTAAAGTGTCTTCATATTCTCCATCGGCTGCAAATCCCAGCAGTGTACCTTTCGATTTAATATTTTCTGCCAAGTTATTAGACTTACTCTTGTAAAAGAGCGGTAAGTCACCCGCGCCGGTATAACTTGCGGTTAGATTTTTGTTATCCAGTATAATAACAGAAACAGTCGAAAAGACCTCTGACACTTTTGCATCTTTATAAACGGAACGATTTACATCATCCAGAATAGCACTTGGTGAGAACATTTTTGTTGACTGGAATACTCCTCTCAAAGCACTTCTTACATAACCAGCATAAGCAAACGCAAAATACCAGGCACCCCATTTTTTACCCATCACATCACCTAAAATGACTGCAAGGTGATTTTCATCCATCTGGTAATAATCTATATAATCCCCACCCGGAATCCCTTCAAACGGAACATGCCAGTGCCTGATAGAAAAACCTTTAAATTCGGGTGGACTATCCGGAACAACTTTTACTCTCAGTGAATCTGCAGCGTGATGTAATTCAGAAACTATTTTCTGACGTTCTTTAGACAGACTATTAATGATCGCCTTAACTTTTGCAACTATTATTTTCGGACCTTCTGTTTTTAAAACATAATCGGTAATATCATGTTCATATCCATCGAGTATATCCTGTTCATTTCCTTTTGCTGTAAGAAAGATAAACGGAATGGAACGCAGTCTCGGTGTTTCGAGAACTTTTTTTCTGAATTCATAACCGTTCATACGTGGCATCATTATATCTGAAATGATAACGTCAGGAATATAAGAGTTCAGAATTTCTAACCCTTCAGATGCGCTTTCTGCAGTCTTACATTCAAAACCGGCAGCTTCAAGATTATATTTAAATATTCGCGAAAGTGCATTGTCATCATCTACAAGAAAAATTTTAAATGATTTTTTTTCAAAAGAGCTGCTAAGTTTCTTCTTGACCCCATAAAGCTTATAAATCTCCGATCTTTTCATAAGCGCTTTAACTTTTAAGATAAGATCGTCAACATCAAAAGGCTTTGTAATAATATCATCACCGCCAACTTCGAGTGCGCGTGATTTATCAGCAAAAGTATTTTTAGCTGTAACGAATATGAAGGGAATCAGCCTGTAGTTTTCATTAGATCTAACTTGTTTGCAAAATGTAAAACCATCTGTTTTGCCAAGAGTTACATCGCAGAGAACCAAGTCAACATCATTATTTTCCAGACATTGAAGTCCCTCCTCAGCACTTTCAGCTTCTACAGTGCTGAAATCGTTTGTTTTAAGATGATGGCTTAATAGCTTTCGAATGGTTATATCATCATCAATCACCAGAACATTTTTTGCTTTACCAGCCATTGCTCAATCTCTGGATTTAATTTTGGTGTGAAAAGTTATTGGGTAAGAGTATAGAAATTCACCCTCGTGACATTCAATTACTGAATAAAAGGATATAAAAAATAAATTTGGTCCATTCCATTTATTTGAAACTGTCGATTGCATCCTTCTTGGTATTAAAGGTTTCGAATACACGGTACATTCGGGTCAATTCAAACATCGAGTGAACTGCCGGTTTGAAACCAATTAATCTTAAATCGCCGCCCAAACTTGTAACTTTTTTCAGCGATATTACCAAAGTTCCTAGAAAAGTAGAATCAATGAATTCACACGCAGATAAATCGGCAATTATTTTTTTATAACCATTGTTAATGTCCTCGGTCAATCTTTGTTTGAACTCATCTGCATCATTCAAGGTTGCTCTGTCAAGTTCGACAACCTCTACTAGAACATCCCCGTATTCTTCCGATACAAAGAACATATGTATATCCGTCCCTTCCTTATTCGCTGTATGCGCGGTTTTCAATGCTGTATTTTTCCATTAATCGATAAATAGTTGCACGTCCAAGCTGCAAACGTTTTGCCGCTTCAACTATATTTCCCTTTGTTACTTTAAGTGCATGTCTTATAGCTTCTTCTTTTAATTTTTCAAATGGTATAATAGAATCATCTGAAAAGAGTGGACCAGCATAATCAACGGATGCCATTCTTTCCGCAGTTTTCAAATGAGGTGGCAGTTCCTCAAGATCAATCATTTCATCCTCACATATGATCAAACATCTTTCTATTGTGTTTTCCATTTCCCTTACATTACCGGGCCAATCATATTCATAAATTAATTTCAATGCTCTTTTTGTAAAACCCCGGATGTTTTTACCGAGTTTTTTATTTAGTTCACTTATAAAATGTTCTGCTAAAACTAAAATATCACCCTTTCTAAGTCTAAGCGGTGGAATAGAAATCGGGAATGAATTAAGACGGTAGTAAAGATCTTCTCTGAATTCTTTGTTTTCTACGGCTTGCTTTAAATCCCTGTTGGTTGCAGAGATAATCCTTACATTTGTTTTAATCAGTTCAGTACCACCTACACGTTCAAATTCTTTTTGCTGAATTACTCGCAGGAGTTTTGCCTGTAGAAGCATCTCAAGTTCACCCACTTCATCCAGAAAGATTGTTCCGTCTTTTGCCAATTCAAATTTACCCAGCTTGCGCTGATGTGCACCTGTGAATGATCCTTTTTCATGACCGAATAATTCGCTTTCCAAGAGTTCTCTTGGAATGGAGGCACAATTAACAACAACAAAAGGTTTGTCTTTTCTTTGTCCGTTGTAATGTATTGCCCTAGCAATTAATTCTTTACCGGTTCCACTCTCACCGTAAATCAAAACCGTTATGTCATTATCAAGAACCTTGCTCACTAATCTGAAAACATCCTGCATTTTTCCATCAGCGGTGATGATATTATCAAAGCTGTATTCCTTCTGCACGTTTTCTTTAAGATTCTGAATTTCACGGGTAAGATCATAATTCCTTATAGCATTTTTTAAGGCAAGCTCAAGCCGACGTTGATCTATCGGTTTCGGAAAATAATCGAAGGCTCCGAAACGAAGTGATTCCACAGCAACCTCGATACTACCCTGTGCAGATAACATAATTACCGGTAAATTTTCATCGATTTGCTTAATTCTTTTTAGAGTTTCGATACCGTCTAACCCGGGAAGCATGATATCTAATAGCACCAGGTCCGGTTTCGAGCTCATCTTTTTCAACATGGCTTCACTGTTATTGAAAACTTCGACGTCGTAGCCCCACTTATCTTTGACCCAGAAGGATAATAACTTAGATATAGCCTGTTCATCATCCACAATGTAAACCAGTTTACTCAAATTATAGCCTCAACTGTTTTTTATTCCAATATTTTTTAATAAACGCACCATAAAGGTAGTTCCATTACCCGACTCACTTTGTACGGAAATCAATCCTTTATGAAGATCAACTATCTGTTTTACAAAAACCAAGCCAATTCCTGTGCCAGGAATTTCAGTTCCAGGACGACTAACGCGGTAAAATTTCTGAAAAATATAAGGTAAATCTTTCTCGGGAATACCTATTCCGGTATCGCTGATTATTATCTCTATTTCCTTTGAAAGGTTATTTACAATCACCTTAACTCTTCCGTCTTCATTAGTAAATTTGATTGCATTATTTATCAATGCATCAGTAGCCTGCCCTAGTTTTTCTTTATCAGCATACAATAAAATTTCTTTTTTAGGATGTTCAAAGTCAAGCGTTAATTTTTTTTCACTTGCAAATTGTTCGTTACTTTCAACGACTTCATTTAACATCGCCACCAGATCAAAGTTCGTTTTATTTAATGTCAGTTTTCCAATCTGGATTTTCGAAAGATCAAGTATGTCGTTAATAAGTTTTGCCAATCGTTTCCCTTCATTAAGAATTACGTTATTGAACTCTTCTTTCATCTCTTCAGGAAGATCGGGATCGGAAACTATTGTTTCTGAAAAACCGATGATCGATGCAAGGGGTGTTCTGAATTCATGCGAAATATTTGAAACAAATTCGTTCTTTAACCGATCAAGTTCCTCAATCAGTGAATTATGCTGCCATACTCTTGATCTTTCAAGCGAAATCAACCGATGAGCCTCTATCAATTTTGGTTTTAATTTTTTCAATTCATCTTCATATTTATCAAGCTTGGTCAGGTCTTTAGCCATTCCCAGCATACCTACTATTTTATCATCCTTGGTAATAGTTCTCCCGGCAATTTCAACCGGGATTTTTTTATTCAACTTGGATATGAGGGTTGTCTTAATTTTTGTTACTCTCTCGGATAAAAGCATTTTACTAAAAGCCATCGAGACTTCTATTTTTTTATCGGGCTCCACAAAGTCCAAGAAATGTTTGCCGATCATTTCCGGCTCATCATAATCCAGCATCATTGCACCGAAATTATTTACCTTTAGAAAACAACCGTCTTTATCGAGAATAAAAATCAGATCATTTACAATTGTAAGCAGTTTGTTAAAATTATCTTCCCAATTATTAATAACAATTTTTTCCTCCGCTCTTCTTTCCGGAAATGGAGGTACAATTCCTTCTTCAGGATAGAAGTTTTCTTTAATCTGGTTAGCAAGAACTTTAATCACAGACTTGAAAGCATCATTTTCAATATCGGGTATGCTGTTAACTCCACTCATAAAAATCAACAAGAAAACCGATTCATTTTGTTCACTAACGAAATGAACGTTTTTTATAAAACATGACCGGGCACCAATTTCTTTCATCACAGTTTTACATTCCGGAAGATTTTCAATCAGCGTATTATTTATATCTGTACCCGAATTTTTATAGAGAAGAAATAAAGATGAATTAAACTGCGTATAGTTTTCAGGATTGTCACCTAAAAAGGATAAAATGGAAACTTCGACATCATTCATCTTTAACAGCAATATTGCTTTGCTATTTGTTATCCTGGTTAAAATTCCTAATGTATTTTCAATCAAATCAAGCATGAATTGATCTATCTTGAATTAAAAATAAAACAAAACATTTGGCAAACTAATGGTTTTGTTGTTTTATTCAAATATTGGGAAATTATGTCTGAAAGGGAAACAGGAATTGTGGTGATATTTATTTGTTTTCTGCTTTGCGCAAGGCTTCATAATACTTCAGGATAAGCTCCTCATAATCTTTAACATATCCTTCCTTCACTGCTTTATTAAGCTCTTCTCTTAATTTATCAATTTCTTTATTTGAATTCAGGTTGAGCTCATTTGGTGAATTTCGAACAATATTTTCCCCCGTGCGGGAATTTCTTTCTTTCTCGTAGTCTCTTTCATTAATTGAACGCTGTGCATCGAGCAGTTTTGACAAAATATGTTCCTGTTTTTGAATCAGCTTGTCATCTAGTTTTTCAGTGCTCATATCAGTTAACACTTCCTGCATATCGTGTAAAATAGATTCCAAATCTGCGGGAAGTTTTTTTGAACTCCCCGATATTTTCGCTTCTTCATTCAATTGCTTAAGTGATTTCTGAATCATCTGTTGCTGCTGAGACAACCTTTGCAACTCTGCCTGCTGCTGAGATGATAATTTTCCCTGCTTCATCTGCTGAAGCATTTGTGTTAAATTATTTACATTCATTTGCTGACCGGAAAGCTGCTGAAGCTGCTGCATTAACGACATCATTCCTCCACCCTGTCCACCACCCTGCATCATAGCTTCCATTGAACCTTTTATCATCGTTGCCGCTTCGTTCAAATGCATCATTGCATCTTCCTGTGTCAAAGCTGCCATGGAGCCGTTCCGATTTTGCATTGATTGTATTGACCGCTGCATTTGTTTAACTGCCTCACCTAATGCTTTCCCCATTTCAGGCGTTATTGCAAAAGTTTTCTGTGAAAGATCCGCCATTTGCTTCATAAGATTAAGCAGGTTACTTTTAAGATTATCCTGTGTTTCTGCCTTATCATTTAGCGAAGAAGAACTTGGTTCGGAATTCCTTGTTTCGTTCTTAAGCTCTTCCTGTTTTTTTGAAACTTCCAGCAGATTGTTAAGAATTTTCATCATATCTGTAAAAGTTTGCATCTGGTTCTGCATCTTCATCGAGTTTTGCATATCCTGCATTTGCTGGTTAAGCTGATCCATGTTACTTGCTATTTGTTGCTGCTGCTGCACAGCACTTTGCATTTTATTTTGCTGTATGTTTTGTTGAGCCTGTTTGGAAAGCTGTTCATTCTTTTGCTTCTCAAAATCTTCATTCATCTTTTCCATTTCTTCCTGTGGCATGTCTTCTATCTCACTCATCTTTTCATGGAGGTCCTTCATTTCCGTTCCAAGCTTTTTCATATCTTCGGAAATTTTATTCTGTTTCTTACTTATTTCATTTTTTTCTTCCTGGCTTGACGAATTACTTTCCTCTGTTTTTTCTTTAAGCTCGTTTTGCTCTTTGGCAAGCTGTTCTGTTCTTTTTAGAAGCTCATCAACTTTTTGTTCTATTTGAATTCTTTTAAGAAGATTTAATGTTCTTTCAATGCCCTTTCTGAATTTTTCTTCATTCAACTGGAAATTTTCAAGCTGATTTTGAGCCATATTCCTATTCATTTGCTGAAGTGTGTTTCTTAACTGTTCCAAAGCTTTTTTCATTTCTTCACTGGTGAATTCATCCATCAGCTTTTGAAGTTCCATATACTTTTCAAGTGTCTCCTTGGACAGAAGATTATTCTCCTGCAACTTGTTTTGCATTTCCTGTAATTGTTTGCTTATGTCCTCTGTTTTTTGCTGTAGCTCTTCATATTTATCAAGTGCATTTTCAACTTTTTCTTTTTCCTCCCACGTTAATTTCTCCTGATCTTTTTTCATTTCACGATCGATTTCCTGGAATGTCTTGTGAAGTTCCTCAGCTTCTTTTAATGTATTTTCAAGATCGGATTGGGATTGATTTTGCACCTGGTTGGCATCGGAAAGAATTTCATCCAATGAAGGAACTCGAACTTTGAAGACAGGTGTCTTTGCGGATTTCGGTCCGCTAACATTATCATTATCAAAAATCTCTAAATAGTAACTTACGACATCATCGACGCCCAAAGAAAGCTGTGTTAAATTCCAGACATAGTTTACAGACATTTCTTTATCAGAACTCAACAATGGTATTTCCATTGTACGAAATTCTTCCTGCAGGATTTCATATTTTGAAGCAGATAATCTGTAGTTCAATACAAGTTTTGAAAAGCCATAATCATCCGACAACTTAACAAACAACTCCACACGATTATCCGCACTTAGTGAAATGTTCTTATTTGGAGCGATCATCTCAATGTTCGGGTAGGCATCATGAAGTGCTTTAACCTGATAAGTTATCGGTGAGGCATTTTCATTCCCATTTACATCGATTAATGAAATATAATATTGATTATCTTTTCTTAAGATAAAACTACCTTCCGCATTTTCACCGTTTGTTTTTAGCTGAGATTGAGTTGAGTCAAAAAACTGAAGAAATGCCTTACTAAGATTTTTTGTTGATGTGAGTTTATAATTAATTATTGAACCAATTAATGAAGTAACATTACCATTATCTTTTTGGACCGTGCTGCTTAACTTTGTATAAGCCGGAGGAATGATTTCAACATCAAGAGTTTTTATTATTGGTCTGTCAACAACATCAATTTTAAAAAAATCGCTGGTTATATTTCCTGCACTCGCATAATATTTAAACGATGTACGAACAGAAGTAATATTAAAATTAAAGGCGCCGAGTGAATCCGGCTTAAGAGCTTTGAGCTGGTAATCTGTTTCTTCATCATTCTTAACTGCCAGATTAATTTCCTTCGGTGATTTTCCTACGGTTGTTACTTTTATTAATACGTCTTCACCTTTTGTTATTTCGGCATTACCGGGAGTAACCTGAAAGCTGAATTGCGGTGGATCAACGAATTCCTTATTAAATTTAATTAAGCGGTATGATGCAGCTTTCATCCCAGGCAGAAAAAGAAAAAGAAATAAAACGACAATTGCAAAAACAGCGGTTCGCAGAAATTTATTCCAGACTTTTTTGAAATTAATTATTGATTCAAACTTCAGGTTCTTCGTATTATCATAGACCTTTTTAAATGCTGCATCAACCAGATTATGGGAATAATATTTTTCATCGATATCCGAATTTACAAGCTGCATTGAATTCAGCAGATCATCCTTAACATCAGGAAAATGATTCCCAACATTTTTAGCAACCTGGAAATATGATTCATTCCTTAACAGGTTAAGATATCTTAACAGCGGTAAAAACAACAGATACGTACAAACACCTGCGACAATAAATATTCCTGTAAAAAATAAAACCGTTCGCAGAGTGGAATTGAAATGAGCGATCAATTCGAACAACGAGAACAAAGTAAATGCAATTATCGAAACCAGAACAACAGCAAAAACACCGGACAAAATTCCACCGAGATATTTTTTGCGGCAAAGCTTTTCCAACTTATCTATGATTTCATCGTAATATTTTCCCTTTGTTCCCATTACTGCGATAACGCCCAAACCACAAGATTAGTTCCGAACTTTAATGCCTCTTTTCTTTTTGCTTCCGGGTCATTATGAACTGACTGATCTGTCCATCCATCGCTCGGATTAGATTCATAAGTATAAAACACTGCAAGTCTTCCATTTACAAATATGCCGAATCCCTGAGCAGGTTTTCCATCATGCTCGTGAGTTTTTGGCGGACCATTTTCAAAATCAAATACAACGTGATACATTCCATAACTAAAAGGAAGCTCGATAAAATCTTCTTCCGGGAAAACTTTTTTCATTTCTCTTCTTATAGCTTTATCAAGACCATAGTCATCATCAATATAAAGAAATCCGCCGTTTTCAAGATAAAGTCTTAAACGATCTGCTTCATCCTGCGAAAAAACCACATTTCCATGTCCCGTTATAAATAAAAAAGGATAAGAAAATATTTCATCCGATGCAAGATCAACAAACTGGTAAATTGCATCTACTTTTATATTTGTATTCTGATGAACGAAGTTCAGTAAATTAACTTCTGCGGATTGATCGTTGTACCAGTCTCCACCGCCGGCATACTTTAAACGGGTAATTTTAAATCTCCCGTTATTTTGTGTTTGCGGATATAGACCTGCCACAAAAACCAACGTGATAACAATTTTAATAATCCAATTCATAATGACGGACAATATATTCAGCCAAACCTGCAATAGCAATTTACAAAAACAGCAATGATGAATTATTACAGATTTGTTTTTAAGTTTAAAATAAAAATAAAAGCGAGGAAGAAATTGGCTAAAAAATATTGGTTGTTCAAATCTGAACCGGGAGCATTTTCTATTGATGATCTTAAGAAAAGTCCCGGCAAAAAAACTTATTGGGATGGCGTAAGAAACTA
>Ga0315536_1000763_pt1 | contig 16173 bp, 10 predicted proteins | sample SalMarSW160230MG_FD_203093 | JGI IMG/M metagenome (GOLD analysis project Ga0315536, IMG submission 203093) | Salt marsh sediment microbial communities from the Plum Island Ecosystem LTER, Massachusetts, United States - Salt Marsh Sediment SW1602-30 ... | reverse complement strand
TGATGTACTCGATTTAAAAGCAAACAAACAGTTAACCATGGATTTTGAAAAGGTGGTGAAAGAAAGCCCGCACATTCCGCTGGCTATCTTCGCCTCCCGGGACAGGGAAATGCTGCGCCGAGCCAAAGCGCACGGTGTCAAGGATATTTTTTCTTTTTACCTTAATTTTGCACAGTTATTACAGAACACAGACTTTGTTGAAAATATGAGAAACATGCTGGCCTGCCTGCAAAAGGCATATAACTACCCGGTTGACGTAGAGTTTACGGCCAATTTTCTTGACCGCACCACCTATCGTATTAATCTTGTCCAGTGCAGGCCTTTTCAGGTGAAAGGTGAGGCTAATGTGGTGGAGGCCCCCAAAAATATCGACGCCAAGAACCTTATTTTTAAAACACGCGGCCCTGTGATCGGTACCAGCCTGGCCACAACGATAGACCGCATCATCTATGTGGTCCCCGGGGAGTACAGCAAGCTGAAACTGCAGGAATGTTATGCCCTCACCCGGATTATGGGCCGGCTTACCCACCTGGAAGAGCAGGACGGACAGGAGAAAAAAATAATCGCCCTTATCGGTCCCGGACGATGGGGTACGACCACCCCCGCCTTGGGTGTCCCTGTCAGTTTTTCCGATATCAACACGGTATCCGTACTCTGTGAAGTGGCAAAAATGCACGAGGGTCTTGTACCGGACGTCTCTCTGGGTACGCACTTTTTTAATGACCTGGTTGAAACCGACATCTTGTACCTGGCAATCCACCCCGAGAACAATAGTTCCGTGTTTAATGAAGGTTTCCTGGAGCAGGCCCCCAACAGACTGCAGGAGCTTCTGCCCCAGGGCGCGTCCTGGGCTCCGGTTATCAGGGTGGTTGAGGCTTCGCCCGATTCACACCTCTTTTTGCACGCCGATGCCGTGGGCCAGGAGGCGGTGTGTTTCCTGCAGAAAAATACCTGACAAACGCGCATACCATTTGACCAAATGCGCACATTTTACTAAATTCCTCTATATAATATATTGATTATTCAATAGTATATATTTATTTTTTTCTATAAAAAAATGTACAAAATTTGAATAGTTGTATATGATTGCCTTTTTTGTATAAACAGATAGGTAACAGATAGGGCTAAATATTTTTTAGGTAAAGGTAGCGAGTATGAAAAAGCAGGGATTATATGATCCGAATTTCGAGCATTCCGCATGCGGTGTCGGTTTTGTCGTCAATATTAAAGGCCAGAAATCCCACCAGATTGTTGAGGATGGTATTACCATATTAAAAAATCTGGTGCACCGCGGCGCCATCGGCGGGGATCAGAAAACAGGTGACGGGGCCGGAATACTGGTCCAGATTCCCCACCTTTTCTTCTCAGGCCAGACCGAACTCGATAAATTCAGACTTCCGGCCCCCGGAGAATATGGTGTGGGAATGCTTTTTCTACCCCAAGAGAAAGACAAACACAACAAGATAAAAACTGAAATCGAGAAGATCGTTTCCGCTAAAAAGGGTAAGGTTTTGGGATTTCGCGACGTTCCCATCGATTCCTCCTGCCTGGGGGAGATGGCTCTGGAGTCCATGCCTTTTATATCTCAGGTTTTTATAACGTTTGAAGGATTCACCGGCAACGAACTGGAACGAAAACTCTACGTCTTACGCAGACTTATAGAAAAAAAATCCCTCTCATTGCGGCTTTCTATTGAAGAGTTTTACATCGCCTCGCTTTCCTGTAAAACAATCTGTTACAAGGGAATGTTTGTGGGTCAACAGGTGCGTGATTTTTTCCTGGACCTCGAACATGATGATTTTACGAGCGCCCTGGCCGTTATCCACCAACGCTACAGCACCAACACCTTCCCTTCCTGGCCCCTGGCCCAGCCCTTTCGCTACCTGGCACATAATGGTGAGATCAACACACTTAGGGGAAACATCAACAAGATGGTTGCCCGGGAAACAACGTTGGAATCGGATGCCTTCGGTGCCGACATCAAGAAACTTCTGCCCATTATCAATACAAACCTGAGTGATTCGGGGATCCTGGACAATGTATTCGAGTTGCTTTCCCAAAGCGGCCGTTCATTGGAACATTCCATGATGATGATGATTCCTGAGGCCTTCGGCCAAAAATATCATATCAGCCAGGACAAACGGGCCTTTTATGAGTATCACGCCGCGGTGATGGAGCCCTGGGACGGGCCGGCTGCGGTTTCATTTACCGACGGGACCAGGGTCGGATCTATTTTAGACAGGAACGGCCTACGTCCGGCGCGTTATATCGTCACAAAAAGCGGGAAGTTCGTCCTGGCTTCCGAGGTGGGGGTCTTGGATATTCAACCGGAAGACGTTTTACAAAAGGGCAGGCTTGCCCCGGGGAAAATGATCATGGTTGATACGGCCCGCGAGAGAATAATCTATGACAACGAAATAAAAGCCACAATTTCGAGGCAAAAACCCTATCGCCGCTGGCTTGAAAAGTACAAAATCGAGCTGAAAGGGCTGTTTCAGGCCCCCGGACCGGTAGAAATCGAATACCAGTCACTGAAGACCCGACAGAAAGTGTTCGGTTACAGCCTGGAAGACGTAAATATGATCATCGCTCCTATGGCGGTGAACGCCCAGGAACCGATTAATTCCATGGGCAACGACGTCTCGTTAGCGGTACTGTCCGAACGGCCGGTCCTGTTGTATAATTATTTCAAACAGCTCTTCGCCCAGGTCACAAACCCGCCGATCGATCCTTACCGGGAAAGTCTGGTAATGTCACTGATGAGTTTTATCGGCAGGGAACATAACCTGATGGAAGAAACCCCCCTTCACTGCCATCAACTGAAGCTGCCTCATCCGATTCTCACGAATGAAGACATGGAAAAACTGCGCAACTGTGATATAGACGGGTTTAAAGCGGCCCAGCTTTCCATGTTTTTTTCCGCTGCTGCGGGGAAAAAAGACCGAAAATCGGAACTGACGGCTTTGTGCGCCGAGGCGGAAGCCAAAGTGGATGAGGGGTATTCCCTGTTAATTCTCAGTGATCGCGGAATAGACGAAGAAAAGATACCGATTCCCGCACTTCTGGTTGTCTCAGCCGTGCACCAGCACCTGATCAAGGTGGGGAAACGGCACCTGGCCGGCATTATTGTGGAAACCGGCGAGGCGCGTGAGGTCATGCACTTTGCCACCCTGATCGGCTTCGGGGCCAGCGCCATCAATCCCTACCTGGCATTTGAGATAATCGCCGATCTAAACCAGAACGGCAGCCTGGGTGATGATATGAAAACCGAAACCGCGTTCGACAACTATATCACCGCCATAAAAAAGGGGCTGTTAAAAATCATGTCCAAAATGGGTGTCTCCACCATCCGCAGTTACAAAGGCGCCCAGATTTTTGAAGCCGTGGGGCTGAACTCTGATTTTGTTACTGCTTATTTCCCCGGCACTCCGTCACGTATCGAGGGAGTCGGTCTGGAAACCATAGCCCATGAAGCTGCGGAACGCCACCGGTCGGCTTTTTCCGCGGAACGGTTCCATCAGCTCAGCCTGGATTCAGGCGGAGACATTCATTTTCGCTCTCACTCGGCCAAACATGTGATAACTCCCGAGGCCGTTACCCTGATCCAACGCGCCATAAAGGAAAATGATTACGAATTATATAAACAATATGCCGCATGTATTGATGATTCCAGCCGGAATCTCTGTACCCTGCGCGGCCTCTTCAAGTTCAAAAAAGGGAAACCGATTCCCCTGGAACAGACCGAATCGGAGGATTCCATTGTCAAACGCTTTGTCACCTCGGCCATGTCCTTCGGCTCAATCAGCAAGGAGGCCCACGAAACCATGGCCATTGCCATGAACCGCATAGGCGCCATGAGTAATTCCGGTGAAGGCGGCGAGGATGAACAGCGATTCGTTCCCGACAAAAACGGGGATCTGGCCATGAGCCGCGTAAAACAGGTGGCATCCGGCCGGTTCGGGGTAACCAGCAACTACCTGATCCACGCCGATGAGCTGCAGATAAAAATGGCCCAGGGAGCAAAACCCGGTGAAGGCGGTCAGCTGCCCGGACATAAGGTGAATGAAATAATTGCCAAGGTGCGTCACTCCACCCCCGGAGTAATGTTGATCTCTCCGCCGCCGCACCATGATATTTATTCGATCGAAGACCTGGCACAGCTGATCTACGACCTGAAAAACGCCAATCCCAAAGCCAGAGTATCCGTTAAGCTTGTTGCCGAGGTTGGTGTGGGAACCGTAGCGGCCGGAGTAGCCAAGGGCAAGGCGGACATGGTCCTCATCAGCGGCCATGACGGTGGTACCGGGGCCTCACCGCTTTCCTCAATAAAACACGCGGGAATCCCATGGGAAATCGGCCTGGCCGAAACCCAGCAGACGTTGGTACTCAACAAGCTGCGGGAACGCATCCGGGTGCAGGTGGACGGAAAACTGAAAACCGGCAGGGACCTGGTCATCGCCTCACTGCTTGGCGCCGAAGAGTTCGGTTTCGGTACCATGTCATTAATTGCAATGGGGTGTATCATGATGCGTAAATGCCACCTCAACACCTGTCCGGTCGGTGTAGCCACACAGGACCCGGAGCTGCGCAAGCGCTTCCAGGGGAAACCGGAGCATCTTATTAATTTTATGCGATTCATCGCCCGCGACGTGCGTGAACGGATGGCTGAACTTGGCTTTAAGAACATGGATGAAATGACCGGGCATGTGGAAATGCTGGAGACCGACACCGCACTGGAGCATTGGAAAGCCAAGGGACTGGATTTTTCCGGGATTTTTTACAAGCCCAAAAACGGGAAAAACAGCGCGCTGCGTTGTGTGGCCGCCCAGCAACACGATTTCAGCCTGGCCCTGGATAAGGAGCTGATTTCCCAGTCCAAAGCCGCGCTTGAAAACCAGACCGCGGTAAAACTGTTTGCGCCCATACGGAACAACAACCGTACCGTGGGGGCCACATTGAGTGCCGAGGTTTCCGCGCGTTACGGTTCCAAGGGACTTAAAGATGATACCGTTTATTGTAAGTTCAGCGGCTCTGCCGGGCAAAGTTTCGGTGCGTTCCTGGCACCGGGAATAACCTTTGAGCTTGAGGGAGACAGTAACGACTACTTCGGCAAGGGACTGTCGGGCGGTAAAATAATCGTCTACCCGCCCAGAGGTTCAACCTTCCGGCCGCAGAACAATATCATAACGGGGAACGTGAACCTGTTCGGAGCGACCAGCGGGCAGGTATACATCAACGGGATGGCCGGTGAACGCTTTGCCGTGCGCAACAGCGGCGCGATTGCCGTGGTTGAAGGTGTGGGAGACCACGCCTGCGAATATATGACCGGGGGCATTGTGGTGGTTCTCGGGAATACCGGCATTAACTTTGCCGCGGGAATGAGCGGCGGAATCGCCTATGTATTGGATCATGACCAACTGTTTGATACCAAATGCAACCTGGAAATGGTGGATATCGAGCCGATCACAGACCAGGCGGAACGGAAAAGATTGTATGAGCTTATTCAAAACCATGTGAAATATACGGAAAGCGAATACGCGGCCAGGATCCTTAGAGACTGGACGGAAATTGCCATGCAGTTTGTCAAGGTAATGCCGATCGACTATCGCCGTGCCCTGGAGCGCCTGAAAAAGCAGGAGTCCAAAGAGACGGAAGTGGTCGCGGTAACCGAGGAGGTGTTTGATTAATGGGAAAAGCAACAGGCTTTATGGAATATACAAGAAAAAATTTCACCTATCGTCCCGCGGCGGAAAGAGTGAAGGATTTTAAGGAGTTTACGGAATTGCAGCCGGAGAAGGAACTGCAGAAGCAGGGGGCCCGCTGTATGGACTGCGGCATTCCCTTCTGCCATTCAATGGGCTGCCCGGTGTACAATCTCATTCCGGAATGGAACGACCTGATATATAAGGGGAAATGGCGGGAGGCCTGGCAGCGGCTGGAACTGACCAACAATCTGCCCGAAGTTACGGGGAGAATCTGCCCCGCGCCCTGTGAAGCTTCCTGTACGCTTTCCATCAACTCCGCGCCCGTCAGTATCAAACAGATCGAGCTGGCGATTATCGAAAAGGCGTTTGCCAGCGGTTGGGTGGTTCCCATGCCGCCCCCGTTTGAATCCGGAAAACGGGTAGCGGTAATCGGTTCGGGTCCCGCCGGTCTGGCGGCCGCACAGCAGCTGCGCCGGCAGGGGCATACGGTAGTTGTATTTGAAAGAGACTCGCGTATCGGTGGTATTCTGCGGTACGGTATTCCGGATTTTAAACTGGAAAAAACCGTGCTGGATCGCCGGATAGAGCAGATGAAAGCCGAAGGTATCATTTTCGAAACCAATGCGGATATCGGGGAGGACCTCTCCGCGCGTTATATCAGGCAGAAATATGATGCTATCCTTCTGACCATGGGCGCCGGTGAACCGCGGGACCTGCCCGCAGCGGGCCGCGGCCTGGAAAACATCCATTTTGCCATGGAATACCTCACCAAAATGAATAAGTACCTGACGGGAGAGTTGAAGGAACATGAAATAATCTCCGCCAAGGGAAAAAAGGTACTGGTCATCGGCGGGGGAGACACCGGAGCGGACTGCATCGGTACGGCCAACCGCCAGGGAGCCGCATCGGTACATCAGTTTGAAATTTTGCCCAAACCCCGAACCTGGAACAAGACCAACAATCCCGAATGGCCTGCCTGGCCCAATATTCTTCGTACGGGCTCATCCCACGAGGAGGGGTGTGAGCGCAGATGGTCGGTGATGACCAAGCAGTTTACCGGTCGTGGGGTAAAGGTCGCCAAGGCACACTGTATGGAGGTGACGTGGGATCGTGATCCGGAAAGCGGTCGATACACAATGAAGGAAGTAGCGGGATCGGACTTCTCACTGGATGTCGACCTTGTTATCCTTGCCATGGGATTCCTTCATGTGAAACACAGCAAACTCCTGCATGACCTTGGAGTAACCTATGATACACGTGGAAATATCAAAACCGACGGTAACTACGCTACCTCTGTACCGGGCGTATTCGCGGCGGGTGACGCGGATATCGGGGCTTCACTGATCGTACGGGCCATCTACCACGGGCGCTGTGCCGCGGAAATTACGTCAGCTGCGCTTTAAATAAGGAATTATTGTTCCTCAAGTGTGAGCTGCGATAACAGCAAATCCTGGTTTTTCGCCATTTCAAGCAGTCCCGCGGCCGTATCGGCAAGGTCCTTACCCTGTACCTCGATCTCTTTGATCGACTCCACAATCTCCTGGATGTTGGCCACATTCCCGCGGTTCAGTTCACTCACCTCATCCATGGTCGAGTTCACCAGTCGTGACGTATCATTTATTTCGGTCATGGAATTCTTGATAATCTCGATCTGTTCTTTGCTGTTGACCAGCAACCGGGAAATATTATCAAATGAGGTTTTAGCGGAGGATGCCATCTGCAAATTGTTGCTGACCTGGGAGAGATTACCCATAGATTCCTGTTTGACATAATTCATGCTCTTCAGGATATCATTGATGACCAGCCTGATGTTCTCCACCGCCGAGGAAGACTGTCCGGCCAGTTCCCGCACCTCTTCGGCTACAACAGCGAAACTTCTGCCCGCGGTCCCGGCGCGCACGGCCTGAATTGAGGCGTTTATGGCCAGCACGTTCGTATTTGCGGCAAAATCCTCGATGGTTTTTATAATCGTACTTATGTGGGTAAGCCGTTCATCCAGCTTATTAATAGAGTTGTTGATTTCCGCTATTGAGGCTTGAAGGGCTTCGGCCGCCTGATTGCTTTCGGAAATTGAGATCACACCGCTTTGAGATTCACGTGTGATTGTAAGGATGGAATCGGTAAATTTTTTAATAATCTCATTTACATTTATTATGCTTTTATACAGCTGTTCGAATATACGGTTGGTGGCGACACTTTTACTGTCCTGAATTTCAATCCCGTCGCGTATTTTTGTGATGGCGTTGGTAATCTGTGAGTTCGCCCTGGCCGATTCTTCGGCCGCCGCCGCCAGATCATGGCTTTTATTGGAAAGGGTTTCAATATTGTCCGTGACATTCAGGATGAGCTCTCTGAAATTCAGGGGCTCGGCAATGTAGGTGGTAACCGGAATACCGGCCGTCACCGCATTATTGATTTCCGGGATGATTCTCGGGTCGAACACACAAGTGGCGATACCATGATATCCCTCGGAAACCATTTTTTTAATGGACGGCCCGAACAACTCAACCTGTCCGAACTCGTCCCAATTGTCCTCAAAGGCGATGACAACATCCACCTGAACATTCAGGGCGGACAGGACTTTTGCCGCGTCCTCCCCGCCCTTTTTACTGAGGGAAAAAATATTCTGGTCACCGGGGAGAATTAGTCCCAGCTTTATCAATTCCCGTGTTTTACGCGGAACCGGGACCGCGAACTCACTGCGCTCGTGTTCGGTCAATTTTCTCTCTTGGGTAATTTCATCCCAGTACTCCCGGTAATTCTCACCGGTGCAGACAATGGGAGTCAGATTGAGTTTATGACTGATCGGTTTCCAACCGCTCTCAATCTTATTATAGAGATGGACAAGTGAATTATATGTCTGGGCGATGGCATTCTGACCGATTATTGCTTTGATAAATCCTCTTTTCAGACATGATATGTTTTCTTTATGAATATCGTGGGTCACAATTTTGAATTTGGATTTAATCCCCAATTTTCCCAACTCTTTGCAGGCTGTCACCGGGGTAAAGCCGTCCGTCATGTAGACAAGATCCGCCTGAGGATAATTCCGTACCAGCTCAGGGATAAGCTGTTTCACCTTTTCCCTGTCGCCGTGACCTTCCACTATTTCAAGCACATGTATATCCGGAAAATAATCACGGAGCGTGTTCTGACAACCCTTGCAGCGCAGCACATGATTGGTCTGGGAGAACAAAGTGATGATCACCAATATCTCCCCCTTGCCGTTTAACAGCTTCCCGATCTGCTTTCCCATTATCTGGCCTTCCTGGTAACTGTTGTTACCGGTAAAACAAAGACGCTGGGAGGGAACCGCGGTAATATCATTGATTTCAGCGACAATACTGTTTGCCAGGGCCTGCAGATTATTATCACCGGTCTTATCCCGCTCACCGGTAAGGGGGTCGACGTATACCGCCAGATTACCGGCACCGAAAGCGGCCAGGGCCGAAGAAATATCCTCAAGTTTTTCTTCTATTTGCTTTTTTTTACAACGCGGACGAATCAGGTACTTTTGATGCAAAAACATAATAGCACCCCAAAGCAGGGTATTAATGATCAATATGCCGATTTTAAAGAATACATTCCCCAAACCGGGGATAAAAAACATACATGAAAACAAAAGCAATGTGGTAATAAGAAATGCGGCAGGGATAACAGAGAGTAGTGATGTGGAAGTTTTCAATAAGTTCTTCACTTATAAAGCCTAACTGATATGAAATTTGAATTCAAGATTTTTTCGGACACCATGCGGAGAAGACCGTTCAGTTTAGTTACTCTTTGCCCGAAGTGACAATAAATTATGCGGTCGTAACGAAAAATATGCTGTTTCCCTTGCATACCAGTACTGCTTTTTGCGGTTTTCCCAGGGTTTTCCAGATTTTCGCATTGATGTTCACCGTTCCCAGGTTACAGTTATTATCCAATATAATTGAGCCCGGCACATAATCGTTACTTTCAACAACACCTTTTTCCTGCGTGTTCAGATAGAGGGCACAGGATTTGCTTTTATTGGTCAGACCCAGATCAAAACCGTCATTCGGATGAATGACTATTTTATTCCGCGGCAGCGACAGATCTGTAAAAACAGAAAGTGAACCAGTTTTTTTCATCACCAAAAACCTTTTCCGGTATGAATTCTGGTATCAATTATAGTAGGATTCACCGCGAAATGGAAATTTTTTTGTTATTTTTTCACAACAGTTTATTTTCAATAAAACTGAAATATTCATTTTTTCCCACAATCAAGTGGTCAATTATCTCAATACCGATAATCTCTCCGACACGTACAAGACGCCCGGTGACATCGATATCTTCAGCACTCGGCCTGCAGTTTCCGGAAGGATGATTGTGGATTAAAAAAACCCCCTTGGCCCTGTCCGTAATGACATCCGCAAAAACCTCCCGGGGATGCACAAGCGTCTGATTCAGTGTACCGATAAAGACAACTCTTTTTTTAATCACACATGAAGCACCGTCAACGGTAACAGTAATAAAATATTCCTGCTTCTTTGTGCATAACTCCTCCACAAAGGGCAGAATATCCTCCGGTCGGATAATCGATTTCTTCTCCCTGACAAGATATCTCTGCGACAATTCAAAAGCCGCACTGATTTGCGCGGCTTTTGCCGGGCCGATTCCGTGTATCTGCTGCAGTTCCCTTATTTTTTTGGCATTACCGATGTCACCGCGGATCTTATGCTCGATATCTTCGGCCACTCTGAACACATCTTTCCCCCTGACACCGCTTCCGAGTAATACCGCAATGAGTTCCTTATCGGAAAGAAATGCCGGACCCATTTCCTTTAATTTTTCCCGCGGGCGGTCCCCGGGCCGTATCCGATTTATTGGTACAGATTTCAATTTTGTCGTATATCTATACATTTGTATAGTATATATTGAGATTTATATTCTCGTCAAGGATTTTCCTTTATTTTTTCAGTAAAATCTCCTCAACCGTTTTTCTCAATTTTTTTAAATCAAGCGGTTTTTCAAAAAACCGATATACCCCAAGATGTGCGAATTTATTTTCATGGCCGGCAAAGCCTCCCGACATCACAATCAGGGGGACGTGCGGACAAAGTTCTTTCAATTCCTTTATAAGCTGTGTTTCTTTTATATCCGGAATATGGAAGTCCGTGATAATAACCGCGTAACTGTTTACTTTAATCAGCTCCTTTGCTTTACTTCCGGTATCGGTTGCATCAACCCGGCAGTTTTCGAAATGCAATTTTCGTTTTAAAAGCGAGCATATTACTTCATCATCGTCTATAACCAATATCTTTTCTTGCATACCATGCTCCCCCCTTTCCGATTCTTTTCTTATAATACTATTTTCGGTTGTGGTCAATTAAATTTTTATACAATTAATAGTTGGTAGATGTTTTATATAATTCATAGTAAAAAGGAAATTACTATATAGAGAATTATGAATCTTTATGACGTCGGCAAAAAAATAAAACAACTTCGTATGCAGATGGGACTGACCCAGAGTCAACTTGCCGAAAAAATCAATATATCCTACCAACAGATTCAAAAATACGAAAAAGGTGAATCACAGTTGAGTATCTCCCGCTTTCTGGAGATAGCCAACGCCCTGGAGATAGACCCTTGCCTGCTTTTCGACAAGCTTCTTAACCAAACAACAGCCGAACCATCCACAAATTATTTTTCCGACAAGAATCACTCTCTGAAGGTAACTCCGGAAGAAAAAAAGCTGGTCAGCTATTTCAGGGCAATAAAAAAAGTATCGGTAAAAAACGGCATATTGAAATTATTAAAATCACTTTCCGAAAAAAATCCTGATAAAAAATAATTCCTTCAGCAATCTGTTCAGCAATTTTAAATCTGCTTGCCGAAGCGTGTTTTTAGCGCCAATTATCTTGTCTTTGCTGATTTTTGGTCTTATTTTCTACTTAAGGAGGTTACCTCCTATGGAAAAAAAAGTTTCCCCCGCTAAACTACTGGCCAATATTGATATCTTTGCAAATCTGGATACCCGATCGATAGAGTTGATTGCACAGAGAATGAAGCTTGTCCGCTACAAAAAGGACGATATCATTTGTAACGAAGGCGAAACAGGTGATCGTATGTTTGTCATTGTCGGTGGTGAAATCAGCGTTCTGAAAAAGGGAAATGATGATTCAGATATAAAGATTACAACCCTGGGGCCCGGAGAGGTAGCCGGGGTGATGAGTATTTTCGAAAAGGATGTACGCTCGGCGACGCTGCAGGCCGCCGAAACACTCGAGCTGCTTGTACTGGACAAGGACACGTTTCAGGAGATTCTTAAGCGTAATGTTGAGATGGCCAACAAACTGCTTGCCCATCTAAGCAGGCAGCTGCGGGCGGAAACCTATACCGTAGCCAAACTGCTCTCGGGAGACGTGGACAAACGGATGAAAATCGCGTTCTTTGATTCCAAGCCATATACCAAATCCGTGTTTACCCAAAATAACAAAGAACACTTTTCCCTGCATTTTTTTGAACCGCGCTTGAATGTGGATACCGTATCTCTAAGTGCGGGATTTCAGGTAGTATGTGCGTTTGTAAACGACGACTTAAGCGCACGGGTACTTGAGCAGCTGAAACAAAACGGGGTAAAACTGGTAGCTATGCGCTGTGCGGGATACAATAATGTGGATATAGACGCCGCGCACAAACTGGGAATCAGTATCACCCGTGTACCGGCGTACTCCCCGAATGCGGTCGCGGAACATGCCATTGCTTTGACCCTGGCATTAAACCGCAAGATCTACCGGGCATACAACCGTGTTCGTGAGGGTAATTTTTCCTTAACCGGTCTGGTGGGTTCGGAGCTTTATCAAAAAACCGCAGGGGTTATCGGAATCGGAAAAATCGGTAAATGCCTGGTACAGATACTGAGCGGATTCGGCATGAACATACTGGGATATGATAAGTTCCAGGACGGGGAGTTTGCCGAGCAGCATAAGCTTGCCTATGTATCGTTGAACGAATTGTTCGCCGCGGCGGATGTAATCAGTCTGCACGCGCCGCTACTGCCGGAAACCTACCATATCATAAACAAGGATTCCATACAAAAAATGAAGCCGGGTGTCATCCTGGTAAATACCAGCCGTGGAGCGCTTATCGACACTTCGGCACTGATTAACGGCCTTAAATCCGGAAAAATCGGGGCCGCCGGTCTTGATGTCTATGAAGAAGAAGAGGAATACTTTTTTGAGGACCTGTCCGACAAAATCATTACCGATGATACACTGGCCAGGCTTATGACCTTCAACAATGTCATTATTACCGGCCATCAGGCGTTTTTGACCAAAGAAGCCCTCTCCGAAATCGCGCGTGTTACCCTGGAAAGCATTATCCGGTTTGAGCAAGGCGGACGTTTCAGAGAGCTTCCCAACGCCGTCCTGCCCAAAGGTGAAAAAGAGATCAAATCCCGGGCCGGTGTTTAAAGGTAAGCCACAGCATTATCTTACTGAAATATCAATCCCGATTTAGCGGGGAGAGATTTGTGCTTTATGTAAATATTTATGATCCCCGGCTTGTAAGCCCCATGCTTTTTTTGTACGATATAAGAGAGGATCATGGCAACCTACGAAACCGGCGGTAACGGTGAATATAATGATTTTTTTCTGCCTCTTGTGTATCGGAAAAATGTGTTTCTGGCGGAGTTCCACCCCAACCTGTGCCAGCTTGTATTCCTGGAACAGGGAGAGCTTATTATCAAAGAGGCGGAACACAGCAGCCAGTTTAGCGCTCCCCTGATACTGCTTCTCAACGATAAAAACAAACTGGAAAAACTTTCCGGCCGGGCCGCACACTGCCACAATATTGTTTTTACCCCGGACGCGCTTAATACCAATTACTATCATAAAGCCGAATGGTCCCTCGGTTCCGATTTCTTCTTTTTGAAACCGTTTCGCAGCCTGCCTTCCAGGGGTTACAGCTGCCGTGTATTTCCCCCGGAGTACAGTATGAAATTTTCGGCGCTGTTTCATAAACTGGATTCATATTTGAACCTTCAGATCGTTCCGAAGGCATGGCCCTGTCTCAGCCGTTCCTACCTGCTGGAAATACTGGTCCTCATTGAACGGTCCTATTATCTGTCCGAAGAACAAAAAGGGCTTTTTATACCCGAGACCGGTACAAAAATCGATGAAGTATTAATATTCCTGCATACGCATTATGATGAAAAGATTACCCTTCAGGGACTGTGCACCCGGTTTGCCACAAACCGGACAACCTTAAACCGGTTTTTTCACGATGTATGCGGGATGAGCGCCATCTCCTACCTAAATCATCTACGCCTTGAAATAGCCTCAAGCTTGCTTGTTAATACCATGCTGTCCGTGCAGGAGATAGCCGACCGTATTGGAATGGAGGATATTTCCTATTTTGGTCGTGCTATGAAAAAGAAAACCGGCTGCTCTCCGACCGAATTCCGCCGGGCCGCCCCGGAACCGTACAGTGTAGTTTACTAACAAATGCTTTGCACATTGTGCTAATTTATTTGCATTTTATCCCTTTAATGTAACCTGCCCCGCATGTAGTATTTTATGGTATTTTATCATATTTAGGAGGTACCATATGAGACATATGTATTTGGCGTATGTAATAATAACAGGAATTTCTTTGTGTATTTTATTTACCGGTTGTTCGGAATGGAGTGTTTCATCCCAAACCCCGGTCAATCATGATGTAACCCTGGCCGGATTCTATGATACAACACACGGCATCACCGTGGGCTACGCGGGGCAGGTTTTTTACAGCGAAGACGGGGGCAAAGATTGGAACGCCGGTGTCAACCACACAATGTGCCGGTTTGGCCTGGAGATAATCGATGCCGACACCGCGATTCACTGCGGAAACGGCGGAGATGTAGCCATGACCACGGATGGGGGGAAAACCTGGCAGCGTTTAACGAACTTCGGTGAAATGGAACCCCACCAATGCCGTTATTTGAGTTTTATCGACAAGGATCACGGCTGGATTGCTTCGGCGCAGCAGCTTGGGTTTACAAACGACGGCGGCCAAACCTGGAATGAACTCACGTTACCCAAGGGCATAGGCGGTATCAAAGCGATTACACTTTGGTCCACGACGGAAGGATGTCTGCTGGACAACGCCTACAAGGTATATTTTACCTTTGACGGTGGGAAAACCTGGCAAAATGGGCAAATTCCGGTTGACGGCTTGAACCTGAATAAAAAAATAACCCGGGCCCCCTCTACGGTAATGCGGTTTATCGACAAAGAACGTGGAATAATTATTACCGAAGCACCGGACGGGGAAACCACTCACCTCATCGAACTAAGCACCACGGACGGCGGAAAGACCTGGGATAATTCGCAGATTCCCATTACCATATCCGAAGGAAGTACGTTGTACCTCTCAAAAAATGCGAACTTGCTGACCATTTACAGTATGGCGGATGGAATAACGATTCTCAGTAGAAACAATGCCTCTTGAAAAAATGAGTTTTTGTATGAGCCGGCACTGAAGTTGATTGTGCCGGCTCAGCGATTCTAAATTTGTACCATTTGTATCATATTAAATGAACAAAAACCTTTAAATATGCCATATAATTGGAAAAATTTAGAATCGTAAGCACAGAAATCATAAAAAGTGCAATTATAAATGTTTACATTTATAATTGCAGTGCCGGCCTCGGCACCGAAAACAATAATACATTTTTTCGCCTTGTTATCCGCATAGATATATTTGCACTGATCGTTTGAATATGATAGAATCAAACCAATTCGAATTCACTCCAAAAGGATATTTTGTTATGCTTTCCTCAAAAGCCACGGAAGCAAGGACAAACGGAATACCGCTTATAAAAGACGGAATGCAGTTCAAGGAATTGATTGAGCAGATTGCCGACGGAATTCTTCTCTTTGATGACAAGGGCAATATTCAATATAAGAATCCCGCCGCGGAAAGATTGTGGGGAGAGAACCTTAAAGAAATTAAGGGAAAACAGGGACAAGAGTTTCTCAAACTAAAAGAAAAAAACGCGGAGATAGAGGTAAGAAGGTCCGGAGAAAAAAAATTAATCGTTGAAACCAGAAGTGTTCGTATACGAAAGGATAACAGAACAATGTTTCTGGTTACGTTACGCGATGCCACCCAGACTGTTGCGTTAAGGGAAAAATTAAAGCACTTTTCATATTTTGATGAACTTACCGATTTATATAATCGACGCGGTTTTTTTGACATGCTTGAACGGCAAATTAGTCTTTCTAATAGAAATGGAACAAAATTCTTTTTATTGTTTGCCGATATCGACGGTCTAAAGGCAATTAATGATACCTGGGGACATATAACCGGAGACAAGGCTTTACAGGACTTTGCTTATATTTTGACAACCTGTTTCCGTGAAAGTGATGTTATCGCCAGGATCGGGGGTGATGAATTTTCCGTTTTCCCAATTGATGCCGACCACTGGATCTGCGATCTTCTCTTGGAAAGGATAAACAACTCG
>Ga0315536_1000762_pt1 | contig 16186 bp, 18 predicted proteins | sample SalMarSW160230MG_FD_203093 | JGI IMG/M metagenome (GOLD analysis project Ga0315536, IMG submission 203093) | Salt marsh sediment microbial communities from the Plum Island Ecosystem LTER, Massachusetts, United States - Salt Marsh Sediment SW1602-30 ... | reverse complement strand
TAGCATCTGCAGGAACAGCGCAACAGATTGCAAAGTCCTTATCCTCGTTCCGCATAGCTAAGGTCGGCATAATGAGATGCTCATGAGAGTTCAGAGCTCCTGTCTGGTGAGCTTTGGCTCCGCGTATCACGACACCATCATCTCTTCTTTCTATAACATGAATATAGACATCAGGATCCTTCTGTTCGCTAGGTCGTTTGCCACGATCACCTTTGGGATCAGTCATACATCCATCAATGGTCCAATCATTAGTTTCGGCTAGTTTGATATAGTCAATGAATCGCTCATGATAGTTTGTTCCAAACTTGTTGTCTATCTCGAATGTTGTGAGATATACAGCATTCAATGCATCCATTCCAACGCATCTTTGAAAACAAGTTCCAGAGAGTTGTCCTAGTATACGCTGCATCTTGACTTTGTTCTGAAGATCATCTGTACTGGTATGTAGGTGACAGAATCTATTGATTTGATTCCCGGTAAGAATCGATTTTGCTGTCATTATATCTGTAAAATCAGGATTATGTGCCAAATCGTAAGTAAGAGCTACTGAGTTAATAGATGCTCTGATAATAGGATGCTCTATTGGATTTTCGACCTTTTCACCAAGCATATAGATTGTGAGAGACCCTCTTTTCCTAAGACTTTCAATATATTGTTCACCAGTCTTCAATACCATGAGAAGCAACTCCTTATCAAGAGTTCATCTCTTTGTCATGCAACACATTCACTTAAGAGCTGTGTTACTCGTTCAAGAATAAAGGTTCTATCCAATGCTCTAGCAAGGCTAGAAGATATAGAATCAGAAATTTCTTTTAGAATACATCATCTCATACGTTCTTGTGTCCAAAGAGCGTTTGGGAATATTGGAAAATCATCACAAATAGAAAGGTTGGGGCTAGTGTGACTATCACACATTCAACCTATAAAGAATGAAAGAGGATCCCGGGAGACCCTCAAATCTAGACTTTCAGGTATCATTTCCGTCGTATGCCAAAACCTTGGGTCAAACGATTAATTTGTTCTGATGTCAGAATGGCATACGTAGAATTGGGGAACATTTCATCTTCCGCTTCTTCTTCTGCAAAGAATTTTCTGTATAGCCTAATCTCGTCCTTGCGTTGTTGTCGCATTACTTTACGTCGTTTTTTCCGGTAAATACTTCCTGACATTTTTGTTATACCTCCACTTGGAAATGACATCCAGAGCAGCTGCTCGCGTATAGCTGCAGTCCGCAAACCTAGTCCTCTCCCCCGAGAGAACCACAGAGAAAGAAGCAGAAATCACGAGGAAGAAGACATGGTACTAGTTCACACTAATATTGTGGAACCAATACTGGAGTGTCATTATTCCTCGCATTGTAATTGGTCCAACAAAGAAATGTGATATAAGATTTAGTTTCAAAATACCGAAAATTTCACCAACTTTTTTCAAGGAATTTTAGAAAAACCGAATTCTTATCGGTTTCAGTAATGTGTACTAGTCAAATTGGATATCAAGCCATTTTCCAAGAGGATTCCAGCCACCTGCGGGGAATTCCGCGTGCTTGCCATTTTTAACAACATGGAACATCTTGTTCTGTGAAGGAATCTCATCATAGAGTGCTTGACAGGCATCAACTGAGAAGAGCTCATCATTGTCACCAATTCCGACAAAGACAGGCATAGTTCCAAGTTCAGGAAACGTGAAATCTCGAAGACCAACAATTCTCATGAATCGATATGTGTATTTGAAATTAAATAGAGGGTCATCACGTCCAACCATTCCATCTCGATAGTAATGTATCACTGGTCTGCTAGGTCGGAATATGGAGCTGAACAGTATCCTCAATTTCTGAGTTATTGACAATATAGGATATGCAGTGGGTCTTGTTCTCCGTGCTCCACTGAGAAGGACAACGCCATCTATATATTCCAGGCAATTGCTGATAGCAATCATACTGGATAACACTCCCAGACTATGGCCCAGGAGGACAACCCTAGGATGAAGGGCTCTAACAAATTCTAACGCTTCACAGAGATCCTTGCTGAATCGATTCATGCCCGGACTGTCACCCCGATTACCATCAGAGAGCCCATGCCCTCTCAGGTCAAGACCGTAGACAGTGAATCCTAGTTTAGTGAGGGGATTCGCGATCATCCCGTATGGGCCGCTATATGCAGTTATACCATGGAAGAGTAGTATTGCGGATTTCTTTGATACAGTCTCCGTAGATTCCCATTCTCTCAAGAAGAGTATTTGATTGTCCGAAGTTGTAATCAAATGATGGGGGCCGTCATACGCTTTCCTAAGAGTTGGAATGTCTACTACCATAATACAACACAATGAATCACTGAACTTCGATCTTAAAGTATTCTTGCTAAATTGTATTCTAAGGGAAAAGCTCGGACACAACAAGTGCGATTGGCATTTCCTAGCGAGTATACTCACCTCTGCTTGATCACTTCATTAGAAGGCACTGAATGCTCATATAGAGGATCTTTCGAATGTCGAACGAGAGTTCTATATCCGAAAATAAGGATAATGGCGATAGAAATCGGAATCCAGAATAGTAGTAGATAGAAGTACCCCATTCCTTCGGATGCTAACTGAATAATATTGATTGGAACAATATCACTTGCTGTGTTCCCCATAGCATGAAATAAGATTGCAGCTAAAACAGACCCATTTGTATTATTAAATACCCAAGTTCTAGTTATGGAAACAGGAATCCAGAAGATGAAGAAGAGTACCAGTGAACGTCCTTCCCAACCAGTTAGACCTGGAATAAATGCGAGAGGCAAGTGCCAGAGACCCTCTATCACACCTAAAATAAAGGCGGAAGCCGTGGCATTAAATCGAGCCTGTAGATTTGGAAGAGCATATCCACCCCAGCATTTTTAGTTATGAATCAGCATAGTCAAGCGCCTCGCGCGCCGAATCATACAGACCCAAACAAATGGTGGCACATACAACTAATACCAAGACTACAAGTCCGCCAACGACAAAAAATGTCAGTGGCGGGTAAATGGCTAACGCTATTAGAAAGAGAACAAGAACAACAAATGCTAGACCCACACATTTTTCCCACATTTTACTGACTGACGGTTGGGCACCAAGAGGAATCGTCATCGCAGAACTTTCACATCACCATATTCGGTATGGTAAAAGGATTGAGGGAATTTAAACCATTTCAACTCCTCGATGGAAAGTTGTAATACTGACAAGGCCAAGGAAAGTCTTGTCTTAAAAGGAAAAGGGATGGAAGGAGTGCGACCAGCGTAGTTTAACAACTAGATTTTCTTCTTAGAATCTTCTAAGAATTGTTCGAGGAGATGAATTATTCCAAGCATTTTGCATGTAGTTCGGATATAATCAAAATCAAGATTCTCACGATTTCTGGTAAGAATACCTAGAGCATCTCTCAAATCTTGTTCTCCTTGGAAGAGGATCTTGTTGACTATTGTATCTTCAGCAGAACCAATCATGATGGAAGTACCAAACATATCAACGGAGGTAGCTCTCTCAAGGGTCATTCTATCAAACACTGAATTTACACCCTGAATATCGAGTCGAAGAAGGCTCTTGCCAAAGAAAGAAGTACTATGGGACTTCTCTGAGAAAGCAGCCCGAATATCTTCTGTAGATGCTGAGAATCCATTTGAATTCAAGAACTCGACAAAAAAAGGAATTTCATCGTCATCAAAATGAAGGATGATATCAATATCTACAGTTGTTCGAGGTACACCATGATACATGACTGCAACCCCACCAACAACAACATATTCAATATCGTTCTTATTCAAATATGTACAGACAAACTGCAGAATCTCAGGAAATTCTTCCATTTCATCTCTCACCTGCTACACGTAAAGCCATAGCTGAAAGTTTCAGACCCATTATCAGTGTTTCAAGACCTGAAAACCGTCTTGCTTGTTCTGCTGTTCGTATCTGATCAAGGTCTCTTCTGAGCCTTACTTGTTCAGCAATTGAGTTTGACATCTGCTTCTCATATTGTTAGTGATTATTCTACTCATATATTCTACTATTCTTTGTTGGTGAAAGAAAGAAGGATGGAAGGAGTGTGACGCGCACACCCTTGCGGGGAACCAATCCATGTTTGTAGTATCCCCTTTGGATAGAAGGATGATGAAACAAACTACTAGGTGTTGATTAGTTTGTTAATTGCATTTGTAAATAGTAATGCATCATTGATTGCTGTCATTGCACTACGATATACAATTTTCAAATCAATATCGAGGTAAAGATGAACTAAGACATTTCTTAATTTCACAAAATCAATCAATCGTTCAGCCAAATCGATTTCAATAACATTATGCGTCGATACAACTCTCACAACGTCACTATATGTTTCTGGAGAACCCCAATGATTATGCGCAACAAGATGAGTGCAGATATCTATTATTGCTTGAGCTATTATCTGAAGATTCCTTTCTACTGCAGATTGCATTGTTTGATCAAGAAGGAATTGTTCCTCCGTCATTTGCTCAATACCTTTCAAACGAGTGACTCGTTCGAGAATTGTATCCAAACGCAGTTTCACAACAAGTGGATCTACAGCTACTATCGTCACGCTCCTAATGATTGTTTCAAGTAGTTCTCAATGTAGTATTTCCAATCAGGATATCTACTAAGAACATACTCTACGAAACATGGCCAGACATCTTGGTTCTTTGAATACAGAAGTTTACCATCGCGTACTACTCTATAGAGAAGTGTTAGATCTGCAAGATTCAGAAGAGTGACGTCAACCTTGGGGGATTTTTCTTTGTCAACAAAATCAAAGAGAGAGAGCAAATCACCAAAGGTTTTCTGTAGTTCATTCCTATGATTAGAAACTTGAACTCCAATATCAATGTCACTTTGTGGATGGGTATCCCCAGTTGACTGAGATCCAAAGAGGACTATAAAATCCAAGTCATCCCCTAGGAGTGCCTTGATACGAGTTACAGCATCTGTGAATTCCTCGTCAATTTTCATTTAGAAAACACCTATTTCATAGTCAAGTAGAAAATATTGTAACTTAACATATAAACTCGAAGGTAATTCTTCCTTTGAAAAGAAAAGGGAGGGAAGGAGTGTGACAAGCACACCCGAGCAGGGTTGTCAGACCCGGTCCGTTCGTTTACGACCGCGCCTTCATCCGCCGCCAGTCACTAGCTCCTTCCTGACTTACTCGTGGCCCTCATCGTCGACAATGATATCATGTGCATTGAATTATATATTCGATAAGCTTTTCACTCCTCTCGCTAGTAGCTAATCAACTGAAAACAAAATTACTTAAAGTGATAAGCAGAAGGATGATTTTATGTCCAAACTGATTTCAGAGATACAAGAAGCAATCAATGAATCAGTTGAGATGATATCAAAAGAATTGTCAATTAGTTTTATTCTTCTTATTGGATCACATGCAAAAGAAGAACAAGGACCTATGAGTGACATCGACATAGCAATATATATTGATCCAGAGAAACATGTTCGAAATAGTCTATCGGGTTCTCTGAAATTGGGAGTCTACTTAGAAAAGAAACTCAAGAGAGAAGATATTGATGTTATAGTTTTAAATGACGCTCTTCCAACGATGAAATTCAATTCTATTAATGCGAATATCATTCTCTATATGCAAGATGAAGGAGTATACGAGGATTTCTTTGTACGGTCACTATCAGAATATTATGATTATTCTGAATTCTTAGAGTTTCAATATCAAAATGCAAAACTTTTCTTACAGGATGAGAGCAAATGAGTAATTCTGAATTCAAAGATCGAATACTACATCTTCAAGAAGCACTACGAAAATTATCTGAATTAAAAGAACAGCCTTTAGCAGCAGTGCGTGAACATTATACGATAAGCGATACAATTCTATATAATTTACAGATAGCAATTGAGGTGCTCACAGATATTGGTAATTACCTACTGAAACGAGGAAAACACAAGATCCCAAGAACACGAGTTGAAACATTTGAATTGCTGTGCAGACATGACTATCTAAAGGGAATAGAAGAAGAAGAACTTGTAACTATGGCACGATTCCGAAATAAACTGGTTCATGGTTATTCAGCAGTCGATATCAGTGTTGTTTATAATATACTCCAGAACCGTTATGATTTTCTAAGATTGATTGCAGTTCAACTGATTGAGAAATCTGAAGAATTAGATGAGTTGTAGTGAGGAGAATCATCTACGAAAAGTAAATCGATGTGTGCACAATTTGATTAAGGTATTATTCGAAAAAAGAAAGAGGGATGGAAGGAGGCGACCGAAGTCGTTCCTTCATCCACACAATTCTATACTCGCCTAAATCACTCGTGTCATGTTGATCTCATGCGTTTCAGATAGAACACCAGTATCACAACAATAGCCGCTTCAGCTCCACCAATTATTGTTATATCATGGTAAGTGGATTGCTAGGAGTGTCTGTTGTTGCGGTGGTCGTGGTTGTTGTTGTGGTGGTAGTAGTGGTTGTCGATTGCTCCAGAACACCAATCTAGAACTCACTACTAAGATGATTGCCTTATTGATCATTCACTGTGACCATCAACCCATAAGTACCAAGTTCAAGCATCAAAGTTGCAAAAAGATAAATAAGAATTTGAGATGTGTACTGGCTTGGGGATGATTTATCGTGAAGAAAGAGTCAATTATTCCAATCGGTATATTACTAGCGCTCGTGTTTTCTTCCATGCCAATATATGCCCTAGCTCACTCACCATCTTCGATGGTGGGATCCTATGATTATAATGCTCAAGAGCTACATGTGACAGTGACCCACAATGTGGAGGACACATCAACCCATTTCATACAGGAAATTGAGGTTCTTCGAAATGGTATCCATGCTGCAAACAGGACGTACTCTAACCAAGCAACTACCACCGGTTTAGAGGCTACGTTCGGTATCTCAGCTGAGGACGGTGACATCTTTGAAATCATAGCAACATGCAACCTGGGTGGTGAAATCACATTGGATGTAGTTGCACATGAATCGGCGTCTTCCACTACCGAGGGATTTTGGACCCAGTTTAACATAGCATGGGTAGTGATGCTTATAGTTGGCACTATCATTATAGGTTCTATTTTCGTCTATTGCTACGTTAAGCACTCCTAGTGGGTCTCTCATGAAAACAACGACCTTGCTGCCCAAAATACTTTGAAGACTAAAAAAAGAAACTTTAGCAATATGCCCAATAGATGGTATTTTGTAGAACTTATCAAGTGAAAAGAAAGAGGGAGGGAAGGAGTGCGACCAGCGCACCCTTGCGGGGTGTGTCAGACCCGGCCCGTTAGTTTACGGCCGTGCCTTCATGCTCCGCCAGTTACAAGCTCCTTCCGGACTATCTCGCGGCCATCATCGTCAACAATGACTAAATGAGCACCGCATGATAGTCAGCAGTCATAGCACCGAACCACCATTTCCAGGAGGTTCAGTAACCCTTCAGGGATTTCTTCTGACATGATATTTCATTTCCTTTGTACGCTTAATATATCTGGGATAGGGGATATTCCACCTAGGTCTTGACCATCGGGTCAGGCAATTTCAAGCTCTCATGGGCCTTATCCTCAAAGATCTGCTTTGCAGCGACCATGAGGCTCTTTTCAATTCCTGCGATGTTGTTGTTAGTAGCAACAATGAGGTTTGCTTTCACAAGCATACCCTTGTCATCACTCTCGTAGTTGTGTAGAAGTGTTCCTCTTGGAGCTTCAACAACACCAACACCATCTCCAGCCTTTGGTTCAACATCTGATAGTTTAACATCAGTGCTCACAATTTCTGGGTCTTCAAGAAGGGTCTTGATCCACTCAGCAGCCTGAACCATCTCCACAATTCGTGCATAGTGATATGCAAAGACGTGATGTGATGGACGACCAATGAGTTCTCTCATCTCCTTCAGTGCTGCGTCTGCAAGGGGAGTAGCCATTTTCTCTGCAACATTGCATCGGGCAAGAGTATTGGTTCTCCAGATACCTTCAGGGTATCCTGCAGGTTTGTAATAGATGTGAGTTGCATAGCTGTGCTTTGGAACATGTTCACCATAGTATTTGGTATAGTCCTTAGGCTCAAAATTAGCCACAATCTTACCATCTGGATCCATGACACCAATTGTGCCATCGTAGATGTCGTGAGTACCCTTGTCATTGAGTCCGATGTAATAAGTAGGAGTGACTCCCACTTTGGTTATGACATCAAGATATGCATTAACAACGGTCTTTCCGAGCTCCACGGTTTTGTTGATGTTTTCAAGCATTTCAGGGACTTTACCAAGCCACAGGTCCCTATCCTCTTCCTTCATCGGGGATAGTTGACCACCAGGAATGGCAGTTGTTGGATGAATGGCTTTTGCACCAACTGTCTTGATGAGTTCCTGTCCGAATTCCATGAGCTTGATTGCTTGAACTGCAACATCAGGGAGGTGCTTCAAAACAGCAGCAACATTTCGAACTGATGGGTCAGCAAAGGGACCAAACACAAAGTCTGGTGCAGCGAGAGCATAGAAGTGTATAGCATGACTTGAGAGCTGTTTAGCTTCAATCATGAGTCTCCTAATCTTCACTGCAGCAGGTGGGGGTGTAATGCCCCAAGCTGCTTCAACTGCTTTCACTGATGCGAGATGGTGAGGGATAGGACAGATACCACAGATCCGAGGAGCAATTCGTGGGGCTTCCTCCATTGGGCGGCCCTCGAGGAACTTCTCGAAGAATCGGGTGGAGTTCACGTTGAATTGTACATCTTTGACCTTGTTTCCAGGTCCGAGTTTAATTGTTAGCGAACCATGTCCTTCTAGCCTTGTTACCGGGTCGATTCTAATTGTTTTATCTTCAGTCATTTCATCTTGGCCTCCTCACGCTTAATTCGGATTGAACCGAGGTGGCTCGTGGTATAGGTGAACCGGTTGAAGAGACCTAGTGGGTCCTTCACTTGTTCCTTGAGCTGTTCAGGTGGTAGGGGAGCATAGGTACCTAGCATGGATATCGAGTTGGCACCTTGATCTTGCATAATCGGAGGTGGTGGGCCAAAACATCCACGACAGGTCGCACCTTTGTTAACACATTGTCCTTCACATAGACCCCACGTTGCAGAGCCTACACAGATGTAGCCCTGCTCGAGTAGGCATCGGTCGGGATCTGCGATTCCTTCGTACGGTCTTAGGATCTTCTCGACAGGAGTCTCTTTCTTCTCTCTTGAGCAGTAGTGACACACAGTATGAGGTTCCAGTTCAATGGGTTGTCCATTGAGTAGAGCAGTAACCGCGGTCAGGATGAGTTTTGATGTTGGGGGACAGCCCGGGAGGTAGATATCAAAATCTACAATGGTATTGTTAGGAACGACAACAGGTTCGAATCCAGGAAGGTTCTCTGATGGAACTACTCCACCTGTGACGGTCTTATTCTCGCGAAACTTGACATCCAAACACTCCTCGATGTCCGAGAAGTTTGCCAAACCAGGTATTCCTCCAAAGCAAGAGCAAGTCCCGAATGCTATGAGCGTCTGGCATTTCTCACGCATGATCTTGAGTAGATGAGTATCTTCCTCAGTTCTTGCCATACCTTCATAGAGACCTACAGCAATCGATTTGTCCGGATATCCTTCAAGATCTGCAAGTTTGTAATCCACAACTGCTTGCCAGTACTTGATATCAAGAGCTGGAAGTACAGTTGCAAGGTTGAGGTGTATATCTACTAGGCTTTGGAAACATCCCCAGCAAGAACTGCCTTGACCCATTGCTATTGAAACTGGTTCTGCCAATTATTTGACCTCCTTCAGTGCGTATGTAAGTTCGTCACCGTGCTCATTCTCAATCTCTATGGTACCCCACTTGAGCATACCAAGTATGTTCCAGAAAATCAAGTCCTTTGGATAACCAGTGTTCTTTGCAATTGTTGAGATTGTTGTTGGTCCAGCTTTGAGTACCTTCGAGATGGCAGCACGCTGATCACGAACATCCTTTGTATTCTGTTTGAAATAGACTCTAAGTAGGTTGCTCATTTCCATTCCCTCCTGATTGGCCCGAGTTTTCTTACCTGTTCAGTGATTGTCTTCACACCATCAGCAAATATCTGAGCCTCAGATGCAGATGCCCATTGAAGTCGAACTCTTCGCGGATCAACGCCAGCTTGTTCAAGAGCGGTCTCCATGAGTGCCCACCTTGCTCGAGCCTTAATGTTTCCAGATGTGTAATGGCAATCGCCAGGGTGACATCCGGAAACCAGCACTCCATCAGCACCCATATCCAGAGCCGCGAGGATGAATTCTGTAGCGAGTCTGCCAGTGCAGTTCACTCGAAGAATTCTTGCGTTTGTCGGGTATTGGATTCGGCTTGTACCGGCTAAGTCTGCACCTGCGTACGAGCACCAGTTACAGCAGTAAGCCACGATACGAGGCTCCCAATCAGCATCGGTCTTTTCAGTTGTTGTTTGAACTGTCATGCAGATTCACCTCCATCAGCTACAGGAGAATAACATAGAAACGCTTCCACCATGGTCATGATTTGTTCATCGGTACTGTGATACATTACTATTGCTCCACTCGGACACGCAGCAGCACAGGTTCCACAGCCCTTGCATTTTGCCTCTTGTACAAAAGCAATTGGTGGGTCGTGCTCGCTGTCCATAGAGATTGCACCGTAAGGACACGCAGTCACACAAGTATGACACGATGAGCAAAGGTCAGGTATCACATGAGACACAGTCGACTCAATCTCTACCTCACCCGCAGCCATCAGCGAAACAGCTTTTGCAGCAGCACCACTTGCATCTATGACTGCCTCAGAAGCGTTCTTGGCCGCCTGAGCTGTACCAGCAATCATGACTCCCGCAGTGTGAGTCGTCAAAGGTGCAAGCTTGATATGTTCGGGGTTGAAGAAACCATCAGGACTTCTAGTAAGGCTGAACATCTTAGCGGTTTCTGCCATATCTTCAGGTGGAACCATTGCCGATGACAACACAAGAAGGTCAGTATCAATTTCTAGGTCGACATCTGCTAGAACATCATGCCAAGAAACCTGAATCTTGCCGCTAGTTGTATCGACTTTAGGCTTACTGTCCCTTGGGAACTTGCTATAGATGACATGATTTTTCCGAGCCAGTCTGTGCAGCTCTTCATGACCCTTACCATAGGTTCGTACATCTTGATAGAGAATCATGACCTCATCGACACGAGTTGCAAGATCACCTGCAGCTTTCGCGGTAGCTGAGCAACAATAGCGAGAGCAGTGCTCATGTCCTAGTTTTCCTGGTTCTCGAGACCCTACACACCCGATAAAGACCAATCTCTTGACGGGTTTACCATCACTTGGTCGAAAGAGACCTTCAGTGCGAGGAATTTCTTGGAGTTCAGCAAGTGTAATAATATCAGGAGTTTCTCCATAGCTGTAGTATCCCGTTGGTTTGAAGGGTTCGAAACCCGTGGTGACAATCACGGTTCCAATGTCTAACTTCTCTCCAATACCAGTCTTCTCGTTCTTTACAGTCACTATGAAATTCCCAATGTAACCATCGAATTCCGTTACTTTGCTGTTCAACATGACAGTGATCCGTTCATGGTTCTTTACATCTTTTAGTAGGGGTTTGAGAATATCAGCACCAGATCGGTCAGTTGGAAAAATATGAGTATGCTTTCGAACATGACCGCCAAGCTCTGAGTCTTTCTCAACGAGTACGACTTCGAAGCCTCTCTCAGCAATATCCATCGCTGCACGAAGACCAGCAATACCACCTCCGACAACAAGCGTCCGCGGGGTAACTCTGACGGTCTTGACAGGAAAGCTCTCAAGTTTTCGAGCTCGTGCAACAGACATGCGAACTAAATCCCATGCCTTTTCGGTTGCCTTGTCCCATTCGTTCTGGTGACACCAACTAACATGCTCTCGTAAATTCACTTGATCAAATTGGTATCGGTTAACACCTGCTTCTTCGACAGCACGTCTGAAAGTTGGCTCGTGCATTCGAGGACTGCAACTGGCAACAACAACTCTGTTTAAGTTAAGCTCTTTGATCTTATCCTTAATCAGCTGTTGGCCTGCATCAGAGCACATGAACATCTCGTCAGCACTAAATACAACATTGGGCAGCTCACCAGCTTGCTTTGCTACTTTCTCTACATCGACGTAGCCAGCAATATTGTGGCCACAGTGACACACGAATACTCCAATACGTGGTTCTTGAGTATCTGACATTTCTTTTCCTCCTATCCCTGGATAATAGGTTGTGGACTAATCTTATTCATCTCGATTCCGAGTGAATCAAAGTCAATTCCTAGTGCAGGTCCGAGAAATTGAGGGAGGGTCATTACCGGTATCTTTGACAAATTGCTAGCCTCATCGTCGAATTGCACCTGAGTCAATTGCAAATTACAAAATTCACAAGCTGTGATTATTCCCTGCACGTTCTCAGCACGGATGTTCTCAATTTTATCGCGGCCAATCCTGCCTGCGAGACCCACATTCATTCCTAGCATTGGACCTCCACAGCATCTGGTCTTCCCTACATAATCGACTGCGGTTCCTCCTGCAATCTCAATGATCTTGTCAATGATTGTTGGATTCTCAGCATCGTCTACTTGCACAATTTCTTCAGGTCGAGTTACATGACATCCATAATGTGCAGATAGTCGAATACCGTTGTAGGGTCGCACTATTGCTTCTCGAATTGCAGTATAACCAATATCTTCTGAGAAAATCTGCAGAAGGTGTTTCACTTCAGATTTTCCAGTATATTCAAGACCTTCTTCAGCAAGAATCTCATTCACTTCTTTCCTTAGTTTCTTATCATGATCAAGTTCATGTTTCACCGTTTTCATGGCACCAGAACATGCACCACAGATTGCTAAAATGTCCATACCCATCTTTTCACCAATTGCCAGAAGTCTTCCTGACATTGCGGCGAATGCAGTGTGGTTAATAGACTCAATGTACTGCGAACCGCAGCAGTTTGTATCTTCCATCTCGACAAGATTGATGCCCAACTTCCGAAGAACAGCTATTACGGAAGCCTCGTAGGAAGGAAGCCGAACTGGTGTGGTACATCCTCTAAAGAGAGCAAATTCTTTCATTTTTTATTCCCTCCATCAATGTAACGTTTCTTGATCTTCTTCGTAAACTCATTATTCCATCCTAAGTCTGTAGTCAGTCCGAGGTCATCACGATCATCTTCTATCATGTCGGAATACCCATCTTTGAGCATCCATCCATCTTCCAATACTGTATCAATGACATTTTGGACATTGGAGGGTATGTGACCTTCTCTTGCTGCAAGAATTCGTACAGCATGAAAGATCTCAGCAAGAGAAACATCTTCTTGACAACGTTCCTCACAGTGACGGCAAGTCATACAAAGCCACGGAAGTTCGCTTCTCAATACCTCTTCTCGCATCCCCAGAAGTATTTTCTGTATTAGTTTCCGAGGACGGTATTGTTCTTCCATATTAGCAACCATACAAGACGCAGTACACATTCCGCACTGTATGCAATGTTGGATATCTTCACCACCAGGTGTTTTCTCAATCTCTTTTGAGAAAGCAGAGCTTGGTGTGTATTGAGATTGATTATTTCTCTGATTCAATTCGATCACCTCATTCATCATCTACCTGTGATAGTACTATTGTAGCCTTCATTGCTGCTGCACTTCCTGCGGACACGCTATCAGGAATATCCTTTGGACCATCTGCACATCCACACACAAAGACCCCAGGTATAGGTGAATCTACAGGTGCGAGGATAGTATCTATTACGTCAACATAGCCCTCTTCTGATAGGTCCATGTTGAGCTCTACTGCGAGGTCGTCAAGACCATCTGGGGGTTGAATTCCAGGACTGATGACGATTAAATCGTGTTCAATCTCCTGCAATTTGCCTCTTTCGGTATCCTCGACACGGACTTTCAAGGTACCATTATCTTTGTACTTTGAAACCTCAGCAACTCGCCCTCGCATGAACTTAACACCGAAACGAGTCCTAGCGTTTTCGTAAAACTCTTCAAATCCTTTACCAAAGGCACGGATATCCGCATAATAGATTGTGACGTCAATATCAGAATCATGTTGCTTGCACATCACTGCATTTTTAATTCCGTACATGCAACATACTCGACTACAGAAGGGAACTCCCTTCTGTACATCACGAGCGCCGACACACTGGATAAAACCGACACTCTTTGGTTTTCTACCGTCGCTAAGCCTCAATAAATGACCCTGAGTCGGACCTGCTGCATTGATGAGTCTCTCGAACTCCATTGCAGTGATGACGTTTGGTAAGGTTCCGTATCCGAATTGTGGATACTCAGTTACATCAAAAAGTTTGTACCCTGTAGCCAGTATGAGTGCGCCAACATGAAGGTCGATTACTTCATCTTTCATTGTGTGGTCAATAGCGTCTCTCTGACAAGCATCGACACACCGTTCACATTCACAACACACAGCACATCCAAGACACCGCTCAGATTCCTCCTTAACCCGATCTTCACTGAATCCAAGTTCAACCTCATCGAAGTCACGAACTCGACTATCGACGCCTTGCTTTGGCATTGAAGCACGACGTCTGTCAAGTGGAACTCCTGTCTTGTCTACTTCATATGATTGAACACGATGACGGTCTTTGACTCGATTCTCCATCAGGTCAACTCCTCGTATATAACGGTCTATGGAGATTGCAGCCTCGATGCCATGACCAACTGCTTTCACCACAGTGTTTGGTCCGAGTACAATATCCCCACCAGCAAACACGCCTGGGATATTAGTAGCGAGAGTGAGAGGGTCAGCTACAGCATTGCCCCACTTTGAACACTCCACTTCGGTTTGTACACCTTTCTGGTCAGCTGACTGACCGACTGCAATAATCATGTTATCAAGAGCCATAGTGAATTCGGAGTTTTGAATTGGTACGGGTCTTCGTCTACCTGAAGCATCAGGTTCGCCAAGGCGCATCTTGATACAACGTAGTCCAGTGAGCTTTCCATGGTTCACCATAAGCTCCGTTGGTGAAGTGAGAAGCATAAGCTTCACTCCTTCTTTCATCGCATCTTCAACTTCGCTTGGAATTGCAGGTATCTCAATATGAGAACGTCTGTATATCACCGTGACATCTTTTGCTCCCAGTCTAACAGCAGTACGAGCTGCATCTATTGCAGCATCACCACCACCGATTACTGCTACACGATTACCGATAGCAATATCTTCGCCCTTATTAACAGACTCCAAGAATTCAATCGCGTGCATAATTCCTTCTGAGTCTTCACCCTTGAGTTCCAGCTTATTACTCTGCCAAGTACCTGTTGCCACAAATACTGCATGGAATCCTTTCTCTTGAAGACTCTTGATGGATGTAATCTTAGTACCTGTCTTAAGCTTCACACCCATATCGAGAACACGCTGAATCTCCTCTGAAAGTACATCACGTGGAAGTCGATATTCGGGAATGGCATATCGTAGCATGCCACCAGGCTCCTCACGTTCTTCAAAAATCGTGACTGGATAACCAAGACGAGCTAAGTGATAAGCACAAGTGATACCACCAGGTCCAGCGCCAATAACAGCAACTCTGTCCTTCTTGTCAATCTTTGCCTCTACTGGAGCAGATGTGTGTTCCCTTTCGTAATCAGCAAGAAAACGATGAAGGTTTCTAATACTTAGACTCTCATCTAGCATCCCACGTTCACATTCTCCTTCGCAAAATGCTACACAGACCCTGCCAAGAACTCCAGCGAAGGGATTTGATCTTCGAAAGATCTCAAGACCTTCGTCATATGCGCCATGACGCATCATGGTAATAAAACCCTGTGCGTTCACTGAAGCAGGACAGGTTGCTCTGCATGCGGGCTCTCCCTTCTTGTCTACTGTGTTAACGTGTGGTGTTGCTTGAGGAAAAGGTGCATAGATTGCTTTCCTGAATCCTATGTTTTCATCAAATTCATTTGGTACTTCAACGGGACAGACAGGTGCACAGTCATTGCATCCATTACAAAGTGTTTCGTCAATATACCGAGCTTTTCTATGAATCTTCACTCTAAAATCGCCAGTTTCTCCAGTAATAGATTTTATATCGGAATAAGTGAGAAGATCTATGTTAGGATGACGGGACACCTCACTTAGCTTTGGTGTAAGAATGCAGGCACTACAATCGAGTGTTGGAAAGGTCTTATCGATTGCAGCCATGACTCCGCCAATAGATGGTGATCTCTCTACAAGAGTCACCTTGAA
>Ga0315536_1000761_pt1 | contig 16186 bp, 14 predicted proteins | sample SalMarSW160230MG_FD_203093 | JGI IMG/M metagenome (GOLD analysis project Ga0315536, IMG submission 203093) | Salt marsh sediment microbial communities from the Plum Island Ecosystem LTER, Massachusetts, United States - Salt Marsh Sediment SW1602-30 ... | reverse complement strand
TGACTATCATTTGTTCCTGGAAACTATATTAAGCCCTTTCAGGGCTTTAAATCAGTAGGTTAGTTGCACCCCTGGCTTCACCAGGGGTTATTCATATTTAGCCACTTCGTGGCTTGAAAAATAATGCCATACTAACAAGCGAGGTATGTGGCCAGATTCCAATTAAAGGATGGCTTGCCAATTCAAATAAATGTGCAAAAATATTATAATGTGTAAATTATAAAATGTTGTCATTAGTAGGCGAAGCCGAGGAATCTCCTTCACCCGTAAAAAAAAAAGATTTTAAAATAAAAATCTGTCATTTTTGTTAGCGCAATTCTGAAGTATTACATAAATATCGGAAACTCCGATACCAGCCTGAGCATAAGGTCAATTTGATCAGTTAATCCCAGAGGGATTGAGATCCAATATATTTTACTCCTATATTATTTTGAACTATCTGAACATTTTTGTAACTTATGAGGTTATTATACTATAATCTGCTTATCTTAATTAAGAAAAGGGGCCTTTATAGAACTTATTACCTGATATTTACGATGTATATTTATTTCTCTTACTTAAAAGCTAAAAAATGAAAAGACGCGATTTTATCAGAACAACAGTTATCTCAGCCTCTGCTATCAGCCTCTTTCCAGCTGATCTATCCTCTGTAAAGAGGGATTCACTTCCAGGATCAATTGAGAAAAGATCTTTAGGAAGGACAGGAGAAAAGTTGTCAATAATAGGATTTGGAGGAATAGTTGTTAAAGATGCCTCTCCCGGGGAATCTTCCGCTCTTGTTAAACTGGCTATTGACTCAGGAATAAATTACTTCGATGTTGCACCATCGTACGGTGATGCAGAGATTAAACTGGGACCTGCCCTTGAACCTTACAGAAAAAATGTTTTCTTAGCCTGTAAGACGGGCGAACGGAAAAAAGAGGGAGCAAGAAAAGAACTTGAGCAATCTTTGAAGAACCTTCGTACTGATCATTTCGATCTTTATCAGCATCACGCAGTTACCTCTGTTGATGATGTTGATATAATTATGGGTCCCGGTGGTGCAATGGAAACATTCCTCGAAGCAAAAAAAGAGGGTAAGGTAAGATTTTTGGGTTTCTCAGCACATTCTGTGGAGGCAGCACTTGCCCTGATGGACAGGTTTGATTTCGATACAATATTGTTTCCTGTAAATTTTGCCACATGGAACGCAGGTAACTTCGGACCCCAGGTACTGGAACGTGCAAAAGAGAAAGAAATGGGAATACTAGCCCTCAAGGCAATGGCTAAAGGTCCCTGGCCTGAAGGGGCCGATCGTACAAAATATTCAAAGTGCTGGTATGAACCATTGACAAGTATTGACGATATTAGGATGGGGTTGAGATTTACTTTATCTCATCCGGTAACTGCTGCTGTTCCTCCGGGTGAAGCAGAACTCTGGAAGATCGCAATTAAGGTAGGCGATAATCTCCAGCCTCTGACCAGCGATGAAGCACAGACAATAAAAGAAAGAGGCCTTAAAGGGATTCCATTATTTAAATACTCCGGAACTTAACACCTGGAGCCCAGAGCCCGGAGCCCAGAGCCCAGAGCCCAGAGTCCAGAGTCTAGTGTCTAGCGTCTAGTGTCTTATTTAGTGTATTTCAGCTTCAGGTTGACTACATGGTCATAAACAAAATAGCATGGATTATCGCATTGATTTTTATCATATCTGACCCCTGGGGTAGCTGAGTCAACTGCGATATATTTGATACCGGATCTGAAATAGCTGGCTGTTACCGTATATTGTTTATTGAGGTTGACAGTTGTATAGGAAATTGATTTGATTGCAGTATATGAAACATACAAAACACTATCCTCGAGGTTTCCTTCATAAATATTTATCAATACAGAGGGTTCTTTATCAGTTATATCAACTTTTACTTCGAGGTCAGTATCTACAGGTTCATCACTTAAGCATTCGGGACATTTAACAAAAAGTCCCTGCTTTTCGCACGAGAAAAATATTACTAAAGTAAAAAGCCATGCAATTTTAATAACTCTGTTCATAGCTCTAGTCCCATCTTATCGGTTTAATTTTTGTCCTTATCTTATCAAAGAAATAATTATATGATAATCCCAATCGCAGCCATACCGGCCCGGTATGGTAGAATTCTGAGTTAATATACTCAATACCTAAGTTAAGGCCAAAGTTCCACTTCGACATTTTCAGTGATACCGACGGAATAACTCTGAATCTGTCAACAGGTGAAATTGCTGTTCCATTCAGGCTGCTTCCGAATGAATAGCCGGCCATAAGAGCAGTAGTTAGAGAAAAATTGATTTTATCGGGGTTTTCTGTTAATGTTAAATCCTTAAATAACCCTGTATAGACAAGCGATTCCTTGTTCATATACTGGTAGAAGAGATTTTCAGAACTCTTTTTTAATACCCGTGTATACCATAGTTTTGTATCTAATCCTATAATAATCCCTCCATTTACAGTTGGGTCTTTAAATGAAAAGCTTAACCCGCTGTAAATGTCATGCAGGAAAAATCTTTCCGACAGAACAACTGATGTCTGGTCGATATAATGTCGTAATTGGCCTGGAACATTATTTTCCCTAAGGAGGTTCACTATATCTTTTCTCCTGTACTTTGCTGCCACCTCATAAGGATTAATGATATCTTTTTCCCTGTTTCCCCATTTATCACCTATTTTGAAAAGAAATTCGGTGGCGCTTTTTTCTCCTCTCATTATGGTCAGTGTCAAAGCATTGAAACGAGCATTATTTACAGCATAAATATTAGCTCCCTTTTTATAAAGAATATCCATAAGCAAAGTGTCACCGTAATATGAGGCCATAAGAAAAGGAGTATAACCTTCTTTATCGCTTATCTCAATATTGGCACCTCTCTGTGTAAGCAGATCTGCAACATCAGTATAGCCGGCCCAAACAGCAGCCAGCAAAGGTGTTGTTCCATCAATAGACTTTGCATCAACAGAGGCATCATAATATAAAAGCATATCTGCTAAACTCATATAACCATACAATGCAGCATAGTGTAGCGGAGTTGCGCCATGTCTGTCAGCATAATTAACATCAGCACCTGCACGTAGAAGCATTTCCGCAATTTCCAGATTTCCATTCTTTACTGCAATGAGTAGCGGTGTCTCTGTGTTTCTTGTTACCTGGTCAATAGTGGGATTGAAACTGATAAGTGTACTAACTGCTTCTGCCCTGTTATTGGAAACAGCAAAGACTAAAGGGGTAGCTCCCTCATTTGTCTCAGCGTCTACATCAGCTCCCTTGTTTATTAACCGTATGATCTCAGATGAATAGCCCTTTGACGCAGCTATCATAAGGTTATATTCCAGTGCATCATCAAAAATGAACTGGATATAATCTGAAGTATCAATTGCCTGACTTATGCCTGCAAGACTGTCCTGTTCATGCTCCTGCCCGTGAATTTTACAAGTACTTAACAGTATTGCTGCAATGAAAAAGTAACGTATAAATGTTAAAAAGGGTGTTGACATAAATACAAAGTTAATTTTTTGATTCTTATTCTAATTGCCGAATTAATAATTAGGATTAGATTTTTTTAAACAATTGTTCCAGGTATTTGATTATTTTATGCAATAATTTCTAATGCACTGTTAATAAGTAATTTATATATGCGTTATTAATAAGTTGCAAGCCGTTAAAGTGAAAATAAACCGCATAATTAATAACAAAAACTAAAAAAATGAGTAAAAACTATTATGAACGGAATTTATAATGGCACTATTTTAAAATCTTTATTGCAATATTTGCAAAATAAATGGTGAGAAAAAAAGAATACTTTATATTTTTGTCCCGATATGGAATTTAATAAGTTGGCTAGAGGTAGAAAAATATTATTAATCGCACTTTTATTTTCATTGGTTAGTTTCAATCGTGGGGCTGAGGAAAACGGGATTGTTGTTGTTGACAAGCTTGTACCACATAATGTGCGACTCACAAATAGTGATTCTTCAGACCTCGGGAACCCTGCCATTGATAAGACTATAAATTCATTTTTAAGGAAATGGTCGATTGCAGGAGCATCGGTTGCCATTTCAAAAGAGGGCAAACTTGTTTTCGCAAAGGGATTTGGCTACTCAGATACTGCAACAAAAAACGAAACACAACCATATAATCAATTCCGGATTGCAAGTATATCAAAGCTTGTTACAGCTATTGGGATCATGAAACTTCATGAAGAAGGCAAACTATCGCTCAACGATAAGGTTTTTGGTCCTGATGGTATTCTCAACGATCCCTACTTCAGCAATCCGAAAGACAAGCGGGTTTCTAGCATTACTGTAGCACAACTTTTAAGCCATGAAGCAGGATGGAGCCAGAGATATGGAGATCAGATGTTTATGCCGATCACCATTGCAGAAAAGATGGGTCTTAAACCACCTGTTGATACCAGGGCTATTGTGAGATTTGCGCTGGACAGAAGACTTCAGTATACTCCTGGAGCTGGTAAGGCATACTCTAACCTGGGTTACAGTATACTGGGACTGGTTATTGAAAAAGTGACCGGTATGACATATGAGGAGTACTGTACAAATGCTATTCTACAGCCTCTTGGAATTTATGATATGGCTATTGCAGGTAACATGCCGTCTGACAGGATCCCTTATGAAGTTACTTATTATGAACCATCTGACAGGGAGCTTAAACCCTCAATTTACGGAACCGGTGAGATGGTTCCACCAAGCTATGGCGGCAATGATATCACAGCACTTGGCGCCGCAGGAGCATGGCTGGCAACAGCGCCTGACCTTATACGCCTGCTGCTTTCCGTTGATGGATTCCAGACACGTCCCGATATCCTCAGCGATGAAAGCATCAGGTTCATGACTGATAATGAAAATGGCTTTGCTCCCGTAGGATGGAAAAGTACAATTTATAACGGAACCTGGTGGAGAACAGGCTCATTCCCCGGTAGCACAGGAATGATGAAAAGACAGTCTGATGGAATCTCTTGGGTGGTGTTGTTTAATTCCAGCGCATGGAACGGCCCTGAAATCTATTCATATATCAATAACATGATGTCCAGGGTATTATCAGAGATAAAACAATGGCCTGATAATGACCTTTTTGCCTATTCTATCCCTATTCCGCTAAAAACTAATCTTTCCGGATACCCGAGCGAGTAATCATGTGTTTTTCAGTGAATGTAAACCTGGTTAAAGAGGAACTCGAAAACCGATTTGGAGCTACTTTAATCGACCCTGATAAATACAGGCCGAGTTACTACTATCATGCTTTTGGACTTCCTGATTTGCCGGCAATCTGTTCCGGTACCCCTGAAAGGATCAGGTTATTAAAATGGGGCCTGATACCATCCTGGACTAAAAATATCGAGGATGCAAATATTATTAGATTCAAAACCTTTAATGCCAGGAGTGAGACAATAGAAAAAAAACCATCATTTTCTTTGTCGTTCAAATCAAGAAGATGCATTATCCCCGTTAAGGGCTTTTTCGAGTGGCAACATGTAGGAAAGGAGAAAATTCCCTGGTACATATATCATTCAGAGAATGAGATTTTATCTTTGGCAGGTTTGTTCGACGAATGGATAAGTACCAGTACAGGAGAGGCACTAAGCACTTTTACCATTCTTACCACTGATGCAAACGAGATGATGGCTGAAATACATAACTCAGCTAAAAGAATGCCGGTTATTCTTGACAAAACCTCAGAAAGAAAATGGATTGATCTTTCAGATTCCCCTGATGATGTATCAGGTCTCCTGAAACCTCTTCCTGAAGATATTCTAAAAGCACATACAATAAGTCCCCTTGTCAATAACAAGAACGCAAACCGAAATACCCCAGAGGTAATCCAGCCTTATATTTACAGATCAGAAAACCTGTTGTTCTAAACGAATTTATAAGTCGTTTACGACTGCAAGATTGCAAGACACCGCAAGACCGCAAGACCGCAAGACCGCAAGACCGCAAGACAAATAAACTATTGCGCTACAAACAGATAGGTTAATGTGCCTGTCTGTACCTTTGGAGCTTTTATGTCAGGGTTAAATCGCGAAACAAGGGCCGTTTTTACAGCAGTCTCAATGAGGCAGGGATCTGAAGTTGTGCTTTCACTGGCAATGATCTGAGCCTTCTCAACATCTCCCGTCTGGTTAACTTCAATTAAAAGCACTACTTTGCCAGATCCCTCACACATATAAATAGGAATAGGAAGATAAGTATGTGTGCGGTCCCTGAGATTGTAATATATTCGTGTTGGCCCCTTGTAGTTAGCTGCCATTTTCTGAGATTCTTCAGGTTTATCCCTGTGCATGTTTTTTGCACTGTCAGGTTCAAAAGCAAGCTTTTCATCACCTTTGTTCTGTTCTGACTTTTTTTGTTCATCTATATAATTATCAGCACCAAGCTTACCACTTTTTATAAGCTCTTCTTTAACCTTGTCGATATAATCAGCAGGATTAATTTTTTGTTCACTTTTATTAGCAAGGTTCCTTGCTATATTTAGCATATCAGGGTCATCCTGAAGGATCTTATCCAATGATTGTGCGGGTAATTCAATAAGTTTTTCTTTAACCTCTGGCTCTTTTTCAGGTGCGAATTCCACAATAAATTCATTCGTCTTTTCCTTTTGTAACGATCTGAGCTGAAACGACATGAAGATTATCCCGGCAATAAGGTGAATTATTATAGCTCCCAGGATACCAACCAGCCTGCCTTCATTTTTTATCATCCTTCTTTTTTTTCTTCCTGACTTTCGCCTTTATCGGCTTATTGAACTTTTGATTCTTAAGAAGGCCATTCTTAAGACCATTTATAAATTTGGACCATGCAAACGGGTTAAAGAGGTTATTGTATGGATACTGGTTTTTTGTTGCCAGTGCATTGAAATTCTGTTCCATAGCATATTTAAATCCTGCTTCAGGAGAAATAGCCGGATTGGTCTGGTTGGCAATGGCGACATATATTGACGCAATGTTGTCATTCATGTTCTCAATTATCGGATCAACAGGATGTTCTTTTGTTATGTCTTTTAGAAACTCATTATAACTTTTCCATGGAAGAATCGTTATCTCTTTAATCTGTATCGTATCGAGGTCCAGGACGATATCAACCTTACAATGCCTGTCCTGGTATGATTCAGGAATAATGGTATAGTATCTTTTGTACCCAAGTGCCCTGTAATAAATTGTGTCACCCGGTGTACTGGTTATAGAATAGATTCCTGTTCTTTCGCTTACGGCACCCTTGTGAAGCTTTTTTGATATCACAGCAACGCCTGATACAGGGCTATGTGTAACATCTGTAATAATTCCGCTTACCTGTATAAACTTCTCATTTCCATTTGTCTGGCCAAATAAAGCGGAAGCGAACAAAATTAGGATTGCAGTGGTATGAAATATTTTGTTCAATTAGAACTCTTAATTTTACTTATAATTACGTATCTGCAAATTAAACAATATTGCATGTAACGATAAAATATTTAACTATATTTTATCGCGAGGTAACAGTAGATTGACTATTTTAATCTGTTCTTGTCATTCAATGCTTATTCAAACATTTATCATTTATATATATTAAAAATATTTCAATATTTGTTTAAATAAATTTCAGGTAAACATTAATTCAATATATGAAAAGATTATTACTACTTGGTGACGAAGCAATAGCGCAGGCAGCTCTTGATGCGGGATTAAGCGGAATGTATGCTTACCCCGGAACTCCGTCAACAGAAATAATGGAATATATCCAGTCATCGAAAGATGCCGGTGAGCGTTTAGTTCATCGGGAGTGGTCGTCAAATGAAAAGACTGCAATGGAGGCGGCTCTTGGGATGTCCTATGCAGGCAAGAGGGCTATGGTTGCTATGAAGCATGTAGGATTGAATGTTGCTGCGGACAGCTTTATTAACTCTGCTATTACAGGGGTCAATGGTGGACTTGTCGTTGTGTCAGCTGATGACCCGTCTATGCACTCATCCCAGAATGAACAGGATTCGAGGTTTTATGGCAAATTTGCCCATATCCCATGTTTTGAACCATCAAGCCAGCAAGAAGCTTATGAAATGATTTTTGATGCTTTCGAGACTTCAGAAAAATATAAATTACCTGTTCTTTTCAGAATTACCACCCGTCTGGCACATTCCAGGGCTAATTTGGAATTAAGATCCGTTATTCCTCAAAAGAAATTTTCACTTCCGGCTGACCCTTTGCAGTTTGTACTTCTTCCAGCCATTGCGAGGAAGAAGTACAAAGTTTTGCTTTCCTCATATGAATCATTGAAATATGATATCAGATTATCAAAATACAACAAGTTTAAAGACGGAAAAAACAGGAAACTTGGAATAATTACCTGTGGAATTGCATATAACTATTTATTAGAGAATATTGATGATTCAATAGATGATTATCCGGTCCTGAAGATTACCACCTATCCATTACCAAGAGACACCATTCAGGATCTGACCTCAAGATGCAATGAGGTTCTAATCCTTGAGGAAGGAGCTCCATTTATAGAAGATTCTCTCAGGGGAATACTGGATAAAGGAATAAAGATCTATGGCAGACTTGATGGTACTGTCCCAAGGGATGGAGAACTGAATCCGGCAATAGTCGCAAAAGCACTGGGCTTAACTGTCAGCTATGGAGAGGAGGTGCCGTCGCTGGTTAAGATGAGGCCTCCTTCATTCTGCAAAGGATGTGGTCATGCTGATATGTTCAATTCATTAATTGATGCTTTGAAACCATATGGTCCGGGACGGGTATTTTCCGATATTGGCTGTTATACACTTGGAGCGCTGCCACCTTATAATGCTATAAATTCATGTGTCGACATGGGTGCTTCAGTGACGATGGCAATAGGAGCTGCCGATGCCGGATTATTCCCTTCCGTTGCCGTGGTAGGTGATTCAACATTTACCCACTCCGGAATGACGGGCCTTCTTGATGCAGTAGTAAAAAATTCACCGGTAACCATAATTATTTCTGATAATTCAACTACAGGGATGACAGGAGGGCAAAAATCACAGGCAACAGGCAGACTAGAACAAATCTGTAAGGGTATTGGCGTGGCTCCTGAACATATAAGAACTTTGGTGCCATTACGCAGGAATCATGAAGAAAATGTACACATTATGAACGAAGAGTTTCAATACAGAGGTGTCTCAGTTATTATCGCCTCCAGAGAATGTATTCAGACTGCTTCCAGGAGAAAACGATCTGCATCTTCGAATGAATAAATCAAAATGAGTAAAAATGAAGAATGACATAATATTATCGGGAGTCGGTGGCCAGGGTATCCTCACTATTGCTGCTACTATAGGACTGGCTGCAGTTGAGAATGGACTATATCTGAAACAGGCAGAAGTTCATGGAATGAGTCAGCGAGGAGGAGATGTACAGTCGCACCTGAGGATTTCTGATAAACCGGTATCTTCTGACCTGATCCCTTATGGAAAAGCGGAACTGATAATTTCTGTCGAACCAATGGAATCGCTAAGATACCTGCCCTGGCTTTCCAAAAACGGCTGGCTTGTGACCAATTCAAATCCGTTTATTAATATTCCGGATTATCCTGCACTGGAGGATATACTAAATGAGATTGAAAAGATCAGAAATCATATAATTATCGATGCTGATAAAATAGCAAAAGAAGCAGGGTCGGCCAGGTCAGGGAATATTGTCATACTCGGTGCTGCTTCGCCATATATTGACATGCCGTTTAAGAGTATCGAGAATGCAGTCCGGAAATTTTTTGGAAGAAAAGGGCAAGACATTGTAAATATTAATCTGAAGGCTCTTAATGCAGGGCGGGAATGTTCAATCAGATAATTTATATATTTATATCCGCCTTAATCACTTACATTTTTTGCATATTTTGAAAATATCATCAGTATTTATAGAATATATAATTGTTTTTCAAATTAAATATATCATAACTCTAACTATTTTGAAATGAAACGTCTACTGTTTTTACTTATTATGTTCGGCTTCTCTTTTTTTGTTGTTGCTCAGAAAGCTGATTTTGCAGCGGCTGAGAAATTCAGGGAAGATAACCTAGTTCCGAAGTATGGCGATCTTGAAGTGAATGCAAACTGGATTGAGAATAACGATGTTTTCTGGTATTCCTTTAAAACCTCTTCAGGTAAGAATTTTTATTTTGTCAATGCTGCAACACGGTCGAAGCAGCTTATGTTTGACAGCCGCTATATGGCATCGGAATTAAAAAAGATTACCCATCATCCCTTTAACGAACTTGATCTCCCGATAACGGAAGTGAAATTTGAAAAAAACAGTACAACCTTATTCACTTTTATCATTGACAATGTGAAGTATTCATATGATATGAAAACACAAAAACTAGTTCAGCTGGAAAAGGTAAAAAAGGATAGGAGAAGGTTCGGATGGGCAAGCTATTCTCCCGACAGCACCTGGATTGCTTTCGCTAAAAACCATAACCTGTACCTGATGAGAGCTAAGGATAAGGACAGTACAGAATACCAGTTAACAAGCGATGGAGAGCTCTATTATAGTTTTAGTGGTCGTTTCAATTCAGGCGACACTACAAAAAACAAACGAGTAAGAGCAAATGTAAACTGGTTTAAAAATTCTAAAAAATTATATATGGTACGGTATGATCAGAGAAAAGTGAGGGACCTTTACCTTGTGAATGTTCTTGCTCAACCCCGACCGACACTTGAAGAATACAAATATGCCATGCCTGGTGAAGAATTTGTTCCGCAGTCTGAACTTGATATTTTTGATGTTGCTTCAAAAAGCCGCATTAACGTAGATCTGAAGAAATGGAAAGATCAGACAATAAGAGTGGAATGGTCCTCCCAAAAAGCAGCAGATAAGATTATACTTATCCGAAAAGATCGTCCCTTGAAAAATCTTGATGTCTGCCTTGTGAATGCTGATAATGGTGATGTCTCTGTTCTTTTCAGCGAACAGACATGGCCATATTTTAATAATGAATATTCCAGTTTATCGGTATTAAATGATGGTAATGATATTATATGGTGGTCAGAAAGGACAGGCTGGGGACAGCTCTATCTTTATGATGGCAAAGGAAACCTGAAAAATCAGATCACTAAGGGATACTTTGTAACTGGAAAAGTAGAACAAATTGATACTCTGGGACGTATAGTCTATTTTGAAGCCTTTGGTAAAGAAAAGGGTGTTCATCCGTATTACAGCATGAAATATAAAGCTTCAATTGATAAAGGGGGTGAAACGCTCCTTACAAGAGAGCCGGCAAATCACTCATTTTCAATGTCAAAATCATGTAAATATTTTGTGGATACTTATTCTACTGTAGATATGATTCCCCAGGCTGTTTTAAGAGATAATAATGGTAATGTGATTATGAACCTGGAAAAGGCTGATATTTCGCAGCTTTTACAGGCAGGCTGGAAAATGCCTGAGACTTTCGTAGTCAAGTCCGTTGATGGAGTCACCGATTTATATGGTGTTATGTATAAGCCATTCAATTTTGATTCGACTAAAAAATATCCCATAATCTCCAATGTATATCCCGGACCGCAGTATGAAAGAGTGCCTTACTCGTTCTCTGTAAATAGTGAAAAAAATGTTGCTCTTGCCCAGCTGGGATTCATTGTTGTTGTATTTGGTCACAGGGGTGGAAGCCCGATGAGGAATAACTATTATCATACGTTCGGATATAATAATCTCCGCGATTACCCTCTGGCAGATGATAAATATGGTCTTGAACAACTTGCAGATAAATTTAAATTTATCGATCTCACCCGTGTGGGAATATATGGCCGTTCGGGAGGCGGATTCATGTCAACCGCAGCAATTCTTACATATCCCGATTTTTATAAGGTTGCTGTTTCTGCGGCAGGCAATCATGATAATAATATTTATAATCAGTGGTGGGGAGAGAATCATAACGGCGTAACGGAGGTGGATAAGAAAGTGACTGAAAAAGATGCAAAACAGGATACCGTGAATAAAAAAAAGGAAACTGAAATAACATTTCAAAGTGAGATAAAGACAAACGAGGAGCTTGCAAAAAATCTTAAAGGGCATTTATTGCTTATCCATGGCGATATGGACAATAATGTTCATCCCGGCAACACTTTGAGAGTTGTTGATGCACTCATTAAAGCAAATAAACGATTCGATCTTTTAATTGTCCCGGGGGAGCGTCATACCTATGGTGATGATACACCGTATCTTGACAGGTTAACCTGGTATTACTTTGCTCAATATCTTATGGACGATTACAGAACCAATGTTGAGTTGCTCGAATTTTAAATTTTAACCTAATGTCAGAGGATTATTTAAGCAAAGCAGAAGCATTCCTTGAAATTGCTCCGCAATTCAAACTTGGCAATCTTGTTACTGAAGTATCAAATCATGATACCAGGGACCTTTCAAACCTTGCCCGGTATGATCTTCAAAAGGCAATCTCTGTTTTGAAGGATCTCGATACCCATACACTGCATGTTCTGGCTGAGAAGAAGAAAGAGATTTTTTATCTGAAGAGTGCCATAAAGAGTACATTAAGTGCCGGAAATAACATATTTTTATGTGGATGTGGAGCCACAGGACGATTATCTCTTACAATTGAAACACTCTGGCGACAGGTACATGCCGGGAATAATCTTAAAGATCGGGTATTCAGTTTTATGGCAGGAGGAGATGTTGCCCTGATCCGTTCAATTGAAAACTTTGAAGATTTTCCCCAGTTTGGTGCAAGACAACTTATGGAAGCCGGATTCAGTAACAGGGACCTTTTAATTGGAACAACTGAAGGCGGAGAGACCCCGTTTGTTATCGGAGCAGTTGAAAAAGCCGCACAAGATTCATTCAGGAAACCATTCTTCCTGTATTGCAATCCGGACGATATTTTATCTGAAGCTGCAGAACGATCGAGGCTGGTAATTGAAAATCAAGGCATTGAAAAAATAAACCTTACAGTTGGTCCTATGGCTGTAACCGGAAGCACTAGGATGCAGGCGTCAACTATTCTGCTTGCTGTTGCCGGAATATCTCTCCTGAATTTTAATGACGATGATGAGAGAACAGGTATTGCAATCGATAACTTTGTCAGATATTGGGAAACTATTGATATAAGTTTTATTGAGAGATTTATCACTGAAGAATCGGGTTATTATGAAAAAGGTGAATATCTCTTATATGAAACAGATAACAGGCTTGGAATAACCGTTATTACAGACACGACGGAAAGATCTCCTACATTCAGCTTAATCCCTTTTGAAAATGATCTGGAAACCGGACAGAGTCTGTCGTTATGCTATCTCTACCTTCCGGAAACAAAAAATAGTGAAAGAGCCTGGGAAAATTTATTGTGGCGAAAACCGAGAACTCTTGAATGGCCGGAGATTGATGGAATTGCATCGCTAAAAAGACTGCTCGGCTTTGATTTCAGCACAAATGTTATTTCCAGAAGGGAGAAACGAAAGAAATCTGTCGTGCATCATTGTTTTAAAATACTATGTGAAAGATCAGGTATTATATTTTCACTTGGCGACAAAGACTATTATTTGGAAGTTCCTTTCTCTGATCCATTGTATATGCATCTTACTTTAAAAATGATTTTAAATTCACATTCCACTTTAATAATGGGGCGATTGGGGAGGTATGAAGGTAATGTAATGACGTATGTCCGGGCCAGTAATAATAAACTGATCGACAGGGCAATAAGATATATTGATATGCTGCTGGGTAACAAAGGTATTAGGCTGTCTTACACGGAACTCTGCTATACTCTTTACATGATGATAGATAAAACGCCACCTGACGGGTCGATAGTATTGGAAACGGTTGCAGAAATTGAAAGACAAATAAACCAGAAAAAAGAGGGCCACACAAAAGTGTGACCCGGCATAAGGAAATGCAGCGGAATATCCGCTCTGCAGGATCATGCCTCTTTCTTTTTGCCATTTTTTTCCGAAGGACCGCCATTTCTCAGCAACAGCAGATCATTCAGTACGATTTCAGTAATGTATTTTGTTACACCATTCTTATCTTCATAGCTGCGATATACTATCCTGCCTTCAACAGCTACTTCGCGGCCTTTTTTGAGAAATCTTCCGGCAACGTCAGCCAGCCCGTTCCAGGCAACGATATTATGCCATGTTGTTTCACTTACCTTCTGGCCATCAGCATTCTTATAACCATCGTCAGTGGCAAGAGTAAAATGAGTCACTTTTTTCCCTGTTTCAGTGGTCTTTATCTCAGGATCCTGACCAAGATTTCCGATGAGCATTACCTTGTTTCTTAATGAGTTCATGACTTTAAGTTTTAGTTTGACATTAATTTAATTTCATAACAAACTTAAGCCACTCTTTTATATCGTCCCGGTTATTAAACAGTTATACACGGTTTGTAATCATTTATAGTCGTTTGTATCCGTTTGAAAACGTTAAGGTGTTTCAATATCAAATCGATACATATAATTTGTATTTTTTGTATCTTTATAAAAACATTAGTGCTGTGGAAAAGAAATGTCTCGATTGCGGCGACAAACTACGTGGCCGTACCGATAAAAAGTTCTGTTCTGACCAGTGCCGTAATAACTACAACAACAGGCTTAATCGCGATTCAAACAATTTTGTCAGAAATGTACACGGCTTGTTGAGAAAGAACAGAAGAATCCTTGCCGATCTCTATTCAGAAGGCAAAGTGAGAGTGCATAAAGATGCTCTGTTTGCTCTTGGTTATAACTTCAGCTTCTTTACACATATAATAGAAACATCACATGGAAAAAGGTTCCATTATTGTTTTGAGTATGGGTATCGCGAATCCGGGAATGATTTCCTGGAGTTGAGCCAGAACTGTGAATATCTTGAATACCAGTAGACTAAGTGCTTTGTGTATACCTTTTCAGTTTAAAAGACTATCAGATAACATCTTTATTCTGAAGAGAAGGATTTGTGCTTTTCGTTATTGGTACAACATGGCCTGAATATGACAAATTAGTTATAAGAAGAGAAGATATGGATGCACTGCACGATCCGCTTTTGCTAATATCAAGGTATACATCAAAAGAAGTGCCACCGTCAGCAACCTTCAATTTGATTTTATAAGCTCCCTTTGCCGTGTTATTGGTTATTTCATAATCCATGGTCTTTCCAAACATGTTTATTGCTGCAATGGGTTTGTAAGCATATTGCCTTCCGAAATAGGCTGTGCTTATAATGCCTTTTTCCCGATCCACAATAATATAATTTGCCCTGGGAACCAACTGGACAGTACCACCATAGGTAAGAAAAAGCCTGTCCAGTTTAACTATGAACCTTCTCGATTCAACTGCATTCTTAATAATCTCCTGTGTTGCCAGTTTTTTATCGTTCCTCGACTCGATCCTCGATGATTTTGCCTCTTTGGTTGTTGAACAAGAAGAAATAATCACCATCGTTGTTATAATAAGAAATAACTTTTTCATGGCATTATATTTTATGTTTAATAAAACAAATATCATGCCAATCAGATAATCAGGTTACATCATTGCTGTTTCAGGAAAGGAAAGTAATATGTCATATTTTCTTTAGTGAGCCTGGCTCCATAACCGGAGTCTTCGAATGCTTCACAATATTTTATCTTTGATCCTTTCTCCTGCCCGTAAAGTTCAATAAGTTTATCACGATATGGTGTGGCGTCAGAACCTGGTTTCCTCCAAACCCCAAGCCATGCTCTTCTGTCGGCATCTGAAGCCGGTACCTGGTCGAGAATGCCCTGGTTGAATGGCAGCCACTCATACATTTGAGATTTATGCTGATGATACATATCCATTTTCTTTTCAATTACATCGTCAATATCGATGCATACATCAGCTTTGAAAGGTTCCGGGTGAATAAATCTATCACTCATAAATAGAAATAGCGGATTTTTTTCCAGAAACGGAACTTTTGGAAGAATGGTAGGAACAGTGACCATATAAGCTGCATCAAGAACCAGAACACCTGTATACCTGTGATCTGGATGATAATCATAGGGTCTCGGGAAAATAACTATGTCAGCTTTTTGCTCCCTTATAAGCTTTATGACCTCAAGCCTGTTTTTATAGGTAGGCATCAACTGGCCGTCGTGATTATTTAAAGTAATATACCTTACACCGATCACTTCACCGGCTTTTCTTGCTTCTTCACGACGAATTTTTGCAAGCTGTTTAGCTTTAATGCTTTGATGGCCGGCATCGCCATTTGTA
>Ga0315536_1000760_pt1 | contig 16193 bp, 15 predicted proteins | sample SalMarSW160230MG_FD_203093 | JGI IMG/M metagenome (GOLD analysis project Ga0315536, IMG submission 203093) | Salt marsh sediment microbial communities from the Plum Island Ecosystem LTER, Massachusetts, United States - Salt Marsh Sediment SW1602-30 ... | reverse complement strand
GCAAGCATAATAAGCAGGAATGCTGAATAGACTAGAATAAGGATTCTTCTCATCTGAGTAAAATGTTTATCTGCCGGAGCATATAAAGATAATCTTTATAATAATATTTTTCAATTTACCTGTATTTACGGTCATCTCCTTCCATAATATTGAGATAACTCCTGTATCGCAAAAAATCTATTTCACCATGTTCCACAGCAGATCTCACCGCACATCCGGGTTCATCAAGATGAAGACAATTGGTGAACCTGCAGTTTTTTGACACTTTGAATATCTCGCGGAAAAAATGGTATATCTCATTACGTTCCATATCAGCAACACCAAAACCTCTTATGCCAGGTGTATCAATAACAAAGCCGCCAAAGGGCATTTTATGCATTTCAGGAAAAGTGGTAATATGTTTTCCCTGCTTATGATAGTCGGATATTTCTGCTGTTTTAAGATTGAGTTCGGGATCAATCAGGTTAAGCAGGGTAGTTTTGCCTACACCCGAATTACCTGAAATAAGATTTATCCTGTTCTTCATCAGAGGGATAATGGTGTCGAGGCTATTTTTATCCTTCAGCGACAGTTTTATACAATCATAACCTATTTTACTATATACTGACTCAAGATATTCCATCTTTTCAACCTCAGCATCACTGTACAGATCGGTTTTATTGATTATTATCGTGGCAGGAATCCTGTAAGCTTCAGCGGTAATAAGAAACCTGTCAATAAATTCAACCTGCGTTTCGGGAAGAATAATGGTGATCATCAGAAATGCCTGATCGATATTGGAAGCAATTATCTGGTACTGTCTGGAAAGATTTGAAGCTTTTCTCAGAATATAATTCCTTCGGGCTAACACTTCGGTAATAATACCGGAATTGGTTTTTTTGTCAATATCGAAAAGCACATTATCCCCTACTGCCACAGGATTAGTGGTTTTTAACTCCCTAATCTTCAGTTTTCCCTTAACAGAACAATTAAGGATTATTCCTTCACCATATAGAACCTTATAATGGCTTCCTGTCGATTTTAATACCAGTCCTTTTTCCAAATGAAATTCATTTTGGGTAAAAATAAAGAAATTTGTAGGACATGTTTATTTCCGCCGGCAATAAAAAACGAAGTAGGGACGTTGCATGCAACGTCCCTACATTCAATTATTATCTAAAAAATATTAATTAACTATCCGATGCCATCAGCAGAAAAGGCTTCATCTCAAAACTGTGATAATAGGGCCTCAACCTTTCAACATTATAATAATCAGATACTTTGACAATCTTTTTAGAAGAGGTCACGACGTCGATCGGCAGGTTATCGTATCTTCCGTTTTTAAGAACGACAATTCTTCCATGTACTCTTTTAAGAATAAGGTCAAGGGCCAGGTTTCCGTAAGCCATCGGTACAATTGAATCGAGAGCATCCGGATCACCGCCACGAACCATGTAACCCAGTTTCTGGTTAATTACGTTTATTACTTTCCCATTGTTATATTTAGGAGAGATATCTTTTAGTTTTGCTGATACAAGGTCGCCTATTCCTCCTAATTTTGCATGACCATAAGCATCCTTTTCGCTGTCAGCAAATATCATATTGCCTCCTTTGAACATCGCTCCTTCTGAAACAAGCACAACAGAATATTTGCTGGGATTATGGTTACGGTCCTCAACTAAGAGTTTTGTCAGAAGGTCAATATCAAATTCATATTCAGGTATAACGCATCTGTTGGCAGCACCGGCCATGGTAGGAAGCATGGCTGTAAATCCTGCATACCTGCCGAATACCTCCAGAACTAGAAGTCTTTCGTGAGATCCTGCAGATGTCCTCAGGCTGTTGGTCATCTGAATGGTTCGGGTAACACATGTGCTGAATCCGATGCAATAATCTGTTCCGGGAACATCGTTATCCATTGTTTTCGGAATAGCTACCACATTTACACCTTTTTTGTAAAGGTGAACGCCATAACTTAATGTATCATCACCACCTATTGGTATAAGATAATCCACTCCAAGCCACTCGAGGTTCTTGATTATGTCAGGAGTAAGGTCGTTGATTTCAGCATTATAGGTGCTCTGAAGGTGATCAGGAACACTGCCCTTTGCCATATGGCTTGGCCTGGTTCTCGAAGTATGCAGGAATGTTCCCCCGGTGCGTCCCGCTTTATTGACTATATCATCAGTCAATACCTGAAAATTATTACTGTTGTCTGCTTTGGCATCCCTGATTAATTCAGTTATACCTGCCCATCCCCTGCGAAGTCCGATTACCTTATATCCTTCCCTGTTTGCACGGATTGTAACCGCACGAATAGCCGGATTAAGGCCGGGAACATCGCCTCCTCCCGTAAGAATAGCAATTATCCCTTTCGTTGTTTTCTGATTTGCCATGATCGTTTTCTTTTTATTTGAAACCATTGTTAGTAAATTTAAGCCCTCTAAAGTATAACTTTTTCATTTTATTACAAAGACTCCCAAAATGACAAAAAATCAATCCGATACAAAGATACAAAACAATATGTCTGTTCTGATAACCGGAGGAAGCGGATTTATTGGAATGAATCTTACATCACTTTTGTTATCAGAAGGTTATAAGGTATCTCATCTGTCAAGAAAAGCTAACCAGTTTGGAAAAGTAAGGGTGTTCAGATGGGATCCGGAAAAAGAAATAATCGATCCAATAGTATTTGAAGGAATTGATTGCATAGTACACCTGTCGGGAGCAAACATCGGTGAAAAACGCTGGACGAAAAGCAGAAAAGGGGAAATCGTTAAGAGCCGTGCTGGAGCAGCAAAATTTCTGTATAAAGTTATTTCCCGTAACGGAATTCAAATCAGGGCTTTTGTTTCAGCCTCAGCGACAGCCTTTTATGGTTCGATAACCTCCGATAAGATTTTCAGAGAAGAAGATAATCCGGCTTCCGATTTTCTTGGAACAACATGCCGTCTTTGGGAAGAGGCTGCCGACTTGTTTGGCAATGCCGGCGTACGCACTGCAAAAATAAGGTCTGCGGTTGTACTTGATAAAAACGACAGCGCACTTGCCAGAATACTGAAACCGGCACGGTTTGGATTCTTTCCGAGACTGGGATCCGGTCATCAGTATATGTCATGGATCTCCATGAGAGACCTGTGTAATATCTATTTAAAAATCTTAAGTGATGACAATATGGAGGGTGTATATAATGCTGTAATGCCACAGTATGTTACACAGCTTGAGTTTATGAGAACTCTTGCACAAAAAATGCACAAACCATTCTTTCATCCTCCGGTGCCTGAATTTGTACTGAAAACTTATTTGGGTAAGATGTCTGATATTATTCTTAAAGGAAGCCGTGTATCGTCTGAGAAAATAATAAACTCGGGTTATAAATTTGTACATCCAACACTTGACGATGCTCTGTCAGCCACGCTTTGAGATCACTTCCAGCTTTTCAAGGTCAACAACTTCAATTGTTTTCCCGAAGACCCTGATTATTCCCTCTTTCTTAAAATCGGATAAGGTTCTGATAACATTTGCAGTGCTCATTCCAATGTAATCGGCTATTTCTTTCCTGGAAACAGGCAGGTCAAAAACCCGCGATTTATAAATATCTTTTGTAAAGTAAAGCATCACATACGCAACTCTTCCAACAAGGTTTTTTTGCCTGATATCAAGAGTCTGACTGATTATTTTATCATTTATCATCGAAATCTTTGTCAGCAGACCCATAGCAAACCCGCCGTTCTTCAGGAATAAATCTTTTATGAAATCAAGCTTGACAATACATACTACGGAATCTTCAAGGGCGGCAACAGAATATTGATAACGTTCCTCGGAAAAAATACTCATATTACTCACAAATTCGAACGGCCGGGTTATGGTAATCACCTGTTCTTCCCCGGTTGGAGCCCTTCTGTACAACTTAACCAGCCCGCTTTTAAGATATTTAAAAGTGCTGATCTTCTCCCCTTCATGATTGATCACCTCGCCTTTCCGAAAAAATTGTTCTTCTTTATGATTACACAGATCTTCTATCAAAGGATCATCAAGATAAGCGAAAACAACATCCCGGAATTCACATTCTGCACAAATACAGGGTTTTTTCTTTTCGTTCACATTTAAAAATTTTCACAAAATTACCATTTTCCTGATGACTTTATCAAATTTCAATTTGTTTTATTCCCAAATTTGAAGCTAATTTGAAATTCAGATACAACTTTTTACCCCCTTTTTAAAGAAAATGGTATATAAAACTGATTACCACATTCATTCTTCATACAGCGATGGCCGTTCATCTCCGGAAGACTATATTTCAGCAGCTATTGATGCCGGACTGAGTGAAATCGGGTTTTCCGATCACCTTAACCTGTTCACGGAACAGGAGGACTGGATTATGGATCCGGTCAATATTTCACTTTACTTAAATCATATCGAAAAACTGAGTAATTCAACAAATAATATCAAGATAAAAGCTGGTCTTGAAGTTGACTTTTATAAAGGGAGAGAGGCCGAAATCCTGAAGTTCCTGAATAAATTGCCACTTGATTTTATTATTGGGTCCGTTCATTACCAGGGTGATAAAACCGTTGATTTTGGTCCTGAATTTTATGAAGGAAAGAATATCGACAGGCTCTATGAAACATATTTTGATTCTGTCATTTCAGCAATTTCATCCGGACTGTTCGACATAATAGGTCATTGCGATCTCATCAGAATTTATGGTTTCAAACCCGCATCCGATCCAGAACCTCTTTACAGGAGGATGGCTAAAGCAATGCATAAGCATGATGTTGTTTTCGAAGTAAATACAAACGGAAGAAACAGGCCTATTGCAGATTTCTATCCCGATCGCCGGTTTCTTAATATTTTCAGGGAGGAAAAAGTTCCTGTATGCGTAAATTCCGACGCGCATATGCCGGCACGGGTGGCACAATATTTTGATGAAGCATATGATTTACTGAGGTATACAGGGTTCGCTGAAATGGCTGTTTTTGATAAAAGAGTACGACGGATGATTTCGTTTTGAATTTAAAAAATTAAAAAGATGAATAAGTCGCTTAAAAATCTGGTCGCAATAGCAATATCGATATTGATTGTTTCCGCTTGTACCAAAAAAGAAAAAAATACTATTAAAACAGGAGGCCCGGAAGTTGTAACCTTTGCTGTTTTGCAGTTTCCGCTTACAGATGTCAAACTCCTGGAGGGCTCCTTTTTACATGCCACAGAGCTTGATATGAAGACTCTTCTTAATTATGAACCTGACCGTTTGCTGTCAAAATTTTATACCGAAGCCGGACTGAAGCCCAAAGCTGAACATTACATGGGATGGGAAAATGAATCTCTTGCCGGGCATAGCCTGGGCCATTATCTCAGTGCCTGCTCAATGATGTACCAGACAACCGGAGACACTGCTTTTCTCAACAGGGTAAATTACATTGTCGATGAATTAAAGAAACTACAGGATGCCGATGGCGATGGATATATAGGAGCCTTCCCTAATGGAAAAAAGATACTTGAAAATGAGGTGGCAAAAGGGAATATCCGGTCGCAGGGATTTGACCTTAACGGAATATGGGCTCCATTCTATACTCAACATAAGATAATGGCAGGTCTGAGAGATGCATATCATCTTTGTGGAGATACAACGGCACTGGGTGTTGAAAAACGCTTTGCCGACTGGCTCGATAAAACAGTCTCACCGCTCAATGATGAACAGGTTCAGGAAATGCTCCGGTGCGAACATGGTGGGATAAGTGAAACTCTTGCTGACCTCTATGCAGATACCAGAGATCCAAAATACCTGAGAATCTCAGAAATATTTTATCAGAAAGTCATTCTTGATTCGCTGAAGGCAGGCATAGATGTCCTTCCCGGTAAACACTGCAACACAAATATACCAAAACTCATTGCACTGTCGAGACTTTATGAGCTTACCGGTGACACATCCGATCGCAAAGCTGCTGAATTCTTCTGGCATACTGTCGTCAATCACCATTCATATGTTACTGGCGGGAATGGAGACAATGAATATTTCGGACCGGAAGACAAACTAAGAAATCGCCTCGATGAAGGTACCACAGAATCATGTAACGTTTATAATATGCTTAAGCTCTCCGAACATCTTTTTGAATGGGATGCTTCAGCAAATGTGGCTGATTTTTACGAAAGGGCCCTGTTCAATCACATTCTGGCGACACAAAATCCCGAAACAGGAAATGTAACGTACAATCTGTCCCTTGACATGGGAGGTTTTAAGGATTTCCAGGATCCTTACTGGTTCACTTGTTGCATTGGTACCGGTATGGAGAACCATTCAAAATACGGAAGAAATATTTTCTATCATAATGATAATGACCTGTTTATATTCCAGTTTATTGCATCTCAACTTGATTGGAAGGAAAAAGGAATTATCCTTACTCAAAAAACATCTTACCCTGAAGAACAGGGAACTCGTTTGGAATTTAAGTGTGAAAAACCTGTGCGGCTTACTCTTAAGATCCGTTATCCTTACTGGGCAAAGAATGGAATTGAAATAACTGTAAATGGAAAGAAAAAACAGGTCTCTCAGCACCCCGGAAGTTTTGTATCAATTGAAAGAGAATGGAAGACGGGGGATATTATAGATGTTAAAATACCGTTTTCGCTGCGACTGGAGGCTATGCCCGACGACAGCAACAGGGTTGCCGTTATGTACGGCCCGCTGGTGCTGGCCGGAGATCTCGGACCACTGAATGATTCAACCTCACATGATGCAATGTATGTACCTGTAATGATGACGGAAAACAGAGATCCCTCTACATGGATGAAGCCTGTGGAAGGAAAACCAAATACTTTCATTACCATAAATACCGGCAGGTCACGCGACGTGGAGATGAAACCCTTTTATTCAATCTATGACAGACGTTATTCTGTATACTGGGATCTCTTCAACGAAAAAGGATGGAATGCTAAACAGGCAGAATATAATGCTGAACGGGAGCACATAAAAAAGATTAAAGATGCAGAAATTGATTTTGTACAACCCGGAGAAATGCAACCTGAGCGCAATCATAATTTCAAAGGAGAAAAAACTGGTCCGGGAGCCTTTAAAGAAAGAACTTATCGCGAAGCCAGAGGAGGATGGTTTTCATTCGACCTTAAAGTTAAACCGGATGATCCGATTGCACTGGTGGTGGAATACTGGGGCGGATTCCCGGGAGCAAAAACATTTGACATTCTTGCCAGTGACAAAATAATCGCAACCGAAAATATCTCAAATAAAAAGGATGGTCAGTTTTTCTATGGAAATTATGATATCCCGTCAGAAATTACAAAAGGAAGATCAAAAATAAATGTTACGTTCCGGGCCCATCAGGGAAATACAGCAGGACCGGTTTTCGGAATAAGAACAATAAAGAAATAAAAAGAATTTCTCACCTGACTTGCAGATCACCGCTGAATTTCTTCTGTAATTTTCTCTGAGATTTGCAGGAGATATTTAAGACAGGATATGTTCCAGAAATATCTTCAGCCCTATTGCAATTAAGATTAACCCGCCGATTATTTCAACTTTATTCCCGAGTCTTTCTCCTGCTGATTTCCCTATTCTTATAGCAGTCATGGAGGCCAGGAAAGTCACACTACCAATAAGTATGCCGGCCTGCCATATCATTACATCAAGCAGGGCAAAGCTGATTCCAACGGCAAATGCATCGATACTGGTACCCAGGGCAATAGTAATGAGAATAGCAAAGCTGTTATAGTCTTTTTTATCATCCTCCTTTGTCCTTTTAAGTCCTTCAACAATCATTTTTATTCCGAGAAAAGCAAGTAATCCCAGGGCAACCCAATGATCGGCTGCTTTTAATTCATCTGAGAATATCTCACCCAGAAAATAGCCTGCTATAGTCAGTCCACCCTGGAAAGCTGCAAGAACAGATGCAACCCAGACTGCCTGCCTGAAGAGAATGTGATTTCTTATCACGCCGTATGATAATGAAACAGCAAATGTGTCAAAGGATAAGCCCAAAGCAATAGCCAGTGTTGTGTAAAAATCCATCGTTCAGTCAAAGTATCGCAAATATAATATAAATCATACTTAAAAATTTCTGAGATTGATTGTATATATTTGAACATCACAAAATAGTTGTAATGAGAGCCGTAATTCAACGGGTAAATAAAGCATCTGTAACGATCGGGAGTAAGATCAGGGCGGAAATAGGTGCAGGATTACTGATATTTATTGGCATTGAAAACGCAGATAATGAAACCGATGTGGAATGGTTATGCAATAAAATTGTCCAACTGAGGATTTTCAACGACAGGAATGATGTTATGAATCTTTCAGTGCTTGATACCAGAGGAGATATTCTTGCAATCAGTCAGTTTACACTTCATGCAAAAACAAAAAAAGGAAACAGGCCGTCATATATACGTGCTGCAAATCCTGATATTGCTATTCCACTGTATAATAAGTTTGTTGCAGGCCTTTCGGGGTTAATGGGAAAAGAAGTCGCAACAGGGGAATTTGGTGCCATGATGAAAATAGGGTTAGTCAATGACGGTCCGGTTACGATCATCATTGATACTAAAGAAAAAGAATGATTTGTAGGGACGTTGCATGCAACGTCCCTACTTGGAATATTCGTATCGTTGGCAAGAAATAAAAAATTAAATAACATATGATAACAAAAAGCATTATATTAACCCCGTGCTTTTTTTTCATATTGCCAACATTAAATTTAACACAGGAAAAATTTTATGACAAAACTGTATCAAAAACTGATCAATAAGTGTCCTTCGGAATCAGAAATTAAAAAGGGCCTGAAAAAAGCTAGTGCCTCAATGGTAAAAGAACCAGACAAGCGTCTGTTAATGAGTCTTTTGAACCTGATCGACCTGACTAGTCTTAATACAACAGACAACAGAAGTCAGATTTTGCATTTTACAGGAAAAGTAAATAGTTTTTCAGGAAGGTTTTCAAACATACCGAATATAGCAGCTATTTGTGTATACCCCAATTTTGTCGCTGTTGTAAAAGAGAAATTAAAGGCAAAAAACGTTAAAATTGCTTCAGTTGCAGCTGGTTTTCCGACATCCCAGACATTCAGAAGTATAAAGGTGAATGAATGTAAGATGGCTGTAGAGGCGGGAGCTGACGAAATTGATATTGTGATATCAGTTGGTTCTTTCCTTGGCAATGATTTTGCCATGGTTATTGATGAAATAAGAGAGATCAAAACGGCCATAGGAGAAAAACAATTAAAAGTTATTGTTGAAGCGGGCCTTTTAGGCGATTATAAACATATCTACAGGGCTTCAATGATTGCAATGGATGCCGGGGCTGATTTCATAAAAACATCTACAGGCAAAACTCCTGTTTCTGCCACACCAGAGACTTCATATGTGATGTGCCGCGCAATTTCAGATTTTTATTCAGAAACAGGCATTAAAGTTGGATTCAAAGCTGCCGGAGGGATAGTAATGCCATCCGATGCCATCACATACTACCAGATTGTATCATCGGCACTTGGAGAAGAGTGGCTTAACAATAACCTCTTCCGTATAGGGGCAAGCAGGCTTGCAAATAATATTCTTTCAGAAATATCAGGCTGCATCAGTGATCACTTCTGATCTTTAGTCTTTAGCATATTTTGAATTAACTCATATAATAATCATTACTTTTGTGTTTTGATTGCACCTTAATGATGATTATATCCCCGGCAGATATGCAGCAGGATACTATAAGGAATAAAAACATTGTATTAAAAGATACAACTGTTTTTAAGACCGATTCACTACATATTCGTGACAGCCTCACTATAAAAGACACAATAAGACATAAAACAAAATTTTTCCCAAAGCCGGTCATTATACAAATTACCGATACAACATCGGTGTGTGAAAGAAACCGAATTCGTGATATCACATTTTATGATAAGAATAACTTTTTAACACATATTGGTAAGGGCCCGTACGACAGGTTTCCCTTCATATTCACAGAAATAAACAGGAACAGGCAGGAACAGGAAAGAGCAACTCTCATTAAACACCTGAAGCCTGGAGATGAATTGCCGCCAAGGTCGCTTCATAATGACTGGTTTATTTTACTCATTCTTCTTGTTGGCTTTTTATATTCCATAGTAAGATCCGCATCAAAAGGAATTTTCACCGGTGTTATAAGGTTTTTTCTTTTCCGGGGAATAAATGATCCTTCTTCCAGAGATATTGGCGGATTGTTTATGTGGCAATCAACCATTCTGAATCTCATTTCATTCCTGTTACTCGGCCTGTTCGGTTATATCGCTGCATATTATTATGGAATAATACCTGCAGGCTTAAGTAATATTGTTTTCTGGTTAATCTCTGTCGGTGTAATTATTACAGCAGTAACATTAAGACATTTTGTTTGCTTAATAACCGGTACTTTAAGCGGACATAGGGAGATGTTCAGTGAATATCTGATTAATATTTACCAGTTTTACAGATTCAGTGCCCTTCTGATTTTTTTCCTTATTATTCTTATTTTTTATACCACTTTTTTACCGGTCGGTGTAAGTCTTATTTCCGGAATAGTGATAGTGATATTATTATATCTTCTGCGGGTTACCAGACTACTGATAATTTTTATAAACCGGAAAATTTCTATTTTCTATTTGATTTTATACCTTTGTGCCCTAGAAATCCTGCCTGTACTGGTATTAATTAAATACTTTACGGACATGGTTTAATTTGGCGGGTATTATTTTGAGAGAAAATTAAAAACTGTAAAGAGTTGAAAATAAGGAAGATTTTAGTATCGCAGCCAGAACCTCTCAATCCGAAATCTCCATATTTCGAACTGGCAAGAAAGTATAATCTAAAGGTCGATTTTAAACCATTTGTTGAGATAGAGGGTATCTCATCAAAAGATTTCCGTCAACAAAGAATCAATATTCTTGATCATACAGCGGTTATCTTCACAAGTAAAACAGGAATTGACCATTTTTTCAGAATTTGCAATGAACTAAGAATAGTGGTTCCTGATATCATGAAGTATTTCTGCATTACAGAGAATGTTGCATTTTATCTTCAGAAGTATATTGTTTACAGAAAGAGAAAGATCTTTCATGGAAAAGCCAAATTCCAGGACCTGATTGATATTATTGCAAAACATCGTGAGGATTCATTTTTTGTACCGCTATCCGAACCTCATAATGCTGAGATTCCTGAATTGCTAAATACAAATGGTATTAAGTATTCAATCGGAACCCTTTACAGAACAATAAGCAGCAATTTTGCGGATCAAAATAATTTTGATTACGACATCCTGGTGTTTTACAGCCCGTCGGGTATAAAGTCACTTAAGGAAAACTTCCCCGGATTTGTTCAGGGAGATACTAAAATAGCTGCCTTTGGTCCTACTACGGCCTGCGCAGTCGCAAGTGAAGGCCTGAGACTTGATATAAATGCGCCAAATCCAAAGGCTCCGTCGATGACAATGGCTCTTGATGATTACCTGAAAGAATATAACAGAAATTTGAAATAGTATTTTCAGATTACTATCCTGTATAAAACTTCCTTAAAAGTCATCCCTGAAGGATTACTTTATTTGCTGCTCTGATATGAAAACCCGGGGGGAGACATTTAATAAGACTGAAAGACTTTGCAGTACCAAAATAATTTCCGGCCTTTTTGAAAACGGAAATGTCTTCCATAATTCTCTGCTAAAAGTAGTGTGGGCAAAAAGTCCTGTGGCCCTTCCCGCTCCTGCTCAGGTTGCATTCAGCGTTTCCAAAAGAGGATTCCGGCTTGCCGTAACCAGAAATCTGATAAAGAGAAGGATGAGAGAGGTGTACAGAAAAAATAAAAAATTACTTTATGATTACCTGGCCTCAGAACATATTCAGATAGTATTTGTTGTAATTATCAAAGGAAATTCTGTGCCTGATTATCTGACTCTTGAAAAATCAATGAAGGATATAATCAATAAACTGATTTTTCTTATCAAAAAAAATGAAATAGAATGTTAAATTTATGATAATTGTTTCTTAATCAAAAAGGTTCCCAAATTTTCTTCTTATTTTCGCGCTGCTAATTTTAAGGTTCATTAGTTATGAAAAAGACACGTATCGGTAAAATAATAATTGTCCTTTCTCTTTTAATAGTTACAGGCATAAGCACCGGATTTCTTGTTACACAGGAAACCAGGGATTTCAGGATTGCTAAAAACCTTGATATCTTCTTCTCACTTTTCAGGGAGCTTAACACCTTTTATGTTGATGAGATTAATCCTGATAAATTAATCAAAACCGGCATCGATAATATGCTCAAATCGCTCGATCCTTATACCGTTTACTATCCAGAATCAGAGGTCGATGAATTCACCTTTATGACAACCGGGAAATACGGGGGCATTGGTTCTCTGGTTCGCAGTAATGGCAATTATGTTATTATAACTGAGGTTTACAAGGGTTTTCCTGCTGACCAGGCCGGGATCAAAGCGGGAGATATACTTAAAAAAGTCAATGGGGTGAATCTCAAAGGATTAGTGGCTGACAGTGTCAGCGAAAAATTAAAGGGAAATCCCGGAACTTCTTTGACTCTTACAATTGAAAGAAACGGAAAAGAGGCAGATTATTCGCTTAAAAGAGAAAAGATTGTCATTCCTCCGGTTCCTTATTATGGGATGATAGATTCCAAAACAGGATATATCCGACTCAAAAGTTTCACACAGGGCTGTATCGAAGATGTCAGATCTGCTCTCAGTTCACTTGAGAAAAATAATCCCGAACAAATAATCCTTGATCTCAGGAGCAATCCGGGTGGATTGCTTACAGAAGCTGTTCAGATAGTTAATCTGTTTGTCGATCCCGGAAATGAGGTTGTTTCCACTAAAGGGAAAGTGCAGCAGTTCGATGAGGATTTCAAAACAACAAAACCGGCAATGGATGATAAAATTTCACTGGCTGTAATTATTAACAGAAGTTCAGCTTCTGCCTCCGAAATAGTGGCTGGCGCCATACAGGACCTTGACAGGGGTGTAATTATCGGTCAGCGCTCGTACGGAAAAGGATTGGTACAGATAACACGCCCTCTGAGCTATAACACTCAGCTTAAAGTAACAACCGCAAAATATTATATCCCAAGCGGAAGGTGTATACAGGCAGTCGATTTTTCACATCCCAATGAGGATGGAAGCGTAGGGGTAATACCCGATTCACTAATTTCTGAATTTAAAACAAAAAACGGAAGGATAGTCAAAGATGGTGGTGGCATAACACCAGATGTAAAAGTTTTACCTGAACCACTTAGCCAGATATCAGGAGAACTCTACCTGCGTAACTTTATTTTTGATTACGCAACACAGTATTTCTGGGCTCACCCCGACATTAAAACTCCCGATCAGTTCACATTTACCGATAAGGATTATGCTGACTTTAAAACATTTCTCGTTAACAGGAATTTCAGTTACAAAACAAGCACCGAAGAATCACTCAATGACCTTATAGCCAATGCAAAAAAGGAAAAATATTACGATATTAACAAAGACATTTTTGCCACTCTCGAGAAAGATGTTTCACATAGCCTGGATAAAGATCTTACCCTTTTCCGGAATGAAATAACTGAACTTATTGAAGATGAAATAATAGGGAGGTATTTCTATGAGGAAGGGGAGATAAAATGGACCATTAAAAAAGACGAGCAGATATCAAAGGCTCTGGAAATACTGAATAATAAAGAAGAATACAGTTCTCTCCTTAAAGGGAAAGAGGGAGCAGTTATTGTCACTAAAAAGGATGATCCTGACCTTCCGAAAACAGAGGTTCCTGAAGTAAAAAAGCACCAGGAACCTGTCTGAAGTCAATGATTTTGTCTCCAGGAATGAGATTTATCATTAAAGATTTCCTTTTTCCATACAGGAAGAGCTTCCTTTATCATTTCCACAGCCCTGGTACAGGCCTGAATTGCCTGTTGCCGGTGGCCGGCTGAAACAAGTACAAACAAAGATATTTCTCCTGCTCTGACAACCCCGGTCGAATGAACAATATCTACCGACCGGACGTCAGTAAATTCCAATAATATTGTTTCCTTGATTTTATCCCCTTCGGTTTTTACCATTCCTTCATATGCAGAATATTCTATAGCAATTACTTTTTTGCCGCTGATTTCGTCCGCCCTGACCTGACCCAGGAAAATCGAATGTCCCCCTGTATCGGTTCTCTTGTTCATTTTTTCAAAATAAAAAGAGATTACATCTTCTTTTATCGGTCCATCCGTAAGAAAGTCGATTCCCATAAAACAGTCTATTTAAGAATAAATACCCTATCCTCCGGCAAAAGGCGGCATGAGAGCCAGTTCATCGCCGTCATTCAGCAAAGGCTCATTATCCAGAATAACATTATTAAGAGAGATCCGGTAACTGTAATGTACAATTTCCGGGAAATCATCCTGAATCCTTAACCTGAGATCGCCAAGTGATCTTACTTCGTTATAGTATTTACAATCACTGCCTGTAACCTCTGCCAGAACTCCGAAAAATAATACTTTTACTTTCATTTTTACCCCCCACCCGGAGCTGTTTTAAAATATGATTCAATACTTAACTCTCCTGTTTTGCCGCTGTGCCCCTGCGCCGTTATACCTTTTAATGTGCCTCAAACCAGTTATTCCCTGTCCCCCAGTCAACTTTCAGCGGTATATCAAGCTTAACAGCATTCGACATCTCAAACAATACCATAGTTTTTAGTTTTTCGAGTTCGGATATCTCAACCTCAAAGATAAGCTCATCATGTACCTGAAGGATCATTTTCGATAAATACTTTTCTGAAATCATCCTGTCATAGATCCTTACCATCGCAATCTTTATAATATCCGCAGCACTGCCCTGAATAGGTGCATTAATAGCATTTCTTTCGGCATTTCCCCTTACCACCTGGTTGCGTGAATGTATATCGTGGAGATATCTTCTTCTTCCGAACATTGTAGTGACATATCCTGTATCTCTCGCCTTCTTTATGCTTTCCTCCATATAGATCTTAACTCCCGGATAAGAGGAGAAATATCCGTCGATGAGATCTTTTGCCTCTTTCCTCCCTATTGTAAGCCTTTCAGCGAGCCCGAAAGACGATATTCCGTATATAATCCCAAAATTAGCTGTTTTTGCCCTGCTGCGCATCTCCCTCGTCACGTCCTTAATTTCAACACCGAATATTTTTGCCGCGGTGGCAGCATGAATATCATTTCCCGATAAAAAATCGTCTATCATTCCTTTATCCTTGCTAAGATGGGCCATCAGCCTTAATTCGATCTGCGAATAATCGGCAGAAAAGAAAATATAGCCTTTTTCAGGAACAAAGGCTTTCCTGATCTCCCTTCCCCTTTCATCCCTTACCGGGATATTCTGGAGATTCGGGTTATTTGAACTGAGTCTTCCGGTTGAGGCAACTGCCTGGTTGTACGAAGTATGGATTCTTCCCGTTTTTTTGTCCACAAGAAGCGGAAGTGCTTCAACATAAGTTGATAATAACTTTTTAAGACCCCGGTATTCCAATACTTTATTTACTATCGGGTGCTTGCTGGTCAGCCGTTGTAAAATCTCTTCATTGGTGACAAATTGTTTTGTTTTTGTAACTCTGGCATTCTCATCAAGCTTAAGCCTGACGAAAAGAATATCTCCGAGTTGTTTAGGGGAAGAGATATTAAATTCAGTCCCTGCCAGTGAATAAATTTCTTTTTCCAGTGAGATAATATCATCACGAAGATTAACTGTTATCGCCTTCAGATCCTCCAGGTCCAGTTTTACACCGAATCTTTCCATGGCAGCCAATACCCTGATAAGGGGCATTTCAATATCTCTTGCAAGGTCGCCAAGTCCTTCTGATTCAATTCGGGGTTCAAAAACATTCTTAAGCTGGTAAGTCACATCCGCATCTTCCACCGCATATTCTTTGAGCTTATCAACAGCGACGGAACGCATATTTTTCTGGTAGTTCCCTTTTTCTCCTATAAGTGATTCTATATGAACCGGATTATATAACAGATATGTTTCGGAAAGGAGGTTCATGTTATGCCGCATGTCGGGTTCCAGCAGGTAATGTGCAATCATGGTATCGAATAACGGGCCCCTGACTTCAATTCCATAATTAGCCAGAACCTGAATATCATATTTCATATTCTGGCCAATCTTCAGGCATCCCGGATTTTCAAATACAGGCCTTATTATTTCAAGTATTGCCTTAGTCTCCTTTTGTGATTCGGGAAAATGA
>Ga0315536_1000757_pt1 | contig 16231 bp, 14 predicted proteins | sample SalMarSW160230MG_FD_203093 | JGI IMG/M metagenome (GOLD analysis project Ga0315536, IMG submission 203093) | Salt marsh sediment microbial communities from the Plum Island Ecosystem LTER, Massachusetts, United States - Salt Marsh Sediment SW1602-30 ... | reverse complement strand
GTTTTTTTCTTTCAATTCGTTGTACCCGTACTGCTGCAGGCGCGCGGCGGCCGCGCTGCTGGAAAGACCACGTTCCGGTGTCACTTCCAGGGCGTGTAATGCCCGTGCGTGATCGGTTTTGTACCAGTCTGTCATGAATCAACTCTCCGGAAAGATTTATTTACCATATAGTATGCTGCGGGCGCCTTTCATATGCCGTCGGCAACGCGCGTGGTATGGGGTTTGTATTTCTCACGCATTTGCGCCGATTTGCCGCAGGTCAGTTTTCCCTCCGGGCAGGCGCCGTTTACGCATCCCGGGCCCGCGGTTTTGAACATGTGGGGAGCAACCTCTTTTACCAGGACCAGCATCTGCTCGGCGGCCTCGCGGATCTCCCATTGGGCGCGATCGCAGAGGCGTTTCTCGAAAAAGTGCAGAAGCTCGCGGCCGTTCATGGAGACGAAGATCTTCGTCTCCGCGGCATTGGGAAGCACAAAGCGGGCGTCTTCCTGGGGGATGTCATGCCGCAGCAGCATGGCATAAAACTCCTGCGTCTGTTCCATAAAGCGGGTAAAGGCCCCGGCCAGCTCCGGGTCCGCGGCAATCGCGGGCGGGATGATATACTCAAACTGGTTTTCGTTGACATAGCGCTGGCTCTTTTGCGAGTACGAAGCCAGGCGGTGGCGCACCAGCTGATGAGAGCAGGCCCGCGAGATTCCCTCGAGCATAAAGCAGAAAGAGGCATGCTCGATCACCGAGAGGTGACCCATCTTGATGATATTTTCCAAAAAAGCGCCGTGGTCTCCCCGGGCCACGCGCTTTTGTATTTCCTCAAATCCGTCGGGTGAATAGCACACCTTGCCCGCCGCGATGCACGTGAGCTCCGGATTGTGCGTATAACTGACTAATTGTATCTTCATACATAGTTCCCCTTTAGTTGTAATAATACCGGCTGTTACACCGAGAGTCAAATGGTTCGTGCGGTCAATCGTACGAATCCGCTGTGCCTTGAGTCGGGCGTTGTTTGATCCGCTTTGCCGCGGGTACTGCCGGGTTCCTTCCGGGCAGAAATGGTACCGGAATAATGTTCAGTTCATGTCGGCATGGCTTTTTTTTATTGTGCTTATATGGGTTATAATGATAATTACCGCAGCCGCCGTACAGAAGCTTGACAGTTCAAGGGGATGTGTGCTATTTTCCCATTCGAGAGGTACGAACAAGTATAATGAAAACATGTTTTTTATTTCCCGGTCAGGGTGCGCAATACCCTGCTATGGCCAAGGACTTCTGGGAGGCCAGCCCGAAAATCAAGCTGTTGTTTGAGGCCGCCTCCGAGTTTGCGGCCATGGACTTAAAGCGGCTGTTGTTCGAGGCGGATGAGGAAGAGCTGAAGGAGACGGACAAGACCCAACTGGCGGTGACGCTGGCAAATGTGGTCTCAGCCGCGGCCTTAAAGGAATACGGGACCCCCGCCCAGGGCTACGCGGGTTTCAGCCTCGGCGAGTATGCCGCCCTGCATGAGGGTGGGGTGATCGCCCTGGAAGACCTTTTTCCTATCGTGAAGGCACGGGGCGAGATCATGGAACGCGCCAGCCGTGAGACCGACGCGGCCGACGGCAAGGCCGGCATGGCCGCGGTTATCGGACTTTCTAAAATCGAAGCCCTGCGCCTGCTGGAGGACATGGGGTCCGCCGAGGTTTTTCTGGCCAATCACAACAGCCCCACGCAGATAGTGCTGTCCGGTACGCATCGCGGGTTGGCCGAGGCTGAAGAGATATTAAAAAAGGCGGGGGCCAGGCGTATTATCCGCCTCCGTGTTTCCGGTCCGTTTCATTCACCTCTTATAAAAAAGGCCGCGGACGAATACGCACAGTTTTTACAGGATTATGAGTTTTACGATCCGGTGGTTCCGGTATTTTCCAATGTAACCGCTGCTGAGGTCTCCGGCGGCAAAGAGGCCAAAGAGTTGTGTGTAAAACAGATAGTGTCCACGGTTCGCTGGGTGGATGAAGAAACAACTCTGTTGAGCCGGGGGTACGACACCTTCTATGAGACCGGGCCGGGATCGGTACTGCGCGGTCTGTGGAGGGCCTTCTGCAAGGAGTATCCCTGTTTCGCCGCCGGGAAACTTGAAGACATACAAAAAGAAAACAAGGAGTAACAGATGCTGTTAAAAGGAAAAACCGCAGTTATTACGGGTGGTTCACGCGGAATCGGGAAGGAAATTGTGCTGCTTTTTCTAAAGAACGGTGCCACCGTGTATTTTATCGACCTGATGGAAAGTGAACACCTCGGGGAGATGCAGGCGGCGGCCAGGGAGGCCGGTGCGGGTGTGTTTTTTAAACAGGCCGATGTGGCGAATGAGGAACAGATCACCAATGTCATCAAAGAAATCATAGCTGAAGTCGAAAAGATCGATATTCTGGTAAACAATGCCGGAATTACCCGTGACGGACTGGTGTTCCGCATGTCGTTGGAAAACTGGGAAAAGGTACTTTCCGTGAACCTTACGTCCGCGTTTTTGGCGTCGAAGCACATCGCCATGGCCATGATGAAGCAGCGGTCCGGTTCCATTATCAACATGGCCTCTATTGTGGGAATCGGGGGTAACGTGGGCCAGACAAATTATTCCGCGTCCAAGGGCGGGTTGATCGCTTTTACCAAAAGCCTGGCAAAAGAGGTGGCCTCACGCGGGGTGCGGGTAAACGCAGTGGCCCCGGGGTATATTATCACTGATATGACCGAAAAACTCAGCGACCAGGCCAAAGAGGCCATGCTGGGGCAGGTCCCCATGGGCAGGGGCGGAACTCCGGAAGAAGTGGCCAAGGCCGCGTTGTTTCTGGCATCCGATCTGGCCTCTTATATAACGGCGCGGGTAATTCAGGTGGACGGCGGTATGGCCATATAATTAAAGGAGGATTATATGGAAAGAAGAGTCGTTGTTACAGGGATCGGTACCGTAAATCCTCTTGGGAATAATGTGGAAGACAGTTGGCAGGCGGTAAAGCGCGGTGAAAACGGCATCAGCGCCCTGGACCGTTTTGATCCGGAGCAGTTTCCCAGCAAGGTGTGCGGTGTAGTCAAAAACCTCGATCCGGATAATTATATCGACCGCAAGGAAGCGCGCAAGTACGACCGTTTTTCCCTGCTTGCCCTGGTAGCCAGCATGGAAGCCATGAAAGGGGCGGGGCTGGAAACGAACCGCAACGGCCTTGATCCGGAGCGCTTCGGTGTCATTATCGGGAACGGCATCGGCGGCCTGGATACGCTGACCGACGCCTACCGCTCCCTGTTTTACAAGGGCCCCATGCGCATTCACCCGCTTACCATCCCCAAGATGATCTGTAATATCGGACCCGGCAATGTGGCCATCCGGTTCAATGCCCAGGGGCCGTGCTACGCGGTGGTAACGGCGTGCGCGTCCGGGACTGACGCTATCGGCCACGCGTTCCAATCGATTGTTACCGACCAGACGGATGTTATGATTGCCGGCGGGACGGAAGCCCCGGTCACCGAGATTGCCATGGGCGGGTTTGCCACCATCCAGACCTTGTCCAGGGGGTATAACGACAGTCCGGAAAGGGCCAGCCGGCCGTTTGACAAAGACCGCGACGGATTTGTGCTGGCGGAGGGCGCCGGGATCCTGATCCTGGAAGAGCTGGAACACGCTAAAAAACGCGGCGCCGCCATCCTGGCTGAGCTTGCCGGCTACGGCCTTTCCTGCGACGCCAATCATCTTACCGCGCCGCATCCGGAAGGGCGCGGGGCCGTCCAGGCCATGAAGATGGCGCTGCGTGCGGCGAATATGAGGCCGGAGGACATCGATTATATTAATGCCCACGGAACCTCCACTACGCTGAACGACCCCATAGAAAGCAAGGCCATCAAAGCGGTCTTCGGGGAACACACCGGGAGACTCAAGGTCTCTTCCACCAAGTCCATGACCGGGCATATGATCGGCGGCGCGGGCGGATTTGAGGCGGCGGTCTCCATCATGGCACTGCGGGACCAGTTCTTTCCACCCACCAGGAATCATGATAATCCCGATCCGGAATGCGATCTGGATTATGTCCCCAACCAGGGTTACTCGGGCAGAATCAGGGCGGTCATGTCCAACTCATTGGGCTTCGGTGGTCATAACGGTGTCCTGATTTTTAAAGCATATACTTAAAGGAGTAAAATGATGAAACAGATTACACAGCAGAATTTAATAAACGCCTTCGGCGGAGAAAGCCAGGCACACATGCGCTACCTGCATTTTGCCGATACCGCCGCCAAGGAAGGTTATCCGAACATGGCACGCCTGTGGCGGGCGATCGCCCACGCGGAATATGTACACGCCGGTGATCATTATCGTGAGCTGAAACACCTGGACGGTGGATTCACGGCCAACAGCATGGCGGCGTTCGGCCCGGGAGACACGATAAAAAACCTGAAACACTCAATTGCCGGTGAAACGTTCGAGATCGAAGAGATGTATCCGGTTTACATCGAGACCGCCAAACTGCAGAATGATATCGGGGCCAAAAAAAGCTTCGAGTGGGCCTTTGCCACGGAAAAACTGCATAAGCAGATGTTCGAGCAGGCACTCTCCGTAGTCGAGCACGGTTCGGATGTGGCATTGGGACCGGTCCAGGTATGCGAGGTTTGCGGATATACAATGGAAGGAAATGCTCCGGACCAATGTCCGCTCTGTAAGGCCAGAAAAGATAAGTTCACCGCGTTCGCCTGATTTCAGGCCCACGGTTTGGACCACTAACTAAAGGTTAAAGATACCCACAATAAGTTCCCGCAGCAGCCCGCCGATCAAGAGGGGAATGCCAAGGTTTGCAAGAAATATTTTCAAAAGGATATTGGTCTTTACCCGCATATTCAAAGTATAGGTATCCTGTTCCTGCTTTGCCAATGGAAAAAAAACCACATAAATTCCTATGGGGGCTTGTGTAACCGCCAAATAAATAATATTTTATGAATAACAGACATTGAAAAAACCATGAAAGGAAGTAGTTATGGTCAGAAAAATCTTTTATACCTTAATTTGTGTACTCTTTTTGGCTGCCTGTGCTTCTCTTCCCGAAGAAGAGTATAATCAGGCGAAAGCAAACAGAGGCACCATCGAAAAACATCACCTTAATACGTATTTTCCTGATGAATATGCCAAAGCTGAACAGAATTTTGCCGAGGGTGAGAAAAACTACGACAAGGACAACGCCAAAGCCAAAAAAGAATTTGATTCGGCCAATGCAATTTACCAGCAGATCATACATGACGCTTATCCCCTGTACGTCGATTCAGAGCAGACGAATGTAACCTCCGAGCGTGACAAGGCTGTGGGCATAAAGGCCGATGTCGCGGTGAAGGACGATTTTGCCAAGGCGGACGAGGAATACCAGCAGGCAATTGCGTTGAGTAAGGAAGGCAAATACGAGGAGGCCCTTGTGCATCTGGATAAGGCGAAAACCTTATTTGAGGGCGCCTATAAAGTGGCCAAAGAAAAACACGACAACGCCGAGCAGTCTATTGACTCCGCACAAGAGCATATCAAAAAGGTCGATAAGATTATTACGGAGATGGAAGGAGCGGAACAATGAAAATAAAACGAATTATTATTATCTGTGCTTCACTCCTCATAGCTTTTTCCGTGTTTCAGATGATAAGCGCGCAGTCCCTCGCCGAAAACGAATGGTACATAAAATCCAAGGAGTATCTTGCCAAGGCCGAGGAGGCTTTTGCCCAGGGAGACTATGACAAAGGAAATGAGTACGCGAAGCAGGCCGAAGAATACGCCCAGAAAGCGGAAGATGAGGGGAACAAGCTGCTGATCAAGTACAAAGCCAGCGCCAGCAGGCAGGAAGCCGAGGCTTACCTGAACAAGGCCAAAGATTTGGGCGCGGATACCAATCCGGAGACCAAAGACCTGTTCAGCATGGCATCGACCGAATACAACGACGGCAAGGACCAACTGGACAAAGCCGCGGGCGGGCAGGTCGATGTGAGCGAGTCGCAGCCTCTGCTTACCCAGGCCATTGAGAATTTCAAGAACAGCACCAAGCATTCCAAAAACGCCATTGCCGCGATCCAGGATATTGCGGTCATCGACAAGCTGATGCAGGATACCAAGCAGGGTCGGCAGAACCTGCTGGACAAGGGGTATATCACGGAAGGCGACGACAATGACGGAGAGCTTTCCTCTCTCATAAACTCGGGACAGGAAGCGTACGACAGTAAAAATTACGTTGACGCCAAGGACTACCTGACCCAGGCCCAGACCAAGATTAATGACCTGATGCAGATGGGACAGGCGCAGGAACTGTACGACAAGGCGGAAAAAGCACTGTCTCAGGCGGACAGTGAGGGAATTGCCGAAAGCCATCCCGATGAGTTCGCCTCGGCGACCGATCTTCTGGCCCTGTCGAAGGTTGACCTGGATAACTCGGACTATCCGGCCAGTATGGATAAATCACAGAAGGTAATCGACACCCTTTCGGTCTTCAGCGCCGGAATCGGTGCCGGGCCGGTACTTCCCAAGTATTACAAGGTCAGGCTGTTGACCCCAAGGCGTGATTGTTTTTCCAAAATAGCCGGTTACAGTTTTGTATACGGGGATGAATACAAGTGGAGAATCCTCTATAATGCCAACAAAGACAAAATCCCCAATCCTAATAATCCTCACCTGATATTAGTGGGAGCGGTGATAGAAATTCCCAGTATCAAAGGCGAAACAAGGGAAGGAACCTATTCACCCGATAAAAAGTATACCCCGATCAGTGAGATTAAGGGGACCAAGAACCAGTAGTGTGTTTTTAGTGTCTGCATTAATTTAGAAAAATTGGGGCTGTCCGAAAGATTTCCGCAGGAAATGAAGTACCGGCAGCCCTTTTTTTGTGCGGAGGTTGTATGCGATCATTTCAATATCATAATCCCACCCGTATTATCTACGGTGAGGGGGAGTATAAAAATATCGGCAAAGAGGTTGCCGGGTTCGGCAGCAAGGTGCTGCTGGTAACGGGAAAAAGCAGCCTGAAGCGAAGCGGGTATTTTGACCAGGTGGTCTCGTCACTCCGTGAGGCCGGCTGCAGGGTCTCCGTCCTGGAAGGCGTGGAACCCAATCCCCGCCTGGGGCTCTGCCTGAAAGGCGCCGAACTGTGCAGACGTGAACGCATAGAGGTCATCGCGGCGGTCGGCGGCGGGAGTGTACTTGATACGGCCAAAACAATCGCGGTTGCCGCCCTGGACACCGGGGACGTCTGGGATTTTTTTCTGTGCAAGCGGAAGATAACAGGGGCCCTGCCGCTTGTTACCATGGTTACCATGGCGGCCACCGGCAGCGAGTTTAATACCAACGCGGTGATTAATAACGAACAGACCGGACAAAAATACGCCATCCACAGCGAGCATATCTTTCCCAAGGTGTCCATCCTGGACCCGCTGCTAAGCCTCAGCCTGCCGGCGGACCAGACCGCTTACGGGGCCGTAGACATTCTTTCTCATATAATAGAGGGGTATCAAACCGCGCCGGGCAAGGCGCCGCTGTCCGACCGTATTGCCGAGGCGGCCATGAAGGAGACCATGCTCTGGGCCCGCCGGGCCCTGGATGCCCCGCAGAGCAAAGAGGCACGGGGCAACCTGCTCTGGTGTTCCAGTGTGGCCCTGGGCGGCTGGACCTGGAACGGCTGGGGGCCCACTACCTTTCACGCTCACACCATCGAGCATGAAATAAGCGCAGCCACAAACTGCGCGCACGGAGCGGGGCTGGCCGTGGTGCTGCCCGCGGTCATGCGTTTTCATAGCCGCAACAACGCGGCCAAACTGGCCCAACTGGCCCAGCGGGTGTTTGGTGTCACCCGCTACTGGAATGATACGGCCGAAGCGCTTGCCCTGCGCGGTGTGAACGGCTTTAAACGCTGGCTTGCCTCCATCGGCTGTCCGGTCACCCTGGGTGAGCTGGGAGTGGAAGAGACCCAGATCCCGGAGTACGCGCGTAAAATCGCCCTTAATCCCGAGGCCGGGGAGCTTGACGCGGCCATGGCCGAGGAGATTCTGCGGTTCGCGGTTGGTTAGTCGGGAAGTGGGGCGGGAGTATCCGGTTTGAGTTTGGGTAACAATTAATTCATACATAATCCCCATTGCACATTGTGCTAATTTATTTACCTTTTGTCTCTTTGTTTTCCTGCCGCGGTTTTATATGGTTGATGTCATATACAATCGGGATTTTCCGTAGACGACCGGGCCGGACCGTTCGGCCGCGACCGTCAGTCGGTGAATCCCGGCGGAAAGGGGATTATTATGTACAAAACATTTTTTGCAGGCTTTGCCTTTTTATTAGCGGCCGCATTATTATTTGTGGCCTGCGGTGCCGCGGGGCCCGGGGTCAACCTGGCGCTTAATAAACACGCGGTTGCCTCTTCCTTTGAGAAGGCAACCAACCACAACGGCGGTGAAGATCTGGTCCCGGGAAGGGTATGTGACGGCAATACATTTACCAAATGGGGTTCGGATTTCCGTAATAGTGCGGACCCGAATACGGCCTGGATCTATGTTGACCTGGGAGTAAAAAAACAGCTGCACAGTGTACATATCTATTGGGAAGCGGCCTTTGCCAAGCGTTTTAGTATTGAGGTGTCCGACGATGCCATAGCATGGAAAGAGATTGCCGGAGAGGGTATGACCCCGCCGGAATTCAGGGAAAATGACGGCCTGTCGGAGGTGGTTTTTGATCAACCGGTAGAGGCCAGATATGTCAAGATCAACGGTAAAGAGCGCGGCAGCAAGTGGGGTTATGCGATCTACGAGCTGGAGGTGTATTAGACGGGCGCGCTTGGTCCGCGCCGTGCGCCGGATAAAACGCCGCGCGGCTCATCACCCTGCCCTGTTCGTCCGCCCCGTGCCTCTTTCCAGTGCGGCGGAGTGCCGCGCGATACACCCGCGTCCCGGCGCCCTCGCTATAACGGCGCCGCGCTCATATCTCACCGGCGCGGCTTATTCGCCCGTGTTCTGGTTCTGCCCGTAATCGATCATCAGAAAGTTGGTGCTTACGGCCAGGGTGATCCTGAAGTTATAATCGAGGAAGCTCAGTTCCGAAGGGTACTTATCCTTGTCCAAAAACTGGTGCAGATATTCGAATTTCAGGTTGAAGTACACCGATTTGTTAATGTCCAGCGTGGCCTGGGGAATAAAATCAAAGGCAAGGGTTTCGGGGTTGGAAAGTACCAGCAAGCCCACGGACATGAACCCGGTTGCCTGCAGCCCGGTAAAGCCCAGGCATACGTAGTGCCGGCGGAAACTGCCGAAGGTGCCGAAGTTCTGGGGCAGGAACACCGGATCACCGGGATACAGACCGCGGTGCAGGCCGTAACTTTGGTAAAACTGCCGGGCCTCGGCGTTTGAAAAGCCCTCGCTGTTGTAAAAGTATTCGGCCATAAGTGTCATGTACGGACTTTCTTCCATGGTGTAGCTGATTCCGCAGGTCAGGCGGACCACGGGGACGTTCAGGTAATCATCGCCGTTGTGCGGCCGGTACACGGAGGCAAGGTCCTTGAAGGCGTATTCGTTTTCCCTGGACCAGCGCAGCTCAAACTCAGTGTAAATACCAAGGCTGTCGAAATAACGGATGGCGTCAAAAAAAATCGCATAGCGGTCAAGGTCGGAGGTGATCGCGGCCGGTGTACCGGAGGTATCGATGCTTTCCAGGTTGCTGTAATTATATTTGATCACCCCCAGGCCGGCGTCGATCTCCAGGAACAGCAGGTCCAGGCGCACGGCAAAGCGCGACCAGCGCAGCTCGCTTTCCGGCAGGGCCAGCAGCGAAAGGCTCAGCCAGTCCAGCGGGGTAAAGACCGCTTTGACGCCGCTGACCCCTTCCCGCAGTGAACGTATGCCGAAAGGATCGTTGATGGTCTCCAGCTTGTCGATGGCGTTGAACACCCGGGCCGTTCCCCATTTCAGGCGCTGCTTGCCGAAGGTGATATTGCACCAGCTTGTGGGTGAGGCGCTGATATACAGGACCTTGACCAGGTTCGGCAGTGAGGTGGAGGTCAGATCGTTCAGATCGAGGGTAAAGTCGCTGCCCAGCTCCAGCAGGTTGTGGTAGCTGAAATACATGCTGACATAAGCGGTCTGGCCGGCCAGCCAGCGGTCGATCTCATCCACCCGGTCGCCGTCGTTTTTGCCGGACAGGGCGGACTCGTTTCCTTCCTTGATCCTGTCAAGATCCAGAATATAGCCGATCTCCCCCCAGAACTGCTGTGTGATCTCCGCGTGCAGCGGGCACAGCGGCGCCAGCCCGGCCAGCAGGACCAACAGGGGCGGCAGGATTTTTCTCATACGGCGATCTTTCCGTCGATCATATTGACCACCCGGTCGGCCTGCTCAAGAATTTTGTGGTCATGGGTGGCGATCAGGAACGTGGTGCGCTCCTCTTTGTTCAGGCGCTTTAATAGTGACAGGATGTTGTAGCCGGTCACCGAATCCAGGTTGGCCGTCGGCTCATCCGCCAGCACCACCTCGGGATTGGTTACCAGTGCCCTGGCAATAGCCACCCGCTGTCGCTGCCCGCCCGAGAGCTCGTCCGGGCGGTGGTCCAGGTAGTCTCGGATTCCCACCTCTTCCGTAAGTTTTTCGATCCGCTCCCGGCGTTTGTTTTTTTCCACCTTTTGCAGCAGCAGGGGGAACTCGATGTTTTCATACGCGGTCAGCACCGGAATCAGGTTGAAGTTTTGAAAGATAAAGGTGATGCGCTTTTTGCGGAAGCGGTGCAGCTCTTTCTCCTTCATCCCACCGATATCATAATTGTCGATCAGGATGCTGCCGGATGAGGGCGAGTCCAGAAGCCCGATCAGGTTGAGCAGGGTGGATTTCCCCGCTCCGGACGGCCCGGCGATACATACGTACTCGCCTTTCTTGATCTCAAGGCTCACTCCCTGCAGGGCCTTCACCAGAGTTTTTCCCAGTTCGTAATCTTTTGTCAGTTTGTCGGTTACGATAAAAGCCATATCAGCTCCTTCATCTTACAGATTTTCATCCTGGCGCGTTTCCAGTACGCGTTTGTTGAATATATGATCCGGGTACTCCTTGGGGGTCTCCCGCAGCAGTTTCATAGTAGAGGTGTTGTCCGGCTCATAGGCGGAAACCACGGTAAGCCTGGTGGGCTTGCTTTTGCCGTTTATCCGTTTTACCTCATCATAGCGGATGGTCTTAATCAGCTTGTCGTTTCTGGCATAACAGGCTACCTCTACGGGATAGCTTCCTTTTTTGTCCACGACAACACGAATGGCCGCGTAGGGAGTATCGCGGTGGATGGCGGACAACTTCAGCGTCCATGTCTGCCCGTCCTGTTTTATTATCTCTCCCTTATAGTTGTCGGTCATATTCAAGCGCACCACGTCGCCGTAGGAAAAGTCCGTGGCCCCGAAAGCCTGGTTGGAGGGTATTCTGATGATTCTTCCGCTTCTCTTGTCGTAACTCCAGACGTTCCGGTCAAGCATGATCAGGTCGTTCCCCACCTGGCGGGCCGGGCTGACAAAACGGACGATCACCTTCTGGTTGTTGTCCTTGGTCTTCACGATCATTTTATAGCTTTCCGTCAGCTTTGTTTTTTCGCGGAACTCCAGCACAAATATCGAGGAACTGTTCGGGTTCATCAACAGATCCATACGTTTCACGATTTCATCGGCACTTTGGGCAAAGACAGACCCGGCCCCAAGCATGAAACACAGGGTGAAAAGTCCGATAGTCAGTTTGGTTTTCATAACAACTCCTTTTTAGGCATAGTAGGTAAGCTCACTTGTCTACCTCTCTGACCGCTTCTATGGGACGCACCTTCAGCGATGCCCCCAAAGTTGTCAGGGCCGTCAGAACGGTAACCAGTACAATCCCGGCCAACAGCCAGATTACCGTGGAAAAACTGAAACCGAGGTAAAACATGCTGCCGCCGAACACCAGCTGGACCCCCGGATTGGTGGAGGTGATCTTTAAGGCATTGATAATAAAGCGCACTCCCAGCCCTGCAGTAATCCCGGTGGCCGCGGCAAACAGGTTGACCAAAAGGATTTCCAGGGAATAGACAAAGACAAGAAAGGGCTTTTCCGCGCCCAGGCAATAGAAGGTCCCGATTTCCTTTCTGCGGTCGAACAGGTTGACGGAAACGATATTCATGATCCCGAACATCACGATAAAGATGACGATGAAACAGGTTACAATGAGAATAACCCGGACCATGCCGTACACGTCGTTATCATATTTATAAACCCGGTAGAAATCAAAGAATTCAAGGTCCTTGTTGTTTTCTTTGGCCCAGGCATTCAGGGTTGTCAATGCCCGGGACAACGGGTATCCCCGGTTCAGGTCGATGCGGAGCGAGCCGGCCTCATCCTCATAATAACCCGAAATCAGCCGGTACCCCTCCATATCGATAAACGCGGTGTTGCTCAGGTTCGGGTTGTCGATGTTGGGCCGGAAATATCCGGCAAGCACAAAATCCTCGGCCACCGCCTGGCCGAACAGGTCCTTGCCCACCAGGCTGACGGTCTGGCCCGGCTGTACCCCAAACTCATCCTTCTTGATAATGTTAAGGATTATGCGGTTTTTTTCACCGGGCCCGAACATCCGTCCTTCCACAATGGTAATGCGTGAGCTAACCGAGTCATCGAAGCGCGTGTCCGTACCGCGCACCCGCATCCATTTATATTTTTGTCCGTTAACATAGATATCCATATACAGGTTGATCGGACTGTAAAAGACCTTTTTAACGAAGTTAAACTGCAGCAGCTGCTTGCGCAGCTCCCGGTAGCCGGTGATGTTCATCTTGGCCAGGTCCTCGCCCTTTTCATGTCGCTCACTTGCCGCGAGCAGTCCCTTTTTCAACACCATAATATCCGCGGGGGGGTTCCACAGGGCCAGCAGGCCATTGCGGAAATTGGAGATCTCACCGTCGGAAAAGGCCAGGAAAAAGAACAACAGCATGGAAACAAAGGCAATAACGATAAAAATTATCAGACTGCGCAGTTTATGCGAAAAGATGTTTCTTACCGCCAGTTTCAGGCTTAACAGCCTGGCGCCGCGCAGAAGAATGGCGCTTTCCGCCTTGCGGGAAAGCTCTCCCTTTAAAAGCTCCACCACCCGTGCCTTGCGCAGACTGAGGGAGGGGAAAAGCGAGGCAAATACGGCCGTCGGAAGAAGAATGGCATAGGCCGTAAGCAGGTACTGCAGTTTAAACATGAGGAACAGCCTGCCGCCCTGCATGAATACAATCCCGGGCACGCCTACCTGGGCAAAGAGAAATACTATCAGGCTCCCCAAAAGAGAGCCGGCCAGCCAGGACAGGGTTACCAGCACGATCATCTCTCCCACAAAAATGAACATGTTTTCATTTTTACTCATGCCGAGGGTGATGGTGGTACCCACCTCTTTTCTTCTTTTGATGATCGAAAGCATGACCGAGTTGACAATAAAGAAGATGACGATGATGATGAAAAGGAGGATCAGGTAGTTCAGGATCAGGCTGAAGGCCGTTGCCGTGGGCAGGTGCATTTTTTCACCCACGTATCTATAATCGATCACCTTGTAATCCAGGCCCCGTTTATGAATGTAATCCGTCAGCCTGGCCTTTACCTCATCGGTATACGATTTGTCCGTCAGGCGGATAAGATAACCGGTGCACTCTTCGGGGGAAAGGTCCAGGTACTGCTGCAGGATGGAGATATCAATAAAGTTATAGGCATAATACAGCGGCATGCCTTCAACGAAACCCACGAATTTGATGGGGAGGATTTTAGGCGGGCTTAGTTTTTCGATGTTTTTTGCCGGCGGAATCATCAGGGTCATGGGGATATTCAGGGAGATCTCCTCGGGAACCGGGGCGATCACCTGTTTATAGAGTGTCCGGAACAACCGTTTGTTCCATTTGGCGAGTTTATGGGCGTCCGTCCCGCTTAAGCCCCGCAAACGGGCGGTGATATCATCGAGATGGTAATCGTACTCTTTTAAGAATGACGCGGGGATGCTCGTGTAGAGGTCCGGCAGCAGCAGGGCCTTGTTCATATCCGCCAAAAACTTTTTTGTGCCCGTGTCTCCGCTGTAGTCCGGGGCCTTCAGCAGCAGGGGAAAATCATGTTTCACGGAGGCCTTAAAATCCTCGAACGCTCTTCCTTCCGCCTTGAAGTCCTTGCGCATGAAGACGTCGTTTTTCTCCACCTTTTCCCACGGCTGAATGTTCCAGCGCAGGAAGGGGATGTCCTTCATGCCCTTGTGGAAGGTGAAATTGTACGATCCTTTCACCACCTGAATGCCCGGCAAAACCTCCTTCAGATCGGCGGGCCTGATCCCGGTCAGGTCATAGCCGCGCTGCGGTTCACCGTCAATAGTATAGAACAGACCCTCGGTCTCTATGATGGGAGAGGCTTTTTTCACTTCCTTCATGTCCGTGACAAAACGGGAAAAGTCTGCGTCGATCTTAATTAACGGTAGTTCTTCCCTTTGCGCGCCCCAGATGTTTTTTTTCAGCCAGTTTGAATCCGGGGACACCACCTGAAGATGCGCGGTTTTGGTGTCGATGCCGAGGTCCACATAATTCGCATAAAAACTCTCATTAAACGAGAGGGCAAAAATTATCGCAGTGGTACAGAGGGCCAGCAGAATAAACAGTTTTTTACTTTTTTTGTTGTGCCGTAATACTCCCCTGGAAATTAACTTGGTATATAGCATAATGGATCCCTTGGCTCTTTTAATAATAAAATTTACCGAATTATAAACAATATAATGCTATACATTAATATTTTCAATTATTTTTACATAGAATAGTAATAAATTAACACTTATGCTTCATATTTTATTAGTGGTCCGAACCGTGGACCTGCCGCATGGTCATGCGACCGTGGATTCAGGGCCGGTGCGTGCCGCGGATTTATGCGGCCATGCGCACCGAAACGTAAACCCGCTCTTGCGAAAAGCAATCTCTTTGACTATGATTAAACCATGGTGTTGCCTAAAATAATTCGTGGTCGTGCCCGGCTTTTTGCCGTCATCTGCCTGTGGCTGTTTCTTGTGGTATGCCTGGCGGGAGTGTATGCGGCGGAAAAGCCCCGCTTCCTGCTGCTGCCGCTTATTTCCCGCGACGAAACATCACAGGCCTACTGCGACAAGGTGACCGCGGACCTGAGCGACGGCCTCGAAAAACTCAACCTGATGCGGCTCCGGGTTGCCCCCAATCTGCTTGGTGAATTAAAGCTTACCGAATACAGCGCGTACAACGAGGTGCTGCACAAACGAATATCATCCCTTGGCGAGTCGGACTACGTCATCTGGGGGTATGTGCTTACTGAAAAAGGGACGGGAAATTATACGCTCTATGTAAGTATTTTTCGCCTTACCGATAACGCCTTTGTGTACGGGGCCGGTTATTTCGGCTTGAAGGATATGCAGGCGCTGATAAACGGCCAAATCAATAATATTAAAAATCTGCCGCTGTTTATGGCCGATGCCCCGGCGCGCCGCCAGAAGATTACGGGAATACTGAAAACCTATTCACCGGAGACCTTCCCCGTAATCGACTATATTTTAACACATAAGCATACTTTCGATATTCTGCATTATATCCATAATACGGAATCGGTCGACGACCTCAATACCACCGTACACGAGGCAAGCCACGCGTATGCTGCCTCCGCCATCAATCAAAATGCCATGACCCTGTTTATCAGCCCGGATGATACCGCGCGCATTGTGTATACCAAAACATTTCCTTCCAAAGAAATCGTTCCCGACATCCCGGAAAAGCTGCGTATATCCCGCTTTAATACGTATATCGCCGCTCCGGTAAGCCCTACCAGTACCCAGTATTTCGGGGTCTACGGTCTGCTGGATGAACTGAACGCGTATTACCAGGGCACTGCGGTGGTTTGTGATCTTTTTGATTATTACGCGAAAACCTATTTCAGGAAGGATCGCGGCCCCTATTTTGATTATCTTTCCGGGATATATAGTACCTATTTTGCCTACTATGAGTTCAAGTATTATATCTATACCTACCTGCTGTATGCCGCACGGAAACACCCCCGGGTATATGTCGGTATTATCGGTAATAAGGAGTTCATCCGCGCGCTGCAAAAGGTGCTGCGCCGCTTTGCCGCGCTGGTCCAGAAAGTTCCGGAGATCGAGAACCGGCTGGATACCTTAATGCGTGAGAAAGGCCTTTCCCTGCAGCGTACCGGTAAATACACCTATATCAAAAACAGTTCGGGAGAGCGCACCGGCAGAA
>Ga0315536_1000751_pt1 | contig 16296 bp, 8 predicted proteins | sample SalMarSW160230MG_FD_203093 | JGI IMG/M metagenome (GOLD analysis project Ga0315536, IMG submission 203093) | Salt marsh sediment microbial communities from the Plum Island Ecosystem LTER, Massachusetts, United States - Salt Marsh Sediment SW1602-30 ... | reverse complement strand
CTTACCTCCCATGCTTGTAATTTTTTACGTATATCATCGATACAATATTCCCTTCGGGAACAGTGAGCCATCGCCCTGGCGAGTGCAGTTTTATATAGTGTATTCTCAGACATCTTTTATTCCTTTTACAATCCTGTCCTTATTATTTATATCCTTAATTACATTAATTCCCCTGTAACCGGCAGATCCAAGTAGTTCTATCATTGAAGACCCCATAACCTCATTTATCTCGAAATACAGTCTGCCACCCGGGAGGAGAATTGTTTCTGATGCTTTTAATATGGCACTGTAAAACATCATTGGATTCGAATCCGGGACAAAGAGTGCTCTGTGAGGCTCAAAATCGAGTACATTCCTGTTCATCGACTTTTTTTCGGAATCACGAACGTAAGGAGGATTGCTCACTATAATACCTGCCTTTCCAACTGTTTTATTATTTAAAGTAAATATATCACTTTTCAAAAAAGATACATTCACCCCATTTAGTAAAGCGTTTTCTCCTGCCATTGAAACAGCACTTTCGGATATATCAATGCCCGTGACCGATGAGCCAGGAATATTGGCAGCAAGAGCAATAGCTATACAACCGGAGCCACTGCCAAGATCAATTATATTCCCCCTGTAATTCCTGTTTTCAGATATGATAAGATGAACCAGCTCTTCTGTTTCCTGGCGCGGGATCAGAGTTTCGCTGTTCAGCCTGATTTTACAGCCGTAGAAATCCGTTTCTCCAAGTATATACTGAACAGGTTTACCGGTTTTAAGCTCATTACTGATTTCAATAATTCTTTCAACCTGCAATTTGCTGACAGGTTCATCAGAATTATATAACTGATGCAACTTTGAGACTCCTGTTACAGTCTTAATGATAATATTTATAAGGGAACTTGTTTCCGGTTCCCGGTAGATTTTATCAAGTTCCTTTAAAAGATAAAACCTGATATCTTTAATTGTGTGTATATTGACACTCATAAGTCAAATTTAGTGTTTTCAGTTAAATGGGAGAGAATGACGATAATAAATTCATGAGAAGATGCCTTGAGCTTGCTTCAGGTGCTGAAGGCATGACTTATCCAAACCCTCTGGTAGGGTCAGTTATTGTTCATGATGGTAAAATTATTGGAGAAGGTTACCATCTTAAAGCAGGTAGGCCTCATGCAGAAGTTATTGCAATAAACAGTGTCGCCGATAAATCAAAATTGAAAGATTCAACTTTGTATGTCAATCTTGAACCATGTTCTCATTTTGGGAAAACACCTCCCTGTTCTGATTATATTATAGCCGGTTCTATTCCAAAAGTAGTGATTGGTACAATTGATACAAGTGAAAAAGTATCAGGTGAAGGAGTTAAGAAACTAAAAGCAGCAGGTTGTGAGGTTGTTACAGGTGTTATTGAGGAAGAGTGCAGGTGGCTTAACAGAAGGTTTTTCACCTTTAATGAAAAAAAGAGGCCCTATATTACACTGAAATGGGCTCAGAGTGCTGATGGATACATAGATATATTGAGATCGGATGATAATAAAACAGGACCGCACTGGATATCGGGTAAGCCTGAAAGAGTGCTTGTACATAAATGGAGAGCTTCGGAACAGGCAATTCTTGTAGGAGCCGGAACTGTAAGAGCAGACAATCCCAGGCTCAACGTAAGAGAGTGGAAAGGGAATGATCCCCTGAGAATAATCCTCAGCGCTTCGGGAAAGCTGGGGGCTGATCTGACAGCTGGAGAAGCTAAAAGCACGCTGATAGTATTTACTCATAATATTCAGATGAAGATACCTGATGCCAGAATGGTGAAACTGAGCGACAACTCTCCTTCCTCTTTTCAGATAGTGGAATATCTGTACAAAGAGGGAATACAATCGTTATTCATTGAGGGAGGCGCAAAAGTACTTAATCATTTTATAGAGAGCGGTTTATGGGATGAGGCAAGAGTATTCAGGGGGAATCGCTTTTTTAATTCAGGAATTCAGGCTCCACTGATACCAGGACATCCGGATTCTGTTGTTGAATATAGTGGCAGTACTCTCGAGACGTATTGGAACACACCAAAAAAGGATTGATATATTATTAATAAATATTTGTATTTTTGATAGTTGATAGGAGTTAAAAATTAAGTTATACGATTATGAATAAGAGAATATTTTTTATGGCAATCTTAATGTCGCTGGTGACACTAAGTGTTTTTGGTCAGAATGCCAGGAAGTATTACAAGGCCGGAAAGGAATTTGTTGAAAACCTGAAATACGAAGATGCAGTTGCGCAATTTACAAATGCAATCAATCTTGAGCCTTCCGATGCCGATTATTATTATGCCCGTGGCCAGGCTTATGAACAGCTGTTAAAATATTCAGAGGCCAAAGCCGATTATGAAAAGGCAATCGTATTTGAACCAAAGAATGTTGACCTGGTAATCAGTATCGGAGCCCTGTGCAATAAGACCGATAATTATGATGAGGCCCTGAAATACCTTAATCATGCATCTGCCATGGATAAACGCAATTCTAAAATATATCCTGAAAAGGTAATCACTTTATATAACCTTGAAAAATATGATCAGGCTCTGAAAGTTTCAGATACTGCTCTGATAATTAAGGATACTCCCATGGATTATTATTGGAGGGGTCTGATATACAGGAGATTGAATAACGACGTGCTGGGGAAAAAGGAACTGGAGAAAGCAATCTCAAAAGACAAGAGACTGCCTGAACCCAGGCTTGAGCTGGCACGACTCCTTACTAACATCGATCCCAAGGAAGCTATGGACCAGTGCAATGAGGTACTTAGATATGATGACAGAAATACTGATGCCTATCTCGTAAGAAGCGATATTTATAAAAGGAACCTTGATTATCCGAATGCAATAAACGATATCTCGAAAGACATAATAATTGATCCGTCAAATTCCGATTTTTATTATGCACGTGGCAAATGTTACATGGAATTTAACCAGCAGGCAAATGCAGTTAACGATTATACAAAATTTATTTCTCTCAGGCCCGATGATCCTGCCGGTTATGCAGCCAGGGCCCAGGCCTATGAAGGAATATTGAATTATGATAAGGCAATTGCTGACTATAATAAAATTACCAGTCTCTCGGAATTTGACATGAGAGCCCGCAAATTGCTGAAAGAGGCTCAGGACAGGCTATACGAGTTAAACCGGGAAACAGTGCCGCCAAGCATATCGATCCTTAGCCCTGTTCCGGTTGCGGATACAATAGAGATAAAAGGGGACAATACCTCCCTTATTATTTCAGGCAAGCTTAAGGACCAGAGCAAAATTAAGTCCATGACAATCAATAATGAACCGGTGACCATTGCGGAAAAAAACGGGCAATATGATTTTTTGGCAAACATAAATGTTGAAGGAGTAAATAGAATTACGATATCTGCAAAAGACGACTATGACAATGAGAAGGACCTTACCTATGCTCTTAAGAGGACCGAAATAAATCCCCCGCAAATATATATCATTGCACCATACACATCAGAGGAGGGACAGGTTTTCCTGGATTCTTCCACTCCAAATATTGCAATTCAGGGAAAAATTTCTGACCAAAGCCAGATTAAATCCATTACTATCGGCGATGTTACCGCCAGTTATAACAGGAATGAGTTGAACCCGGCCTTTACAGCAATCCTGAATGTTTCTAATCTGAATAAATTTACTGTGATTGCGGAAGATATTTATGGCAATAAGAAGGAAACAGAATTTACCCTGAACCGCGAAGGGGCAGGTATCGCAGCCAATAATCCCATGGGCAAAACATGGGTTGTTTTTATAGAAAATTCAAGTTATGAAACTTTTGCAAGCCTTGATGGCCCAATAAATGATATTAGTACCATACGGAGAGCCCTGGCTAATTACCAGATAAATAACTTTATTCCCAAGAAAGATATGACCAAGGCGGAATTGGAGAAGTTTTTCAATATCGAGCTTCGCGATCTTGTAAAGAAAAACCAGGTTAAATCTTTATTGATATGGTATGCGGGTCATGGTAAATTCATAAATGATATAGGTTACTGGATCCCAGTTGATGCAAAAAGGGATGATGAGTTTACCTATTTTAATATCAATGCCCTTAAAGCAGGACTTCAGGGCTATGGTGACGGTATTGTCCACACTCTTGTTGTTTCTGATGCATGTGAATCAGGTCCCGGATTCTACATGGCTACTCGAACCGCGCATGATGCCCCGACGTGCGATAATACCCAGGTTGCCGGTGCCAAGTCGGCGCAGGTGTTTACTTCTGCCAATACTGAACTTGCTTCTGATAATTCAAAATTTACGGCAACATTTGCAAACGCGCTTATAAATAACAGAAACGCCTGTATCCCCATTGAGACTATTGTTAAATTTGTTACTGCAGCGGTATCAAGTACCAATGGACAGACTCCAAAATTTGGAAAGATTCAGGGGCTTGAAGATATGAACGGAACATTCTTCTTTATTGCAAAATAGTAATAGTATGTCAGTCATAAACTTCATTAATCGCCAGGTAAAATTTTTTGGCTGGTCAGTGCTTTTATTGATTCTTACTGTAATACAACTAAAGGCGCAAAAGTATTTTTTTGATAATTATGGTGTAAAACAGGGGTTAAGCGGGCAGAAAGTGTATACACTGTTTCAGGATTCAAAAGATTTTATATGGCTTGGAACAGCTAATGGAGTTTCGAGGTTTGACGGGAAAAAGTTTGAAAATTTTACCTCAAGAAATAATTTGGGTTCCGGAGGTGTGAGATGTATTATACAGGACTCATTGGGATCTATCTGGTTTGGTCATATGAGCGGTGGAGGAATATCAAGGTACGATGGCAGTAAATTTGAACAGATAGCTTTCGATTCTGTCAAAATAACAGGCGATATTAACAGCATTGTAATAAAGGATGGCAAGATCTGGTTTACTTCAAATAGTGACGGAGCAATTCAGGCTGATTTTCCGGTCAAGAATATTAAACATATAAAGGCTAAACTTTACAGAGGAAAAGAAGGTCTTAGCGATCAGGTCTTTGGATCCAAATTAACCAGGGATGGTTCACTTGTATGTATTGCTGATGTCGGGCTCAGACGATATAATAGAGAAGAGGATAAGTTTGAGAACTACAGGATGCCTCATATGACAACCTATTTTAGCTCCACATGCCTTCTTCAGGACAGCAGGGAGAATATATGGTTCGGCACATATAATGGAGGGCTCTATAAGTATATAATGTCTGAAAGCAGGATGGAGTTCATTGACCTGATGAAGCTTGGAGTCTCAAGCAACTTTGTAATGTGTCTTACCGAGGATAGCAAAGGCCGGATCTGGGTTGGGACCTGGGACGGGGGCATAGTCGTTTTTAAGGGGGATAAAATACAGATATTTAATGCAGAAAACGGCCTGAAAGCAACAAGAATATATGCTATAATTGAAGATGTTGAAGGTAATATACTTATTGCCGATCAAAATAACGGTCTTACTATTTTTAAAGGGGATGCCTTTGTTACAATCAATGAAAAAGAGATATTACCTGACCCTAATGTCAATGCAATTTACCAGGATAGATCAGGAGAAATGTGGTTCGGCACCAATGCCGGTATTTCGAAATATTTGCCATGGTCCTTTAAAGCCCCGGTGATATATAATGAAGCTAATAATTTAATCTACCAGGATATCAGGTTTTTCAGACAGGATAGTGCCGGTAATTTGTGGGTTGGGGCTAATGAAGGAGGTGTGATACTTTACAATATGAAGACCTCAGAATTTGAAGCTCAGCCGTATATAAACTCAACTCTTCCCCGCGACGGACAGGTAACAGCTCTTGAAATTGACAGGGAAAACCATCTTTGGATTGGAACCCAGGAGGGTGTTGATGTTGGGACAATTGGTGAACAGGATTTCCAGCGATATACCCTTCTTGACAGCCTGACTGTCTTCAATATAACATCCCTTTATTGTGATCCGCATGGTGATATGTGGATTGGGGCAGAACCAAAAGGAGACAAACCCGGTCTGATAAAATATGAAACTGTTAGAAAGGATTTTAAACCCATAAATGTTTTCCGGGGCATTATACCAAAAACAATGGTGATGGACAGTAAAGGGGTACTATGGACAGGTACCAGCGAGGGATTACTGGCATTCAGGAATGATTCTATATTAAAGTCGGTTACCCAGGACGACGGGCTTCTTTCTAATAATATAAATCTTTTGGCCATTGATAAAGATGGAAGTATTTACATTGGTACCAATAATGGGTTGAACAGGTATTTCCCCAACACTAAAAGAATATTTTCCTATACTGAAAGAAACGGCTTCCCCGGGATTGAAACACGACCAAATGCTGTATATAAAGACTCATCCGGTGATTTATGGTTTGGAACAGCAACCGGGGCTACACGTCTCGATCCTGAAAAGACTTCAACAGATGAGATGGAACCTCTTACCCATATTATGGGGATGAGAGTGAACTATGAGTCGAGGGAAATGGTTCCGGGTATGAAACTAAATTATAATGAGCGATCAATACTGTTTGACTATTACAGTATTTGTCTTACTAACCCGGATGTTGTAAAGTACAAAGTGAAACTCGAGGGTGCAGATGATGATTGGCGTCCGGTGACAGATCAGACACGTGCAATATATTCTGCCCTGCCTCCCGGGAAATATACATTCATGGTTATAGCCAGCAACAGTCATGGAATATGGAACAGTAAACCTGTTACATTTCATTTTATTATAAAACCTCCCTTTTATCAGACATGGTGGTTTATCATGATTGTAGTTGTTTTTACGATCCTTATTATTGTGGCATACATTAATATAAGGGAACAGAATCTGAAAAAGGAGAAGATTATCCTTGAGCAAAAGGTTAAGGAAAGGACGGCAGAGGTTGTTCAGAAAAGCAAAGTGATTGAAGAGAAAAACAGGGATATAACGGCAAGCATAAGGTATGCCGAGCGTATACAGAGGGCCATGCTTCCGAGGGAAGATATTTTTAAGGAAACTTTTGTGTTGTTTATGCCGAAAGATATTGTCAGCGGGGATTTTTACTGGATGTATGATAACGGAGACTGGCAGTTTATTGCCGCTGTTGACTGCACAGGTCATGGTGTACCGGGAGCATTTATGTCAATAATTGGTCATAACTCATTTAATAAAGTCGTCAGGGAATATGGTCTTACCAGGCCATCAGCAATTCTTGATCAGCTCAATATAGAGGTAATGAAGTCTCTTTTGCAACGTCATGAAAAAGAAATTAAAGATGGGATGGATCTGGCCCTGATAGCTTTTAATAAAAAGAATTTTACAGTTGAATTTGCAGGAGCCTATAACCCGCTGTATGTAGTCAGGAAAGGTGAAGTATTTGTTTATAAAGGTGACAGGTTTCCGATTGGTATGACAACTATGGATGAAAAAAAGACTTTTACAAATCAAACAGTTGATATACAGCCTGGTGATATGTTATATATTTGTTCAGACGGGTACGCAGATCAGTTCGGGTCGCCTGAAGTTAAAAAATTCAAATCAGTTAATGTTAAAAGGCTGCTCTCAGAAATCTGGGATCTCCCGGTGAATGAACAGAAGAATAAGCTGGAAAAGACAATATTGGATTGGAAAGGTGATCTGGATCAGGTTGATGATATTCTGTTCATCGGTACCAAAATACCTGGTAATTAAATTTTTGCAATGCTTCTGGGATCGCGGATCCATTCCTCATTTTTTGTGAGATATTCCATAACTTTTTCAGGAGTATCTGCAATTTCCCACATTCCTTTGTGTTGATATCTCAGGAAATGACCTGAGATCATATGATCGAGGAATTCAACCAGTGAATTATAGAAGCCAAGAGTATTCAGTATTACAATGGGCCCTTTAAAAATGCCCAGCTGTTTAAGTGTTATTGCTTCAGTCAGTTCTTCAAGTGTTCCGACACCTCCCGGGAGAGCCACAATGCCTTCTGCCATTGAGAACATAGTTTTTTTTCTGTCTCCCATATCGGAAGTTATAATCATCTCATTAACATGCGCATGGTCCCATCCTTCATCTTTCATAAAAGACGGAATGACGCCGGTTATTTTACCTCCGTTTTCAAGAACAGAATCTGCCAGCTTTCCCATCAGCCCGATGCCCCCACCTCCGAATATTACTTCCATTTTCTCTCTGGCAAGCAGAAACCCCAGCCTGGAGGCCGCAACCGCATATTCAACGTCAATAAGGCTGCTTGATGAAGCAAAGACACATATTTTCATGTAAAATAATTAAAAAGGCCGTTACAGGTAAGCATAACGGCCATATTTCAACATTAATATTATCAAAGAAGAGCTATAAGTTTTGTCACAAAATTAGCTTTTGGAACAGCTCCAACCTGTTTGTCAGCTATTTTGCCGTCCTTAAAGAAAAGAACAGTTGGGATATTCCTGATTCCGTATTTGGCAGAAACAGCAGGGCAACTGTCCACATCACATTTTGTAACAAGAACTTTACCTGAATATTCTTCTGCAATCTCTTCAACAATTGGAGCAATCATTCTGCAGGGGCCGCACCATTCCGCCCAGAAATCAACAATAACAGTTTTGTCCGATTTTATGACTATTTCTTCGAAATTGCCATCATTTACCTCTAATGCCATAATGAATAATATTTTAAAATTTCAACATTTTTATCAGCCGCAAAGATAGCTAATTAACTTTATATTCTAACCAGGGATGATCTTCAAGGTAAGCTATTAACTCATTGTTTAATCTTACCCGCATAGTCCTTGAAAACATAGGTAGTGAGATTTTATCCTCGGCATCGAGGAAAAGGAATTTCAGTTCTGTTTCTCCCTTGTTATTATTTGTCAGCTCTTTAAGGTCTTTGATCATCTCTGAACTGATATTTTCAGGGTCTATCTTAATTGTAACTGATTTTATAAGTTCATCCTTAACGCTTGATAGCAGATTAATGTTTTTTATCCTGAATTCTATTTCGTCCTCTTTATATTTGCGTTTCTGAACTCTTCCTTTTATCAACAGGTAATATCCTGAAATCAGAAATTTGCTATTTTCAATATAGTCTTTATCGAATAACATGAACCTGAAGGAATCTGAATAGTCCTGGAGGGTGAAAGCTCCATATGGTTTCCCGTTTTTGCCTATCCCGTTTCTTGTATCAGTAACCATACCTGCAACGGTAACATCTCTTTCAAGGTATTCGCGAAGGTTTTGCAGGTCGGCCAGTGTTGCCGTTGCAAAGGTGTTGATTTCAAGTTTGAAATCATCAAGGGGATGAGATGATAAATAGATCCCTATAACTTCCTTTTCCCTGTTAAGTTTTTCCAGTTTAGGCCAGTCGGGGCATTGCGCAGGCTCAGGTTTGATCATATCAAATCCTCCCGATTCGCCGAACAACGATTGCTGACTTGAATTCTTAACTGCTTTGGCGTTATTACCATACCTTATCAGGCTTTCAATAAAGCTCGATCCTTTCGTGTCGAGGGAGAAATACTGGGCTCTTATTATTTCGGGGAAACAATCAAATGCGCCTGCAACAGCCATTGCTTCGAGGTTCTTCTTATTTAATGCGTTAAGGTTTACTCTTTCAACAAGGTCATAAATATCTTTATATAATCCATTACTTTCCCTCTCTTCAATCATCTGAAGCACAGCACTCTCTCCAACTCCTTTTATTGCTCCGAGGCCGAACCTGATATTGCCATCCTTGTTAACTGTGAATTTTACATTACTTTCATTCACATCCGGACCCAGAACTTCCATTCCCATCCTTCGTGTCTCATCCATGAAAGTGGTGATCTTTTTAATATCACTGATATTTCTGCTCAGGACAGCTGCCATGTATTCAGCAGGGTAATTAGCTTTAAGATATCCTGTCTGATAAGCAATGAGAGCATAGCAGGTTGAATGCGATTTATTGAATGCATATTGAGCAAAAGCTTCCCAATCGGACCATATCTTGTTTACAATTTCAATATCATACCCATTTTTCAGACACCCTTCCTGAAACTTAAGCTTCATTTCATCCATAATGGAACGCTTCTTCTTGCCCATGGCTTTCCTGAGGGAATCGGCTTCCCCTTTTGAGAATCCTGCCAGTTCCTGCGATAATAGCATCACCTGTTCCTGGTACACCGTTATTCCATAGGTATCGCTAAGATATTTTTCCATTACCGGAAGTGGTGTGTCAATATTCTCCGTTCCATGTTTCCTGCGGATAAACTTCGGGATATATTCCATTGGTCCTGGCCTGTACAGGGCATTCATTGCTATAAGGTCTTCGAGCCTGTTGGGTTCAAGGTCACGCAGATACCTTTTCATCCCGGTTGATTCAAACTGAAAGATGCCTGTTGTCTCGCCTTTGCTGAAGAGCTCAAAGGTTTCTTTATCATCAAGAGGCAGGGCATCAATATCTATATCTACCCCTTTGGATTTCTTAATGTTATCAATAGCATCTTTAATAATTGATAATGTTTTCAATCCCAGGAAGTCCATCTTAAGAAGGCCAACAGATTCAACATGGCTTCCGTCGTATTGTGTTGCATAAAGATCAGTATCCTTGGCAGTGCACAGAGGTATATAGTTATCGAGGGAGTCTTTTCCTATTATTATGCCACATGCATGGACTCCTGTTTGTCTTACTGATCCTTCCAGTACTTCAGCATACTTTAACGTCTGGGCAATAAGCTTGTTGGATGATTCTTTTTCTTTTGCCAGTTCTGGAACTTCCGAGTAAGCTGCTGAAAGAGTAATCCCGGGTCGTTCCGGTACCAGCTTGGCAAGCCGGTCGGCATCAGGTAATGGCAGTTTCTGGACTCTTGCAACATCCCTGATAGCCATTTTGGCTGCCATTGAACCAAAAGTAATTATATGGGCCACTTTATCGTGCCCGTATTTATTGACAACGTATTTTAATACTGCTTCTCTTCCGTCTTCATCGAAATCGATATCAATATCAGGCATGGAAATACGGTCGAGATTCAGGAACCGTTCAAACAGAAGTCCATATTTAATAGGATCTATGTCGGTTATTCTCAGGCAATAAGCTACTGCTGATCCGGCTGCAGAGCCTCTTCCCGGACCAACTGACACTCCCATCTCTCTGGCTGCACGAAGGAAGTCCTGCACAATCAGGAAATAACCGGGGAATCCCATTTTGGCAATCATAGCCAATTCAAAATCCAGTCTTTCAGTTTGTTCAGTAGTCAGTGTTCCCCACCTCTGAGCAGCACCCTCGTGTGTCAGGAACCTGAGGTATTCATCCTTGTCGGTATAACCTTCAGGCAAATCGAATTCCGGCATTATAGGATCGTGGTCGAGCTTGTATTTCTCGATTTTTGCTACCAGTGTTTCCACATTATCGATAGCTTCAGGAATATCACTGAAGATAGAACGCATCTCCTCCTCAGTTTTAATATATTCCTGTTTTGAATATCTTAACCTGTTTGGATCATCAACATCCTTTGCTGTATTAATGCATATCAGCCTGTCGTGTGCTTCGGCATCTTCGGCATTAATAAAGTGGACATCATTGGTGGCTATGACCTTTACATTATATTTCACCGCCAGCTTTTTAAATGCTTCAATCACCTTTTGTTGAAGCGGAAAGGCAGACCGGTCAGCATCAGGATCATATGTTTCATGCCGTTGGATCTCGAGGTAAAAATCTTCTCCGAAAATATCAAGATAACTCTTCAGGGCTTTTTCAGCACCCTCAGGTGTTCCGTTAAGGATCTCATCCTGAATTTCTCCGGCAAGGCAGGCAGAAGAAGCAATAAGTCCTTCGCTGTACTTTGCCAGAATTTCCTTGTCAATCCTTGGTTTATAGTAAAATCCTTTTATCCATGCAATTGAAACAAGCTTAACAAGGTTTTTATATCCGACAAGATTTTTAGCCAGCAAAATAAGATGATCGCCCGATCTGTCCTCTTTCCCGCTTACTTCACCGATAGATCTTTTTGCAACGTAAATCTCACAGCCGATTACAGGTTTTATCCCCTTTTTAGTTGCAGTGTTATGAAATTCTTTAACTCCGAACATATTTCCATGATCGGTGATGGCAAGAGCTTCCATTCCCAACGATTTGACCTTGTCCATAAGCAGGCTGATACTGGACGCTCCATCCAGTATAGAGTATTGAGTATGAACATGTAAGTGTGAAAATCCTGCCATTTTTCAGAATATTAAAAACCAGTTTCAACAGGTAACAAAAATACGTAAAATAGAATTAAGATTAGGCACTTGTGAATATCTGTGGAAAAATAATCCGTTGAATGAAAATTGATAATTGTTAAGCGGAATCTGCATTCTGTTAATTGGGATAAAATTGCTTTCAGCTAATGATTTATTTTGTTAAGGTGACTAGTTCACAGTTTAATAAGACAGTAAAAAGGAATCATAAGTTCCTCAGTATTTTAATTAATCTAACCTAAATGTTATGAGAAAAGCTCTCTTGTTATTTTTAATTTTTTGCGGGTTTTCGTTTTCGGCGATGGCTCAGCAGAAGATAGTTACAGGTACTGTTACCGCGGTTGAAGAAGGACAACCCGTTATCGGATGTACAGTACAAGTGAAAGGAACAACTATTGGTATTTCTACTGATATAAACGGTAAGTATACCCTGGCTGTTCCTCAGAACGCTACAACCCTTGTTTTTTCATATATAGGATTGAAAACGCAAGATGTTGAAATCGGCACCAGATCAATTGTGGATGTCAGCATGGAGCCTGATATCCTGGGATTGGACGAAGTCGTTGTTACTGCTTTAGGCATTTCACGGGAGAAAAAAGCCCTTGGTTATGCAGTACAGGATGTTAAAAGTGATGTAATTGAACGAGCCGGCAATACTGATTTGTCAGGAGCCATGCAGGGTAAGCTTTCGGGTATCGACATTAAACCGTCAAGCGGTATGCCAGGGGCATCATCGCAGGTTACTATTCGCGGCGCCCGCTCATTTACCGGGAATAATTCACCTCTCTATGTTGTCGATGGTATGCCAGTTGCCTCCACAGCTGATATACAATCAGGAGCAGGAGGTGACTTTTCCCAGTCAGGATATGGTGTAACCGGATCAGATCTTTCAAACCGTGCAGTTGATATTAACCCTTCCGATATTGAGAGTATCGACATACTCAAAGGTCAGGCTGCAGCTGCCCTATACGGTATCAGAGCCTCGAATGGAGTAGTGATTATTACAACAAAGAGTGGCAGAAATAATGCAATTGGAAAGCCGGTTGTATCAATTTCTCATATAAGCAGTTTTTCAAAGGTTTCCAGAACACCTGATTACCAGTCTACATACGCTCAGGGTACTTATGGAGCCTATGTGCCAAATTCGGCAATGTCGTGGGGGCCAAAGATAAGTGATCTTCCGGATGACCCGGTAAACGGAGGCAATAGTAACGGTCATCCGGGAATGTTCTATGTTCCCCAGCTGGCAACTGCACAGCTTGATCCATGGGCTGTTCCCCAGGTATTTAAGAACTGGTCTGATTTTTACAAGACAGGTTATTCCATAACCAATAATATAAATGTCAGCCAGGCAGTGGAAAAAGGAAATTTTGCACTGGGTTTAAGCGAGACATCCCAGAGTGGTATTGCAGAACCAGCCGGGATGAACAGGTGGAACGCAAAAGCTTCTGCAGAAAGAAAATTAAATGACAACTTCAATATTGGTTTCAGCTCAAACTTTTCGCAGACCGATATTGATAAGCTTTCATCAGGTAATGACGCATCGCTGGCAGGGGTACTGGCAGCACCGACGACTTATAATCTGAAAGGATATCCTTATAATGTTCCGGGTGATCCTTATACCCAGATATATTACCGTGGTGTGAACCCTTTTGACAACCCACTGTGGGCTGCCAAACATAATGTCTTTAATGAAAAGACGAACAGGTTTTTTGGGAATGGTTATATAAACTATATCGCCAGGTTTAATGATATAATGAATATAAAAGTGCGCTACCAGTTAGGTATCGATTCATATACAACCAATTTCCAGGACATTTTCGAGTATGGACATGCGGGAAATACCGGATATATGGATAATTATGGTATTTCATCCTCAACAGTTAACTCTCTTCTTACAGCCACATATGACTGTAAGATTAATAACGATCTTTCCTTTAATGCTCTTTTTGGAAATGAGTTTAACCAGGGTAGTTATAAGACTTATTCCGAGCATGGAGAAGATTTTAATTTTGGTGGCTGGGCACATATCAGAAATGCCAATATAGTCACTGCCAATGAATCTATTAGTCAGGATCGAACAGTTGGTTTTTTCGGAAATTTATCGCTGGCCTGGAAATCGATGCTTTTCCTTAATGCAACAGGCAGGAATGATGTTGTGTCGAGCATGCCCACAAATAATCGGACTTTCTTCTATCCGTCTGCTTCTTTGAGTTTTGTGGCATCCGAACTTGATGCGATCAAAAATCTTGACTGGATTTCGTTTACCAAGTTGCGTTTTTCATACGCGGAGGTAGGGCAGGCAGGTCAGTACTATAAAAATTTCTTTACCATACCGAATTATGCTGGTAGCTGGTGGTCAGGTTCCCCAATACTTTATCCTATTGGAGGAATAAGCTCATATATACCTAATAATATACAGTTTGATCCAAACTTAAAACCTCAGAACACTAAATCATACGAGATTGGTGCTGATCTGAAATTCTTCAATAATCGTTTTGGAATTGATTATACTTTCTCCCGCCAGAATGTAATAGATCAGATATTTAATGTCCCGCTTGCAGGGTCCACCGGTGCGGCTCAGTTATTAATGAACGGTGGTAAAGTGCATACTATCAGTCATGAGGTTATACTATACCTGACACCAGTTGCAACTGAGAATTTTCAATGGAACATGAATATCAACTTCTCAAAAATTGACAATATCGTTGATGAGCTGGCTCCCGGAGTAGGAAGTATCTTTTTAGGAGGTTTTGATATTCCTCAGGTAAGGGCAGGTATTGGTGCTTCTTATCCTGTAATTTATGGTACTTCATTTGTTCGTGATGCGAATAACAAAATTGTCGTCGTTGATAACCCGGGCGCACCTAACCATGGCATGCCAGCAGTCGGGGAACCAAAAGTGATAGCTTCTGTCTCTCCTGATTTTATTCTTGGAGCCACCAATTCATTCTCTTACAGGAACTGGTCCCTGAATGCATTGTTCGAATGGAAAAGCGGCGGTCATATGTACTCAGGAAGCAATGGTCTGCTTGATAATTATGGTATGTCGGCAAGAACAGAAAATCGTGACGCAACTTTTATTTTCGATGGCGTCAAACCTGATGGTACTCCCAACGATATAGTCCGCGGTGGACCCGACGACCCGAGGGCATTACAGGATCTATATACAAATGTACTTTATAACATTGATGAGTATTTTATTTATGATAACTCATTTGTGAAACTCAGGGAGCTCTCACTTAAGTACAAACCTGAGAAGAGACTGTTCAACACAGTTGATCTGGGTGTTTCAGTTTTTGCACGAAATGTTTTGATATGGACTGCACTGCCGAACTTCGATCCGGAATCGAGTCAGGGAAATAATAACATGGGAGGTGCTTTTGAAAGATTTTCCATGCCCCAGACAACCAGCTTTGGGGTTAGTTTAGATATAACTTTTTAAAAATTAATAAAATGAAAAGGCCAATTTATATATTATATACGGCAATCCTGATCCTGTTTATGTCGTCGTGTTCTGAAAAAGTCATGGATGATATAAACAAGGACGTGAACGATCCGACCGAAATGGGATCGAGATTGATAATTACAGATGCAATGACAAGTACTGCATTCTCTGTTACGGGAACCGATTTTACATTTTATGCATCAATCTATATTGAACAAAATGTCGGAACGTGGGGTCAGTTTTATAATGCTGAGATAAGATCAGCAGAGCCCACAAATTCAACAACCTATAATAATACATGGGATGCAACCTATCAGACTCTCTACAACCTGAAGGTGATTATTGATAAATGCTCAACAGGTGGTTCCGAAGAGGGCAATTATCATACCCTGGGTATTGCACAGGTACTTACAGCATATAACCTGGCAATATTGACGGATGTAATGGGGGACGTCCCATGGAGCGAGGCTCTTAAGCCAGGTGAAATATTTACTCCTCTGCTGGATCAGCAGGAAGATATATATGTGCAGGTCTTTAATCTGCTTGATGACGCAGTAGCAAACCTGGATAAAGATTCTGAATTTCCATCACTGGGTGCTCAGGACCTTATTTATGGTGGCGATATTGACCTGTGGAAAAAATTTGCTTATGGATTGAAAGCCCGGTACACAATGCGACTTTC
>Ga0315536_1000750_pt1 | contig 16298 bp, 13 predicted proteins | sample SalMarSW160230MG_FD_203093 | JGI IMG/M metagenome (GOLD analysis project Ga0315536, IMG submission 203093) | Salt marsh sediment microbial communities from the Plum Island Ecosystem LTER, Massachusetts, United States - Salt Marsh Sediment SW1602-30 ... | reverse complement strand
TTGAGGAGGGACGATGCGACCTGGCGTGGTGCCATTTGTATGATTCTGAGACCGGCACCTACAACATACCCTATATCGCATCCCACCTTGCAGACAAAAGGATTGCGGTCGTGCACCTCTTTTACCGCGAGATCGGGATTTTGATGTCCGCCGATGCATCGAAACGTGTGAAAAGATTCGAGGACATCGCCTCGGGTATCAGATTTATCAACAGGCAGAAGGGATCGGGGATAAGAATATTCGTGGATCATAACCTGAAAAAATCGGAGATCGATCCGACGTCGATTGATGGATATGAAAACGAGGCATATACGCACTTTGAGATCGGACTCTCAATACTCTCCGGCGGAGCGGACGCGGGCATATCCTCGGTGGCGATATCAAGGCTGCTGGGCCTTCCCTTTATCCCGCTGGCGCGTGAAAGCTTTGACATGGTGGTCGGCAAAGATGCGTTTTTTGAAAAACCGATCCAGGCCTTCATCGAAACCCTACGTACGAAACAGTTCAGAAAAAGGGTCGCGCATATGGGCGAATATGATTTCAAGGATTCCGGGAACATAATCTATCAGACCGGCCCTTCATAAAAAACCTTTAAAATATTGAATCACCCAATTACCCTTTTAGCCGTTTTCTGAACCGGTACCGTAAAATAAGTCCCACCGAATTGAGGAGCAAAACCAGCGCGATGAGCACGATGGCCGTGCCGTACTGGATGTTTCTGGTTTCCTGTATGTACGTGCCCGCGGTGGCCATCACATAGATGTGGTAAGGAAGGGCCATCACTTCGCTGAAAATGGAATGAGGGAGCTCGGGCGCGTAATAGGTCGCGGCAGTGAACATGATCGGCGCGGTTTCGCCCGCCGCGCGGCCCAGGGAGAGCATGATGCCGGTGAGTATGCCGGGAAGGGCGTTCGGGATTACGATCCTGAATATGGTCTGCAGCCTTGTGGCGCCCAGGGAGAGCGATGCCTCGCGGTATGTCTGGGGCACGGTCATCAGCGCTTCCTCGGAGGAGCGGATGATCACCGGCAGGTTGAGCACTCCAAGCGTCAGGGATCCCGCAAGGATCGAGGTGCCGAACTTCAAAAACACGACGAAGAGGGAGAGTCCGAAAAGGCCGAACACCACGGAGGGCACACCCGCCAGGTTGTTCACGCCCAGGCGTATGGCCTTGACGAGCTTCGGGTTTCCGGAGTATTCGGTGAGGTAGATCGCGGTAATGATCCCGATCGGTATTGAAACCAGCGCCGAGCCGACCATAAGATAAAACGTCCCCAGGATTGCAGGGAGTATGCCTCCCTGCGTCATCTCATTACGCGGCATCTCGGTTATGAAGCCCCATGACAGGGCTGAATATCCCTTGGATATTATGTATATGACGATAAATGCAAGAAAGATCAGAATGAAAAAAGTCATGATTCTGAACAGGGTGTACATTGTTTTTTCGATGATGTCCGATTTTATCTGCCTTGATATCATGTCAGCTGCTCTTGAATTTGTATTTGTTTGAGAGATAATCGGCGATAAGGTTGAATATAAACGTGATCAGAAATAGTATTATGCCGAGTGCAAAGAGCGCGTGGTAGTGCATCCCGCCAACCGGCGCCTCGGCCATTTCCGCGGCGATGTCTGCGGTGAGCGGCCGTCCCGGATCGAAAATAGATGTCGGAATTATCGCCGCTCCCCCGGCCACCATGAGCACCACCATGGTCTCTCCGATGACTCTCGCGATGCCGAGGATGATCGCGGTCCATATCCCGGATAGGGCTGCGGGTACGGTAATATGAAATATAGTCTGCCACCTGTTTGCACCCAACGCATAGGAGGCCTCCTTGAGCGACACGGGAACGGAGGATATCGCATCCTCGGATATGCTGGCGATGGTGGGTATCGCCATGAATGCGAGCATGAGCGCCGCATTGAAGAGATTAAGACCGGTGTTCAGGTTGAATTGTTTCTGTAGAAAGGGGGCTACGACGACCAGGCCTAAGAATCCGATTACAACCGATGGTATGGAAGCGATTACCTCAATTGCGGGCTTCAGAATTTCCCTAACACGGGGTGATGCGATCTCAGCCAGATACACCGCCACCGCAAGGCTGAATGGGACGGCGATGATGGACGCGAGAAGGGTGACATCCACTGACGCGGCGACCAGGGGTACTATGCCGAACCGCGGATTTTCGCTGGTGGGATACCACTGGGTGCCGAACAAAAAATCCGTGATTGGTACTTCCTTGAAAAGAGGGAGCCCTTCGCTGAACAGGAAGATCATGATGAGCAGAAGGACCAGAATGCAGGAAAAGCCGAGGATGAAGAAGAATTTTTCGAATATTTTGTCAGCGATAATGCTTTTACCGATGCCGGAATTTTGCAAGGGTTTGCGATTCCTGACGCGTGAACTGATTAATCCAATATTATTAGATTTGAAGAGCATAATATTTATGTTGTTTAATTGTTTTTAACCCGCCTAATTCTAACAAAATATAAAAATTTGATAATAATATATAAAGAAATTATAAAGATTTTATTTTTTTAAGGCTAAATCTATAATACGGTACAGCAAAACTTTTATGTTTAGGGTTAATGTCTGCTTGCAGAAGCTGACGGATAATATTTTTATCTCTAAGTTTGTGTCCCTGATTGAGAATTTCTGCTTGAAACCCATGAGGGATGTATGTATTGTCATCGAATTAACGGGTCATCTCTGTTGGTCGAATGATAAGGGTGAAAGGAGAGTGTTGTATGCCTTTTTTTGAAAGGGGTAACGCAAGGATATATTTTGAAGAGGCCGGCCATGGTGATCCTTTGATTACCGTACACGGCCTAAATGAAAATACTACATACTGGAGCCTGCCGGGAGTGACCGAGCGTTTGGCGGGTAGCTGCCGCGTCATATCCATGGATATGCGGGGACACGGACGTACCATGGTTGAAGGCGATCCGCTCGGTTTTGACGCCGAAACCATCGGTGCTGATATCATCGGTCTGGCGGATCATCTCAAACTCGGCCGATTTCATCTGATGGGGCACTCCACCGGCGGTTTTGCCTCCTCACGGCTCGCCATGAAGGATTCAAGCCGTTTCGCCGCTCTCATTCTCACCAATACCACTTCCGCCACTTCGCCGGTTCCAGGAGATCCGGAAACCATACGCAAGGCCAATGACGCATTCGCGCAATTCATGGAAAAATCCGATATGGATCAGATCGTCGCCTACTCCCAAGAGCATCCGTCTCCGTTTTTTACGGGCGTTATGGAATCTGAAAAATCCGAGGAACTGATGGCCTCATTCCGGAAAGTGATGGAATTAAACGAGAAGAGCCTTATCGGTGCGTTTATACGTTCGTTTTTCACCGATCCCGATCCAAGGGTCGACGGACTCCGGACGATCCGATGCCCGGTCCTTATCATTTACGGGGATAAGGACGATTGGTTTATTCAGTCCAGCAGGCTTATGGCTAAGGAAATTCCCGGTGCCGAGATAATCGAGTACAAGGGGGCCGGTCATCTTTCGGCTTTTGAAGCGCCGGAGCGGCTTGCCTCAGACGTTATGGATTTCATCAGGCGGCATCCGGTTTAGTCACTTTTTTAAAACATCAACTTGTTCCGCTATCTGGGCCGCGCGATCTTATTGCTTTTTTTCTTCACCGGCGATGCCTCGTCCTTTTCAAAAGAACCTGAGTTTTGCCTTTCCGGAATCTCACCGAGGGACACCAGCGCTTCATGAAGCTCTTCCTGGTGATGTTTGCTTTCAAACCTGGTGAACAGGCTGTACACGCACGGCACTACGAAGAGAGTGAGCATGGTCGACAGAATGACACCACCTATAACAACAATTGCCATGGGGCGTATCGTCTCTGAACCGGGCCCCAGGGCCAGCGCGGGGGGTATTGCAGCCGAAATTGTCGCAATCGACGTCATGAGAATCGGCCTTAACCGTATGGGACAGGCATCAAGAAGAGCCGAATGAACGTCCATTCCCTGTACGCGGCGGTTGTTGGTGAAATCCACGAGCAAAATCGAATTCTTTTTCACAATGCCCATAAGAAGAAGCAGGCCGATCATGCTGTATATATTCAATGAAGTCCCTGTAAGCCTCAACGCCAGGAATGCGCCCGTTGCACTGAACGGCAGGGCCATGAGCACGGTCACCGGATGCATGAAGCTGTTGAACTGGGTCCCGAGCACCATGTACGCGACAATGATTCCAAGTATAAGGGCTAATAAAAGGCTGTCAAAGGATTCCTGAAATGTCTGTGAGCTCCCTGAAAGGGTTATATGGTAGCCCACGGGAAGTATTTTCTTTGAAATTTTTTGTATGGATGTCAATATATCCGACTGGGATTTGCCGGGGGCGATGTTTGAAAATATCGATATGGAGCGCTCTCGATTATAGCGTGTAATTGTAAGAAGTGAGGGGTGTTCGTTGACATTTACCAGATTGGCAAGGCTGACCACTTCGCCGTGAATGTTCCTCACGTAAATGCTTTTTATATCTTTTGGCTTGCGGTTGAATCTGTCGAGGAGCTTTATACGGATATCATTCCTGTGGCCTGTGTCGTCTGTGTATTTTCCTACGCGAAGGCTCCCCACCGCGGCGCTTATGGTGTCTGCTATGTCCGTGATGTTCACCCCCCGGGCGTTTGCCAGAGACCTTTCCGGAGTTACGCGGTATTCCGGCATGCCCCACTGGTAATCGGTGTCCACGTCGGTGACCAGGCCTGATTTTTTCATCTCATTCATCATCGTGGTGCTGTATTTTGCCAGCTTTTCCCAGTCAGGGCCCTGGACCGCATACTGGATTGGATAGCCGCGCTGTGCCGAGAATCCTGCCAGTGAGGGATCGAACATGGTTACGACTTCGACGCCTTCTATTTTTTTGATTTTACCGCGAACAAACGGCATGAATTCCTGCTGGGTCGGATGATGGTCAAAAGGAGGCGTGACGGGGCGTTCCCCCGGTTCTTTCATAGTTACCACTATGATGCCCTGGTTGACCAGACCTCCCTGGAAACCTCCGATGGCGGAAAAATAGGTCGCCACTTCCGGCCTCGACTTCAGTATCCCCTCAGCCTGTCTGAATACATTGTCGGTAAAATCGATCGATGATCCAAGGGGCGTTCTGATATTGATCATAAACAAACCCATATCCTGGGGAGGTACGAATTCCTTACGCACGCCACCCAGGAGAAATAACGAGCTCAGGAATATTGCGGAAGCCGTCCCCACGACTTTCCACCTGTTATCAAGGCACCATATCAGAGCCGACTTGTATAATTTGGACAGGAATTTCATGAACCGGTCCATAATTAATCCTATCCTGGTTTCCTTTCCGGTTTGAAGAAATTTTGACGTGCGCATCGGCGTCAGGGTCAGCGCCTCCATAAGAGAAAGCAAAATCGCGACCGACATGGTGACGCCGAACTGGAAGAAAAACTTGCCGATGATCCCTTTCATAAACACGACTGGAATGAAAATCGCCAATATCGCCAATGAAGAGGCAAGGGCCGCTGTGGTTATCTCCCTGGCGCCCACGATCGCGGCCTTGACCCTCGACATTCCTGACTCGTGGTAGCGGACAATGTTCTCCAGAACCATGATCGAGTCGTCCACGACGATTCCGATAGACAGCGACAGGCCGAGCAGCGTGAAGGCGTTGAGGGTGAAATTGAAGAAATATAAAAATAAGAACGAGCCTATGAGCGATGTGGGTATGGCCAGGATCACGTTAAAGGCGGAGCCCCATGATCCCAGAAAAAGCCAGCAGACCAGCGACGTCAGTATTACCGACAGGGTCAGAGTAAATACGAGCTCATTTGTGGCGTCCTTGATGAATTTTGTGGTGTCGAACACCACATTGAGCTGCATGTCCTTGGGGAGAAGGCCGGAGGATTTTAGCCCCGCGATCCTCTTCATGACCGCATTGCCGACCGCGACCGCATTTGATCCCCGCTGCTTGATAATGCCCAGCCCTACGGACTGGTTCCCATTGATCCGTGATATCCTTCTGATATCCGCCAATCCCGCATCGACTTTCGCGACCTGGCCTATCTTGATGGGCTTCCATATTACCTCCCCCCCTCTCCTCGTGATATTGAGATTGGCGAACTCATCTGGCGTGCGCACCTCTGAGAGCACCCGTACATTGAACTCCTTTGGGCCGTTGTCCATATATCCCGAAGGGGTGAGTATATGCTGGTTTGTGATGGCTGATTTGACATCTTCCACCGTGATTTCCTGCCTTGCCATCTCGTTCGCGTTGAGCCAGATTCGCATGTTCGGATCGATGTAGCCTCCAAGGCGGATATCGCCTACGCCGCTGATCGTGGCAAGTGTATCCTTGAGATGATCGCGGACGAACAGAACCATATCGCGTAGTGTGACGGCGCCGGTTCCGCTCAATGAAGTCCACATGATCGGGTTGTCTTCGGGGTTTGATTTGACGATTATGGGCGGATCGATATCGGTCGGCAGGTTCCTCTGCGCCTGCAGTATCTTCGACTGAACCTCCTGTAAAGCGGTGTCGATGTCCCGGTTAAGCTCAAACTCAATGGTTATATTCGTCAGGCCTTCCTGTGAAGTGGAGTTGACATTTTTAATGCCCTGGATGGTCATGACCGCGTCTTCTATTACGTCAGACACTGCCGACTCCATCGTTTCAGGAGAAGCACCGGTCCATGTGACGGTGATGGTGATGACGGGGAAGTCTACGTCCGGCAGCTGGCTTATGCCCATGCGGCTGAATCCGATTGCACCGAAGATGATCAGCCCGATCATCAACAACCAGGCAAAAACCGTATTTTTTATTGAAATGTCCGAAAGTGTCATAAAATTTTGAAATATTTTATCGTTCCTAGTTACGGAATAATATAATGCTATATAAAATACCCACTCCGCAAGCTGCGGGGATGAGACGCGCTGCGATAAAAACAGTCGAAGTCTGTGACATGATTAAAGGGATAGAGATTATGCCAATCAATAATTTTCAACTATTAATAGTTTTAATACACTATTTTTTGTATTTGAAGCTCTTTCATGTTTAATCTGATTGAGAGCCGATCATTTATGATGTGAGGAACTTGTTCAGGTCTGGTGGGAAGCCCCAGATGTGCCTCCAACATGTTATGTTATCAATAGTTTCTTTAATAAGCATGTAATTCATAAAACGATAGTTATCGGCCACATTTTTTTTAAGAAGTCTGCTTAAATATCTCCGCACCGCATCCGCGAGCATCAAAGACACCGAAAGCTTAAAAAGCCTTCTCAAATCCTGCAAATACTCATACAAATCCAGTCGCCACGTAACGTGAACCGTGTGCCATTCCTCAGGCCTGTGACGTTGCTGGTAACGGATAAGCCTCCCGATAGGCTTTGGTTCCCGGACATCGCCCATGATCTGAATGAGAAAAGCGGAAATCATTTCTGAGCGAGTCAAGCCCTTTATTTTTGCCACCTGTATGATTTTGTTCAGTATATCTTCATGTATATTAATAGTGGTTTCCATAGGGGATGGCCTCCTTCTAATTATTACGGCTAATGTATATACGAATGGGAAAAGGTTGATTATAAAAAATCGATATTTTTTTTAAAATATTACTATAAAACAAAATTATATTTATATATTTTTCTACAGTTTATATCAGGGATGATATCTTGCCCTTTTTCGAAGGGTCATATTTTGATTGATATTTTTTCAATATGACATAGCCTGACACTCCTTGTAAAAACTCATTGTAAATACGATATTCAAGTATATTCAAGAAGGTTTTTCGCGGAGGAAGAAAAACAACATTTATGCTTTACCATAACTCAATTGCACGGGGTTAATAATGCGGTACAATAAAAAAATCAATATATTATTCTCATTGAATGCAAACAGAGAGATCCCAGCTTTAGTATATGTAATATTCATATTCATTATATGCGCCTTGGCGATCAATATTTACGCCATTGACGACCATGTAAAAAAATTGCTCAGAAAAGCGACCGGGGTCACTGACGATGACGTAAAAGCCGCGTTAAATAAAAATAAAATAACCCTTTTTGACGCATATGCCCTTGCGGTACAGAAGACCGAGCGCCTGGCCATAGAAGGGGAAAATTCGGTCCAGGCTGAGGAGCGGAAACTGCAGGCGATCGAGGCCTTCCTGCCGACGCTCTCCCTCAATGGGTCTTATGCCGTGTATCCGAAACCCAGCAGCACATATTTGCTGCAGAACCGCTCAGCAGCCGGTTTTACTGCCCGTCTACCAATTATTACAGGCCTCGATCAAATTTCCCAAATAAAATCGTCATGGTCTGACAGGAGGGTAAAGGAATATCAATTAAACAATAACGCGGGGTTACTCTTGTCGGATGTGGGTACGGCTTTTTACAATGTGCTTCTTATTGAGAGGGACCTTGCCACCAATGAAAGCCTGCTCGATCTTTATTACCAGACGATAACCGAATTGCAGCGGCGTGTAAAGCTAGGAAGGAGCAGGAAGAGCGAAATCCTGCGAACAAATGCGCAAATATATACACTGCAGGCCCAGATCAAGTCGCTTCGCACCAACCATGAACATGCAAAGCTGGTACTTGCCACCCTCATCGGTGCACCTGCTGATTTCAGCCTGGCCGACACCACAGTTCTTCATGACCCCGCTTATTCCATTGCAGATACCGCAAAGCTGGTGGACGGACGCTGGGACGTGCTCGCTGCGCGTGAGCAGGTCAAATACGACGAAGCAGGGGTCCTGGCCGCATATGGGAAGCATGTTCCTTCATTCTACATCGAAGGTTCTTACTACTTATATCAAAAAACAGTCAATACTCCCAATTGGCTACAGGCCTTAGAGGCAAGTATGTCGCCTATAAGCTTATTGTCAGGCAGTTCTTCCTTTAAATATCCACCATTAAACATAACACTCGGTGCGACGCTTCCCATATTCGGCGGAGACATCACGTTCGCAAAGGTGAGGGAGGCGAATTCAAAAAAGCGCCAATCCGAATTGACCTTGTCTCAGACGGTCCGTCAGGCCAGGCAAAATATTATAGACTCGTTTCAGACTTGGGATAGCTCGAAGATGGAGCTTGATGCGTATCATAAGGCGCTTTCCTCATTTGAAGATAATTATCGGGTCGTTATGAGAGAATACAGGCTCAACCTTGTGACCATCCTCGATGTTTTGACTTCGCTTACCTCCCTGCAAAACGCGAGAGACGAATTTCAGCGCGCTGAGCTGCAAGTGAAGCTCAACAGGATAAGCCTGGGCGTAGCGATCAACGAGTTTTCAGGTGACAAAATTCGAAAGCTTCAAGTATCAACAAATCCTGCAGCCCAGTAATCATTGGTAAATTCATAAATGACAAATAAGGAGTGTAGAAAATGAAAGCGGTCAAACTCGTCGCAAAAAAAAAGCTTGAGGTAGCCGGGGTGGACAAACCTTCAACCGACGGTAGCAGTGCGATCATCAAGGTCATCAATTGCGGCATTTGCGGTTCGGATATTCATTATTGGGAGGACGGTCAGGGGATGGGGGGCGCCAAGGATTTAATCATGGGTCATGAATTCGGAGGGGTTTTGGAGGACCCCGGCTTAAGGAATGATCTGACCCCGGGAGACAGGGTTACCGCGGTGCCGGGAAACCCATGTGGCGAGTGCGGCCCCTGCAAAAATGGACTTTATAATCTCTGCGTTAATGTGGTGAAGCGGCCCCATCCGGGATTGAACAGCCCCGGAGCTTACGCCGAATATATAGCGGTCCGTCCCGACATGGTCAGGAAGCTTCCCGACTCGATAAGCGATTTATCCGCGAGCATGATAGAGCCATCGGCGGTCGCTTTCCACGCGGTCGCATGTGCCAACCTCAGGCCAGGAAGCCGATGCCTGGTGGTGGGCGCGGGGACCATAGGGCTCTTATGTGCGGCATGGCTCCGGATATGCGGAGCCTCCTATACCGCCATGACCGAGGTGAACGCTGAGAGAAGGGAGTTGGCGGGTAAGCTCGGGGATCTGGACGAGGTCTTTGACGCGAGGGACGAGAAGCTCAATTCAAAAATAAAAAGGGCCACGGCGGGAGGGGTCGATGTGGCCATAGACGCGTCGGCGGCGGATGCGGGAATCAACTCCGCACTCCTCCTCCTCAAGCCGAAAGGCACGCTCATACTCGCGGGAGTGAGCCTCAAGCCCCAGTCGATCATGACGCTGATTGCGCTTGCAAAGGAGATCACGATAAAGCCGATATATGCATATCTGCCCAGCGAATTCGATTCCGCGATCGATTTCATCGCGCGTGGTGCTCTTAAGACTGAACGGTTTGTGAGCAGAACCATAGGTATGGACGAGGTTCAGGCGGCGTTTGAAGACCTCCATTCGGGAAAATCGAAAGACGTGAAGGTTGTGGTAAAGGTGTAACAGAGTCTATCGTGCGACGTCGCTGATGAGCCTTCCGAGCTCGGTGTCATGGGCCTGTACCGCCTTCTGGTTGGCCTCGTAGCTCCGCTGCACCTCGATCATGTCCACCATCTCTCGGATCATGTTCACGTTCGATTTTTCCACGAAGCCTTGTATTACCTTCAGGTTTTCAGGCGGAAGTGGGGGGCCTGAGAATTCGGTGTCGCGCCACAGCGAGTTTCCCTCCTTCTTAAGCTCGCGAATATGCTCGAAGTCTGCGAGCTTCAATCGGTCGAGCACCACCGGCTGGCTCCAGTCGTTGTTTGCCATGCTCGCCAGGTCGTTCGGATCGATGGCCCGGTTTACGATGATCTCTCCCCGCTCGTTTATGATGAAGTTGTTTTCCTGCACGTGGATGAGACCGTTTTCGCCCAGGACCGGGTATCCGGTATGGGTCATGAGTATCCCGTTCTGGTCAATAGTGAACGAGCCGTTGCGGGTAAAGCGCTCACCCCTGTCGGTTTTTACCGTGAAGAATCCCCTGCCTTCGAGCGCAAGGTCGAAATTGTTCTCGGTGCGCTGGAGCGGGCCCTGTTCGAACTCCGTGTACACCTCGTTTACCTCAACGCCGGTGCCGAGCTTTCCCACGTACGGCATGGTATCATACGATCCCGCGGGCGTGATCCCCAGGCCGTTGTCGTTTAACCTTCGTATGAGCATGTCGGGGAAGGCCTTGAACACCGCGATGTCCTTTTTAAAACCAGTCTTGTCAACGTTGGCAAGGTTGTTCGCCACCACATCGAGCCTGGCCTGTTGGGCGATCATGCCGCTCGCGCCAGTATATATCCCCCGAACCATACAATCCCTCTCTTTTATGTAATATCGGCAGAAATAATGTGGATATTAAAGATTATTTTACTTAATACGCCACGCACATCAGTGTCAACGACAAAGCGCAACTCGATTGACCGGGTTGAATCCAGGTTGCATCCGACATGCTTATTGATCCTTAATTACCAAAAGGACCGCTCCTATTATCGGTGTATGCGACATTTCCAAACCATTACATTGTTATTGACAGAAAAAAGGAAAAGCGTATCATTACCATCGTCATACATGGAATGTTTCACAAAAAGAACAATTATTTAACAGAAATACTCGATGTGCTGGCCGCACAAGGGGTTGATTTCATCATATGCGGAGGGGTTGCCTTGGTTCTTCACGGGGTCGAGCGGATGACCCTCGACCTGGACCTTTCCGTAGGTATGGACACGGGGAACCTCGAGAGGTTTCTGGCCGTCATGAAAAGGCTCGGCCTTACACCACGGGCGCCTGTTCCGGCCGAGTCAATTCTCGATCCCGTAAAAAGGAAGATGATGACTGAAGAGAAGAACGCCCTGGTCTTCACCTTCATCGATACGAAGAATCCATTCCGTCAGGTCGACGTGTTCATCACGGATGATTTTTCGTATCATTCGTTGATTGACCATGTCGAAATGCTAGATATCGGCGGCGTAAAGATGAACCTTATTTCGAAGAAAAGACTGCTGGAGATGAAAAAGGCGATCAAGCCTCCCCGTGACAAGGACCTTTTCGACATACGGGTGCTCGAGCGTATCCTAAATAATGAGAGGAAGAAGCGATGACGACCTATTCGACAGAGCTTGACGAGTTCAAAAAATTGCTCGAGTGCGCATTCCCCTCCGATTTTAACGGCCATACTGAATTCGAGAGCCTGACTCCAGAGCAGAGGCTCCAGTGGCTTTCTCAATGTGTGGAATTCATGAATGAAGTAAAGAGCAGGCATATTGATGCGATCCAACCGATCGTTGAAAAGCCGAAGCATCGTGGATGAATTACCGCTCATCGCCGGTAATTGAATAATAAGTCTGAAATAAATATCGTTCTTTATTACTATAGCAAAATCATCGGGGAATCCCGATTATAATCCGCCTCCCTTGACCCGCCTGATATCAGCACCAAGGACGGAAAGCTTATTCTCGAGCCGCTCGTATCCCCGGTCGCAGTGGTATATCCTGCGTATCTCGGTCTCGCCCTCCGCGATCAGTCCGGCGATCACCAGTGCGGCCCCGGCCCTGAGATCTGACATCATGATCGGCGCGGAAGAGAGCTTCTCCACCCCCTTGACGATGACCACGTTCCCCTCCACCGTGATGTCCGCTCCCATTCGCCGCAGTTCCGCCACATGGGTGAAACGGTTCTCGAAGATCGTCTCGACGATCACGTTGATTCCAGGGATGGTCGCCGAGAGAGCCATCATGGGCGCCTGCAGGTCAGTGGGAAAACCCGGATAGGGGAGTGTTTTGACCAGGGTCCCCGAGAGCTTATGTGAAGTTTTCACGGAAACCCTGTCCGCACCGGAATCGACGACGAAACCCATGTCCTTTAACGCATCCATGCATGCGACAATGTGCTCCGGGATCGCGGATTTGACCGTTATCTCTCCCTTGGTCGCTGCTCCGGCGATAAGATACGTGCCCGCCTCGATACGGTCTGGGATGATTGAATATGACACCGGCTCGAGCCTTTTGACTCCCTCGATCTCAATCAGATCTGATCCCAGTCCGGAGATTTTAGCCCCCATCTTGACGAGGAAATTGCCAAGGTCGACCACGTCGGGCTCCCTTGCGCAGTTTTCCAGCACGGTCTTTCCCCTGGCGAGGACTGCCGCCATCATGATGTTTGCAGTGGCGCCCACCGATATGCCGCGCATCTTGAATTGCATGCCGTTGAGCCTGCCCGCGCGTGCCTTGATGTAACCGTGCTCCAGGCTGATAGTCGTACCCAGGGCCTCGAATCCGGTCAGGTGAATGTCCACCGGCCGCTCGCCGATCGCGCATCCCCCGGGCAGGGAAACGTCCGCCTGACCAATCCTGGCCAGGAGAGGACCCATGACATAGATGGAGGCCCGCATGGTCTTGACGAGCTCGTACGGCACCTCGGCGTTCTTGATGGAATTGACCTTTATGGTGAGGCGGTTCGCGGCAGTGTCGAAATCGCACTCCGCACCGAGGCACCGGATCACCTGAATGATGGTATGGATGTCCTTGAGATCGGGCACGTTATCGAGCACGGTTTCGCCGTCGGCGAGCAGGCTCCCCACGATGATCGGAAGGGCCGCGTTTTTCGCGCCGGAGATTTTCACCTCGCCGGAAAGCCTCGTCCCCCCCCTTATCAGGTACGTGTCCATACAAATCCCTCCGCGCTGTTATGGTCTTATTTGCCGCAGGTATCCCGCACCATTCGTTCAAATTCTCATTCAGCTTTTGGACAACAGAAATAGTGAACCTTTATGCGCTGACAAGGGTTTTTTTGTGTATCGGTGAATTAAATCAATACGGGACGAGAATTACTTTCCCCGGACGCAGCGCCTTATGGTTTCTTATATGATTGATCCTCATGATCATGCCCGCCCCGGTCCTGTAGCGACGGGCGATATCTCCGATGGTGTCGCCCTTTTTAATCCGGTATTCAAACGCGTCTCTGATCCTGTTTGTATACAGCCGGTTCCTGTTTTCCTGAAGTTTCTTTTTTCCCTCCGCGGGCAGCAGGAGGCGGTATTTTTTAGGCGATGGAGGGGTAATGTCGTGTTTAAGCTCGGGATTCAGCTTCTTTATCATTGGTACGGAAACGCCGGTTAATTCAGCAACGCGGTGCAGATCCACCGCTCTGTTAAGCGTAACATATCCATCGTCCCTTTTTTCCGGAATGTCGATTTCGTCCCTTATGCCGAACAGTCTCTGGTTTTTATAAATGATCAGAAGTGCGATGAATTTCGGAACGTAATCTCGCGTTTCTTTTCGCAAAAGTCCGCTTTTTTCGAGCGCCCAGAAGTCTTTCGCACCGGTTTTATCCATGATCCTTTTAATATATCCGGCGCCTCCGTTGTAAGCGGCAAGGACAAGACCCCATGAGTGGAAGATGCCGTACAAGTTGCGAAGGTGATCCACCGCTGCCTCCGTGGACTTTTTAACGTTACGCCGCTCGTCGATCCAATGGTTGTGTGTCAGGCCGAGCGTGCTCGCCGTGGTGCGTATGAACTGCCACAGTCCCATGGCCCTGCTTTCCGATACGGCATTGGGATCAAAGCTGCTCTCAATGAGAGGCAGCAGCGACAGCTCTTCCGGAATATCCCTGTTATTACTGAATACGTCCTGTATTATATCCTCATACAGGTATGACCGCTCTATGGATCGTATCAAGTACTTCCGGCCGCTGGTCAGATAATAATATATATATTTGCGAACGGATTTTTTTCTTGTGATCGATAAGTCTCCGACCGCCTGAAAAAGATTCTTGCCTTTGAGGGTCGGCAGGTACAGTATATCCTTATCCGGATTAAAATTTTCAACCCTGCTTAGCCCCTCGCGGGTAAATTTTGAGTCGGTGAAGAGCTCAAATAGCTCCCATGAAAGGAGCTTTTTGTTCGTATAAATAATCGCGGGTATAGTAGCTAAAATGATAATCACGACTTTTCGTAATAACATATTATACCCCCTTGGATTTTTTTAAGTACGCTCAATATAAAATCAATAATATATTTAAGACGTCAAGCTTCCCACGGTGTTAATTGAAAAACATATTTATTTTAAAAAAATTGGCGTCAACATATTCTTTGCAAACTCATTTTGCCTTCGCTTTGTCGTTAGTTTGCATGGATTATTCGGGGGTTAAAAAATAAAACCTCTCCACAAACGGTAAATAAGAGGTTTTCCTTATTGAAAAAATGGGGGCTTTTCGTTACATTGCCTGTAAGTAACTTTATCGTTCTGATAGCAGTCACTCGTGTGCGGGCATATATCGAGAAATCAAATTTTTCAGGAGGCCTTCTAATACAAGAAATAAAAAAATAGTTGTAATTTTTCAATTGTATGAATTTCATTTCAATTGACTTCAGGACTGAGGGAGATGGCGATGGAGCAGGTTACTATATGGTATCTCACCGACAACGACAGCGGCACGAAGTTGACGAACGCCATAACGGGACTCGGGTTGCCCCTCAATCTAATTTCAGGACATTCGTTGGATCACGCCAATATAATTGAGGATGACATCAATATTTTCATATTCGATCTCTTGGAGATTGAGCTGTCGGTATTGATTGATCAATTGGCCAAGGACGAGCGTATCAGGAGCTCTTTGAAATTTGTAATGATCAAAAAAAATCAAACTAAGGAGATTTCCAATCTCAATTATAACCTGATGCATTTGGAATTCCTGAACAGGCCGGTGGACAGAAGGGAGTTCATGTTGTTACTGGAAAAAACCATAATCGTCGAACGCTATCGCGAGATAATGAGGTTCATCTCACGAGAGTCTGAAATGAGGATCGAGGCATATGAGGGACTTATGGACATAAACCGGAAGAATGTGTTCGAGTCGAACAAGGAAAAGGTTGCATTTGAGAAAATTTTGAATTATGAAAAAAGGCTCATGAAGGAGCAGACAAACCTGAGCTCGGCAATCCGCGATTTCACCCTTCTGCGGCAGATGGATATGTACAACATGCGGGACCGGATCAAGGCAGAGGAGATGCTTTCGGACCTCCGCCGCGCAGAGCTTATGGACGCCCATAAGGTGATTCACGCACAGGAGTCGGTGATCGACTACGGGGCAAAGGAATTGTACGATGCGCAGAAAATAATCAACGCCAGGGAGAGGGTTGAAGAGCTTTCCAGGAGTGAGATAATCGAGCTTCACAAGGAGATATCTCGGCTGAAGAGTCTGAACCATCAAATGTCCGAGGAGATCGAACGGCTTAAATCAGAGAACAGGGGGCCTACGTGAAAAATTGGGCGGAGGCCGGCCGTTAGGGCAGCGCCGTCGCGTTTATGAACAGGCAGAACGATGAATCATAATTTGAAGGATTTTTAACACGAAAATATTATACTATGTATTTT
>Ga0315536_1000746_pt1 | contig 16324 bp, 13 predicted proteins | sample SalMarSW160230MG_FD_203093 | JGI IMG/M metagenome (GOLD analysis project Ga0315536, IMG submission 203093) | Salt marsh sediment microbial communities from the Plum Island Ecosystem LTER, Massachusetts, United States - Salt Marsh Sediment SW1602-30 ... | reverse complement strand
GATGTGTTTGACAATAGCCAGCCCAAGTCCCGTACCGCCCAGTGATTGCGAACGGGCTTTGTCGATCTGATAGAAACGCTGAAAAATCCGTTCATGGTACTTGGAATCAATTCCGATCCCGGTATCAATCACTTCGATTTTTACGCGGTGGTTTTCCGATTCGGCTATTTTGATTTCTATCCTGCCGTTTTGAGGTGTGTACTTGATTGCATTGTTGATCAGATTGTTCATTACGGTACGTATACTTTCCTCATCCGCTTTGACTTTAACTGTTTTTGGAGAGTTCAGTGAAATGTTGATTGTTTTCTGATCGGCTTTCTCTTTGTGTTCGCTCACAGTCTCCTGAAGTATGGGAAAGAGCCTGATCGTTTGTTGTTCCAAAGGCAGCTCTCGTTCGAGTTCGGAAAGTTTCAATAAATCCGCAATGAGAAATTCGAGCCGCTGCGACTGCTCTTTGATTTTCCGGATAAATTTGATTTGCAATTCCGGATTTTCAGCAGTGTTGTGAAGCAGCGTTTCTGTGTATCCGATAATCGCCGTCAGCGGTGTTTTTAATTCGTGAGAGGCGTTGGCTACAAAATCCCTGCGTATCGCTTCCAGTTTTTTCAGTTCGGTGATGTCAATAAGCTGGATCAGTGCGCCGATGGCTTTTTCTTTGGTCAACCGATGGGGTGTGATTACATATTTTAAATATTTTTTTTCGGAGTTTGCATAATAGATGAATTCGTCCGATTTCTTTCTGTTTTTTCGAATTACTTCATCAACAGCATCTATGAGCGGTTCCGAACGGATGATTTCGATAATATTTACGTTCTCAAATTCAATTGGATCAATTTCAAGAATATGGAACAGTTCGGGATTGGCATGAAGCATCTCTTTGTTCTGATCGATAAGTATAATTCCGACGTCAAGAGAGGTAAGGATCTGCTCCAATTTCTTCTGTTCATCGGATATCTGACGGATTTGGTTTTTTAGCTGAAAGGTCAGCTGGTTCAAGATCATCGCGAGCGTGCCGATTTCGTCCTTCCTTTGGATAGCGAAGGTTTTTTCCAGATCCCCGGCAGATATTTGTTTGGCTGTATCCACTAATTTCAGAATAGGGGATGTAACCGCTTTCCCGGAAAGTATGGCGAACACAAAGATGATCACCAGTCCGATGAGATTGGCCGAAATGATCAGAGTGATGACCTGGGTCATTGATTCTTCAAAGTTGCGGGAATAATAGGCCAGCCTGAGAAAACCGGCATTATGGTTTTCTTTTTTAATCAGTACAGCTGTGTAAAAAAGTTTTCTCTTGACCGTGGCACTCTTTCGATAACTCTGTCCCCAGCCTCTCTGTGTGGCTTGCTGTACTTCAGGGCGGTGGAGATGGTTATCCATAAAACGGACGCTGTCTCTGGGTACATCAGAATCGGTGAGAACGCGTCCCGAAATATCGATAATTGTGACCCGTGAATGGACAATGCTGCGCAGACGGTAAGAAATATCATAAAGTTCCGCATCATTGCCGGAAGAAAGTTTCAGATTATTGTTTTCGAGAAATGAAACAGCCAGACGGGTTTTCATCTCCATTTCAAGAGAATTCTGTTCGAATATGTAATTTCTTATACTGTGAAACAGGATGAGATCGAACAGGAAGAAACCGATGATCGATACTCCCAATATTACCAGAATAATGTTCCATGTATATTTCTTAAACATCATGGATCCAGTTTGACACGATAGCCGAAACCCTTGACGGTTTCCACGGTACTGGCCTGCTTGTCCAGCTTCTGGCGCAGCCGCCTGATATGCACGTCCACGGTGCGCGGGTCTCCGTAGTAGTCGAATCCCCATACCTGGTCGAGCAGCTGATCCCGTGACAATACTCGCCCTTTCGCGTTGATCAGCACTTTCAGAAGGAGAAATTCTTTTGGAGTCAATTCCAGCAGGGTGTTGCCGATTGTGACCTGATGGGTCGAAAAGTTGACGGTTATATCTTCGATTTGAATCGTTTCATCCTCGTCCCTGCGGTGGCGTCTTAGTAGCGCTTTGATCCGTGCGATCACTTCTTTCGGACGAAACGGTTTGGTGATATAATCATCCGCGCCCTGCTCCAGTCCCTGCAGAATATCCATTTCTTCGGAGCGTGCCGTGATCATAATCAGTAGGACATCGGCGGTCCGTTCGTCCTTGCGCAGGGAACGGGAGATTTCAAGTCCGTTCATGCCGGGGAGCATGAGATCGAGCAGGACCAAATCCGGCGGATTTTTCCTGATGTGGCTGAGCCCCTGACTCCCGTTGTTGAAAACGATCACCTCGCATCCTTCCTGTTCCAAATTGTATTGAAGGATTTCACAAATATCCGGATCGTCTTCGACAATGACGATTTTCGCGTTCATTTTATCATTTTCTTTGTAAGGCACGAAGTTAAGATGAAAAACGAATATTACATTGATGTTACAAATATAATATCATTTTTCAAGGATTAAAACACTTTTTTATAGTACTTATCAACTGACTTGAAGTTGATCAATCAATAAAAAAGTAGAAATTACTTGATTTTGTGTTGATTTTTTGTTAATTGTCTTTTAATTTATATTAATCAATTTCTGGATCAATTTCGATCCACTCCATCAGACAACAATAAAAATCGAATCTGGTTGAATCCATATCCATGGAGAGGGGGTGAATCATTTCGTATATTTTTCATAGGTTGTTATAATGATAATCCAAGGAAAGTGAATCCTTAAATAATGTGAAAGGAGATGAATCGTGAAACGTTTGAATCGAATGGCTTTATTACTGGTAATTGGAATTTTAATCTGTATCACCGCAGCACAGGCAGGGGATTGGAAAAAACTGGGTGCAAGAAATGTTAAACATCGTACTGAAAAGGATGTCATTCTGGTCGGAGCAAAAGAAGGTACGTTTAAGGCTATCAAACTGACTGTCAAGAAGTCGGGTATTCATATGTTAGACATGAAAGTCCATTTCGTGAATGGAGACGTATTCGATGTTGAGATTCGTAATTTTATTCCGGCCGGAGGAGAAACGCGGGTAATCGATTTGCCAGGCGTGAATCGGAGAATTGAAAAAGTGACTTTCTGGTATAAATCTCTGAAGAAGAATGACAAGGAAGCCAGGATCAGATTGTGGGGGAAACAATAAAATTAGGGATATAAAAGAAGAACATTCTTTATTACTATTAAAGACAAGATGATTGCAGTCCAGCTTCAAGTTGGGCTGCAATTTATTGATCGGAAATAAAAATGAAAGATGTGTATCCCGAAATCCAAGCCATGATCGATCTGGAAACGGAGGCGTGGAACAAGAAGGATGCCGATACCCTGGTTTCTCTGTTCCATCCTGATATGGTATGGCCCTGGCCCCTGGATAATAGAAGCCACGATCCGGTTGCCTGGATTTTCCCGTTCGGCCGATACGACCGCGGGCGCTGGAAAGCAAGCTGGCAGACACTTTTTAAAACACACGATTTAATTCACAATCACCGTAAAACAGTAAAAATTGTGGTTTCGGAGCAATCCGACGGCGCGTTTGCCGTGGTCGATGTGGATACACTCTGGGTCGATAAAAACGGAGACAAACTGCACTGGAAAGGGAGGGCCTGCAAAGGATATACAAAGGTTGGGAACAGTTGGAAAATTGTCATGCATACCGGGCTTTTGGAGTATACTTAAAATCGAGCAGGATGGGTTGTCTAATAAATTGGAGTTCAAAAAGTTTTTTGCTTGAACGTTATAACTGAAAATTACCTTGACTTTTAAACTCCATTGTTTATTTTGAAATCATACTTTTTCTATTATTTCAAATTCCAAATCAATTTGAAAAATACAGACATTTTATCAATATCTATTCTTTTATGGAAAGAACCATAAATTCGGACAGATGATATGAAAGATCAAATACAAACCGCACCGGATCAGCCTGTTTTACCGAACATTGAAACCCTCTCTTTTGATTCGTACGAATCTTTGTATGAATCCATTACGGTGGACGGCTCTCTCGGAGTCTTGGCGCTGGGAGCAGCGGGAGTTATGGCCTGGCGGAGAAAAAGAAAAGAAGCCGGCTGGCAGCCTCCGATTCCCGACATAAAAAAAGAAGAAAAGTCAGGTGAATAAAGCTCTGAAGAAAAAAGTGCTCTTGATCGGATGGGATGCAGCAGACTGGAAGGTGGTCAATCCGTTGTTAGATGCCGGATGCATGCCGGCTCTCGAAAGTCTTGTGAATCAGGGTGTGATAGGCAATCTGGCCACACTGGACCCACCGCTCTCCCCGATGCTATGGACATCGATTGCAACCGGTGTGCATGCGGATAAACACGGTATTTTGAATTTTACCGAACCCGCGCCTCATAAAGGGGGCATACGGCCGGTCATGGGCACTTCGCGGAAAGTCAAGGCCGTTTGGAATATTCTCATGCAAAATGGAATGAAGTGCCACGTGGTGGGGTGGTGGCCCAGCCATCCGGCAGAACCGCTCAACGGTATTACGATTTCAAATTTCTATCAGCGGGCGCATGCGCCGATTGACAAGCCCTGGCCGCTTTTCCCGGGAACCGTGCATCCGGTAGAGAAAATGGAGATTTTCGATCAATTACGCATTCATCCGGCTGAACTGACCGAGGCCCATCTTCTGCCCTTTGTGCCGGATGCGGCCCGGATCGATCAGGATAAAGATCACCGGCTATCCGCTCTTGCCCGGATCATTGCCGATTGCTCCACAATACATGCCGCCACAACTTGGATTTTGGAAAATGAAGAGTGGGATTTTCTGGCTGTCTATTACGATGCCATCGACCATTTCAGCCACGGATTCATGAATTTTCATCCGCCGAGGATGAAACACATCCCCAGAAAACTCTACGAGCTGTATAAACAGGTGGTCACCGGCGGTTATATTTATCACGACATGATGCTGGCCAGACTGCTCCAACTGGCGGGAGAAGAAGTCACAGTCATTCTGGTATCGGATCATGGGTTTCATTCGGATCATCTTCGCCCCAGGGCGATTCCGAAAGAACCTGCGGGGCCGGCATGGCAGCATCGGCCGTACGGAATTTTTGTGATGAAGGGGCCGAATGTGAAAAAGGATGAACGGATTTACGGCGCCCGGCTGCTGGATGTGGCTCCGACTATTCTCAATTTATACGGACTACCTGCAGGAAAAGACATGGATGGCAAACCTCTGGTTCAGGCGTTTGAGGAACCTCCGCCTTTAAATTTTATTCCCAGCTGGGAATCGGTGACAGGGGAGTGCGGTCGGTATCCGGATAATGTGTTGCGGGATCCGTATGCGGAACAGGAAGCCATGGAACAGCTCATTGCTCTGGGTTATGTGGAAAAGCCGGATGAGAATGTAGAAAAAACCCTGAAACGGACATCTAATGAATCACGGTTTTTTTTAGCAAGGGTGCATATCAATAAGAATCAATATCAAAATGCCCTGCCTATTTTAGAGTCCCTGTATCAGGAAAATCAAAAGGAAACCCGTTACGCCTTTCAATTGGCCAAATGTTATTATGCGACAAGAGATATTGAGAAATGCAGGGAGACCACGGAATCAATTCTTAAAAAGACAAAAAAGGAAACGCCCCAGTTGCAGCTGCTTCGCGGTTCACTGGCTCTGATTGAAAAACAATATGAAAAAGCCCTGGAATATTTGATAAAAGCAGAAAGCGCAGAACCCAGGCTGCCCACACTTCATCAGCAGATCGGACAGACCTATTTCAGAATGTGTCATTTCCCTGATGCGGAAAGGGCGTTTAAAAAGGCGCTGGAAATCGACCCGGATAACGCCGTTTCATACGATGGCCTGGCCCGGGTTTATCTGCGAATGCGGAGAAATGAGGAGGCGGTTTCAGCGGCGCTTCATGCCATCGGGCTCCTCTATTATTATCCTTCGGCGCATTACCAGTTGGGGATGGCGCTTGCGCGTCTGGGCCAGTATAAACGGGCGGCAGAGGCATTCGAAGTGGTACTGGCCATGGCGCCGGGATTAAAGAAAGCGCACCGTATTCTGAAACAGCTCTATACACGGCGTCTCTCTCAACCTGAAAAAGCCGATCAACACGCGCAAATTCTTGAAATGCTGAGAAAGCAGAGAAATCAAGGAAAAGGAGAAATGGTTTGATCACCGTGGTTTCCGGTCTGCCGCGTTCCGGCACTTCCCTGGTGATGCAGATGCTCGAAAAGGGAGGAATGGACATGTTGACCGATTATATTCGAAAACCTGACGAGAATAACGTACGCGGCTATTACGAATACGATAAAGTCAAATCGCTGCGGAAGGATGCTTCCTGGCTTGGAGAAGCCGAAGGTAAAGCCGTGAAAATTATCGCTCAGCTGCTGCCTTTTCTTCTTCCCCGATATCAATACGTTGTACTTTTTGTTGAACGCAACATGGAAGAGATTCTGCAATCTCAGGAAAAAATGTTGAAAGACCTGGGACAGAAAACGATTTCTGATTCGAACCAACTTGCGGTTATATTTGAACAGCAGTTGAACCGGGTGAAACAGTGGATTGAAAACAGGTCCAATATCCGAATGCTTTGTCTTCAGTATTCGCGTCTGATTCTCCATCCTCGGGAAGAAGTTGCCAAAATCCAGGAATTTTTAAACATTGATATGGATATTGGTGCCATGAGTTCGGCTATTGATCCGTCGTTGTGGCATCAAAAAAGCAGTTCAGCAAATTAGAGTATATTTAAAAAAATAGAGCCGTTGTTGAGTCAATTGTACTGGAACTGATTTGAGCAATATAACTCATTGACATCGTTTCGAAATATAAAAATATAATATTTTCCACTTGATTATTGGAAAAAGAATTATTAAGATATTTTAGTATAAATCTTCTTGGATAAGAAGATGTTTTTAAGAAGCCCCAAAAGTACCATAAACTATTTTTCTTTTTAAAGCATCGTTTATAATAGTTAAGAGTTGAAGCATCGAATTAGGTTCTTGTTTCTAAATTATCTTTTCATTACTCTTTTTAAAAGGAGTTAAGTATAATGAAAGTAAAAAGAGCATCTCAAAGAAAAGATCAACTTCTTGCTCTGGAAAAACAGCTTATGGCCTACTCAATCGCGGCGGCAGTCATTTTGGCGGGAACGAAGGACGCCAAAGCTGGGATTGTCCATACGGATGTAAATCCGGATGAAGTACTGGATATGAATGGAGATGAGTTTGAAATCGTATTTTCCACTCAAACAAAATTTAAAATTAAGTTTGCAAAAGATGAGTGGACTCAAAGATCCACAAGTTTTAGTACATATTCGATAACCAATACTGTAACCAATGTACATACACATACACATCACACAACCGGTTCGTTGTCAACTCCGACTACAACTACTACAAAGCAATATTTTGGAACTTGGGTGAAATTTTATCAAACGAACACTTATACTAAAAATAAAGTCGGTGTTTTTCCTGAGGCCGGAAATTCGTTTGTAAAAAGCGGAGGGTATGCCAAGGCCATGAGTGCGGGGTCGGTCATTGGCCCAGCCAATAGTTTTAATAATGCCGGCAGTGCAAGCAACATGGCTTATTACTCGAATTTTACTGGATGGAGCAGCGGACCGTTTCTGGGAACATCGAATAAATATCTGGGATTGAAATTTAAAATTAGCAGTGATACGTACTACGGATGGGCGCATGTCGAGGTTGCTTCGGATGCATCGTCCGCGACAATTACGGATTATGCATACGAGACGACTATTGGTTTGGGCATTAAAGCCGGTGAAACCGATGTTTCTTTGGCGGTCAGCATCTCCGAATTGGAAGCGGTCCAGGGCGAGACAGGAGTGCGGCTCTCCTGGTCCATGGAAGCGACGCAGGATTTTCTGGGATTCATCATCGAGCGGCAGTCTCTGAATAATCAGGGAGAGAGCATTTCCGAATGGGAAGAGATCGCTTCGTATAAGACACACAATGAATTAAGAGGGGATAGCAATCAATCCTCGCGGCAGACCTATGTTTTCAAAGATCCGGGTGCGGTTTCCAGCACGCGGTACCAATACCGTTTGTCTGAGGCCAATCTGTCGGGCCAGATCGTATCGCAGAAAATCATTGAAGCCAGGGCCGTGTCCGTACCCATCGAATTTTCGCTGAATCAGAACTATCCCAATCCGTTCAATCCTTTTACAAAAATCCAATTCGGTTTACCCGAAAAAACCAAAGTGACACTAACGATTTACAATGTAAAAGGACAAATTATCGATGTCGTTCTTGATAAAACCATGGATGCGGGTTATCACACTGTCAATTATGATGCTTCTCTTTTAAGTTCGGGTGTCTATCTGTATGAAGTGAAGAACGGAAATGAACGTTTAATCAAGAAAATGCAGGTGATAAAATAATCAGATAAATGGGTACATTTGTATCCGCGATAAAGAAAATAGCAAATATACAAATATCGCTGTATTCTAACTCAGAGATGAACTGCAACTGAATTAATAAATACTCCGATTAATCAGGCCGCTTCCATTTTGACAAGATCGGCTTCATGGTACTCCAAAATAAGCGTTTCCGTGAGTTCTTTTACCGAAATAATCCGGTCCACACGCCAGGCATTGGCTCCCGCAAATACGAATCCATCGTCCAATATTCCCAGTTTCGCCTGGGTTAAGGCTTTACCAATACAGTAGGGCGCTTTCTTGAAATCGCAAGTTCGCAAACATTTCCATGGGCATGAGAACGGTTTTTGTACGCCTGCCGAAACTTCCTGCAAAAAGTTATTTCGAATCGCCCGGCCCGGCAGTCCGACAGGACTGTCGATAATAGTCAGATCTTCTTTTCGTGTATTCAAATAGGCTTCCTTGAACCGGATGTGAGCATCACATTCGTGTGTGGCTACAAATCGTGTGGCCATCTGGACTCCTGCCGCACCCAGGTTCATCAACCGGTGTATATCTTCTCCGGTATAGACGCCTCCTGCAGCGATCACCGAAATGGGTTTTCCTGAACGCTCCTCGTGGGGCCGAACCGCAGAAAGCGTTTCCTCAATGAGTGCATCGAGGGAATGGGCCGGATCTCCAATCTGATTTTTTTGAAAACCCAGATGTCCGCCTGCCATGGGCCCTTCGACGACAAACGCATCGGGAGTACAGCCGGATTTCATCCAGCTTTTACAAATCAGGTCCGCTGCTCGCGCAGACGAAACAATGGGAACAATCCTTGTCGCACCGTCCCGAAGTCGTTCGGGGGTGATCAACTGAGGTATTTTAAGGGGCAGACCGGCTCCCATGAAAACCAGATCCGCTCCGGCTTCGAGAGCGGTTAAAAGAAGGGATTCATGATCCGAAAGAGCGATCATGATATTGACACCGATGAGGCCGCCGGTTTTCGCTTTGGCAGTGAGAATTTCACGCCGCAGCGCCCGTGTGTTGGATTCTCTGAAATTTTTATCAAAATCGTTTTCCAGCATGCCGATGCCCGCTGCCGCAATCACACCGATGCCTCCCTGATCGGCAACGGCCGAGGCGAGCCCCGACAAGGAAACACCCACGCCCATTCCTCCCTGAATGATGGGGAGTTTTGCTGTCAGATTGCCTATACGAAGTTCCGGTAATTGATGATCGTTCATTGTTATTGCTCCTGTCATTAATTCATCCAATTGTTGGTAGAAATAATTTTAGACCGTTTCAACAATTTGCCGGAAATGAAATCCATAGATGGCCATGGTGACTGCAAGTGCGAATTTTTCAGGGCATTCCTTAAGTGAAAAAAACAACAGACTCCAGAATCCGCGCCTTCCTTTTTTAAGAATTCCCAAAACCCATACAGACCGAAAAAAGGCTCCGATATCATTCCAGGTGATTCTGAGAGCAGGTCTGGATGGCAGGTGATATTCACGCAGTAAGGTTTTAACCCGTTCATAGTAGTCTTTTGGTGAATAGATCGATTGAAGCACGGATTTATAACCGTTAATGAGTTTCTTGTAGTTCATTCTGGGAATGAAATTTATCGAACCGTCCATGTTGTTGCCGCTGGAGAGATTCAGGAGACGATTTTCTGATTTCAACCGCTTAAAAAGATGGGTTCCTGAAAGTGCGGTCAGGAGCCCGACCATCGCTGTCACGATGCCGCTTTTTTGAATAAACCGGATTTGATCTTCGAAAATGGTTTGCGGATCATTATCGAATCCCACAATGAAACCGCCGTGCACGATTAATCCCTGATTCTGGAGGTGCTTTACCGAAGCCACCAGATTCCGCTTCAGATTTTGATTTTTAGAACATTCAGTCAAACTCGCTTCGTTGGGTGTTTCAATGCCCACAAACACGTTTTGCAGTCCTGCTTTCACCAGTTGGCGAACCAGTTCCTCGTCATCGGCCAAATTGATAGAGGCCTCTGTGGTAAATAAAAAGGGATAATGATGTGTTTCCGACCAGTCGATCAGTGCGGGCAGCAGTTCCGATTTCAACTTTTTCTTGTTGCCGATAAAATTGTCGTCCACGATGAACACACTTCCGCGCCATTTCAACTCGACCAGCCGATCCAGTTCACGGATAAACTGTGCCGCGCTTTTGGTGCGGGGGATGTGTCCGTTTAGCAGGGTGACGCCGCAGAACTCGCAGTTAAAGGGACATCCCCGCGAGTATTGAATGCCCATGGAGGCATATTTTTTCATATCCAACAGTTCCCACATCGGGACCACTGTTTCGGACACATCGGGGAATTTATCCGATGTATAGAGAGGTTTGGGTTCACTATTTATAACGTCTTCCACAAAAAGCGGAAGCGTTATTTCGGCTTCATTCAGAACAAAATGATCCACACCCTGGAACTGCTGATGGTCAATGGTGCTCATCGGGCCGCCTGCCACGACTTTGACATCCAGTTCGTTGCATCGTTTTACTACTTTTTGAAAAGATTCCAGGTGCACACTCATACCGCTCAAAAACACATAATCTGCCCAGAGAAGGTCCGCATCTTTCAGGCGGGACACATTCATATCGATTAGTTTCTTTTTCCATTCTTTCGGCAGCAGGGCAGCCACTGTGATCAGCCCGAGCGGCGGTTCACTGGATTTTTTGGAGATAAATTTTAAAGCGTGTTTAAAGCTCCAAAAAGTGGAGGGGGTTTCTGGATATACCAATAAAATGTTCATGATCGTTCTCCTGTATTTCAAACTTTTTTTCGCTTTATTCATTATATGCAAATTTTCAACAAAGTATTGTAAAAGAAGTGTAAAAGATGAAAATCGCTTTATTATTTAAAAAAAATTCTTAAATTAAAAAGTCAAACAAATTTTCCATTTTAAAAAAAATAGGTTATATGTTGTTTTGTGTAGTTAATCATGAAATTCCAAATTTCAATTAACAAATGACAAATATATTGCAAAGAACAATGTCCAAAATATCAAACCAAACATATCGAAGGATCATCGTGTTACTCATTCGCCAAAGCCGATTTGCCTTGTTTCGTGAGGGGAAAAACGGAGAAAACATAAAAACCCACCTCTGTTTGGATCTTTGTGGTTTTGCGATTGGAGTTTGTTTGATATTTGGATTTTGGAATTTGGGTTTTTTCCGAGAATTAACCCATTCAATTCAATATAGAGCCTAAAAACATTTCAACAGCATGAAGAAAAAGCGATCATTATTGTATCCTGTTTTTGTTTTTGTTCTGGCGCAGCTTGCCTGGTTCCTCGTGGTCGGACTCTGGATTTATCGATATGTGAACAGTTACATGATTTTCAAACAGGTGGGTGGGAATCTTTCTCCTCATTTGATTTCGGAACGGTCCAATATCCTGTCACTGGTGGGCGGCCTGATTTTACTGGTGTCTGTGTCTGTGGCAATCTCGCTTATATTTCGATACTTGACTGTTCAATTGAGAATAACGCAGATGTACGACAGTTTTATTGCGAATATCACTCATGAGCTGAAATCTCCGCTCTCTTCGATTCAGCTCTATCTTGAAACTCTGAAACTTCGAAATGTTCCTCAGGTCAAACAAAAGGAATTTGTGGACTTAATGACGAGAGACGCAATGCGCCTGCAAAACCTCATCAATACAATTCTGGATATTTCAGGTCTTGAGCAGAAGAAGTTTATCTACAATTTTCAAATTGTGACAGCCGGGCCGACCTTTTATCAATTGCTTCAGGAGAGCGCCGAGCAATTTAAATTAAAAGAGAAATCCCTGTCCGTTTCGGGAAAGGCCGAATGTTCCTGCGTGATCGATCTCAATGCCATGCGAATCGTATTCGACAATCTCATGGACAACGCGATCAAATATGCAAACGGGTCTCCGGGAATAAGCTTGAATCTCTCCTGTACTGGCAAACATGTCCTGATCGAATTCAGGGATCACGGGATCGGTATTGTACGCAAGGACCAGAAAAAAATATTCCATAAATTTATCCGGTTGTACGGCCGTCACATTCCCAATGTAAAAGGGACGGGTTTGGGGCTCAGCTGGGTGAAAGAGATTATCCGCGCTCACGGAGGAAAGATTCGTGTTCAGAGTGAAGGAATTGGCAAGGGAACTGCTTTTTTTATCGAGCTGCCGATTTACCAGGCCACAAAGAAAAGATATATCGATCAGCTTTTAAGAATCACACAAAAACGGAAAGAGGTGCAGGGAGGTGAAGATGGGCAAGAATGAGTTATCGGGACACCGAATTCTGCTTGTCGAAGATGAAGAATCACTGGCAATCGGCCTGGAGTATAATTTGAAAGAAGAAGGGTATGCAGTCACATTGGCCGCAGACGGTAAACAGGCTATCGACCGTTTCGCTTCAGGATCTTTCGATCTGGTTGTTCTTGATATCATGCTTCCCTATCTGGATGGATTTCAAGTGGCGGAAAGAATGCGCGGGAAAGATCCCCAAATCCCTATACTGATGCTGACGGCAAGAGGTGGTCTGAAGGACCGTTTAAAAGGGCTTGAAATCGGTGCGGACGATTACATGACCAAACCGTTTCATCTTGATGAGTTGCTGCTTCGCGTGAAAGGCATGCTGCGGCGCAAAGAGTGGTATCAGACCAAAACAGATGAAAATCCTGTCGCCTGTTTTGGAAGTTATACAATTCATTTTGATACGCTCATGTGCCAATCCGGCAAAAACGAATTTCAGCTGACCGCACATGAAGCCATGGTGCTGAAATATCTGATCGATAATCCGGACAGAATCGTTTCGAGAAAGGAACTGTTAGAGAACGTCTGGCAGATTCACACGGAAATGGAAACACGCACTGTTGATATTTTTATTGCCCGTCTGCGTAAATATTTTGAGCCGGATCCCAGAAAACCGAGATATTTTAAAAGCATTCGCAGTGCCGGCTACATGTTCTGTCAAGCGGGATGAGTAAAAACCTCGCCAATTTTTTTTAAAAAAAATGAAAATATTTTGGAACCTAATCAAAATATTGATAGTAGAATTTTTTGTATGATTTCTTGAAAATCTCCTTTTATGAGTTTTGAATATTGATTTCAAAAAAATAATTTTATAAATTATCGTGTTTTAAAATTTGGTATCATTTAATCATGACAGAGGGAAACGTTATGATCGAATTGAAAAATGTATACAAAAACTACGGATCGACACAGGCGCTGAGCGATGTCAGTTTTACGGTGCAGAAGGGTCAGATTGTCGGATTTGTCGGACCGAACGGCGCGGGCAAATCGACTGCCATGAAGATCATCACCACGTACACAGCACCGACATCAGGCACAGTTAGCGTAGGCGGTTTTAGTGTGATGGAGAATCCGATCGAGGTTTGCAGAATGGTCGGATATCTTCCCGAAACCGTACCTCTCTACTATGACATGCTGGTCGATGAATATCTTGAATTCATCGGTGCTGCGCGTCATCTCAACGGAAAATTCAAAGGACGGCATGACTGGGTCGTCGAGGCATGCGGACTTCAGCCGGTGCTTCACCGCAAGATCGGTGAGCTCTCGAAAGGATTCAAACAACGAACCTGTCTGGCGCAGGCGTTGATTCACGATCCGGACATTCTGATCCTGGACGAACCCACCTCGGGCCTTGATCCCCTGCAGATTATCGGTATTCGAAAACTGATCAAGGATCTGGCCCATTCCAAAACCATCATTCTCAGTACACACATTCTGCCGGAAGTCGCTTCGATTTCGGACCGGATACTTGTGATCAACGAAGGGCGGATCGTGGCGGACGGAAGCTTCCAGGATTTACAGCAGAAACTTACGGAGCGCAATTCCGCGTACATTGCAGTGAAGTGCACCAAGAAGGAATTTCAATCCGCCATTCAATCCCTGTCCGGTGTGGATGAAGTGCTCTACGATGAAAATGTACCGCGCGGCGTAATTGGCGCTCATTTCTTTTCGTCTTTTAAAATCGATCTGATCGCCCAGCTCAATGATTTAATCCGGAACCAGAAATGGAGCATTGTCGAATTTACACGGGAAAAACTTTCGCTTGAAGATTCTTTTATCAAACTGACCCAGGGATCTGCCGTCAGCGGGGAAGGAGGCGCGTCATGAGAGACATGGCCATTATTCTCAAACGGGAGCTGAAATCCTATTTTTACTCGCCGATTGCCTATGTGTTCAGTGTCATCTTTATTATTCTGAATGCCGGCATTTACATGTTTCATTTCTTTTTCTTCGGGACAGTGGACATGAGGGCGTTTTTTTCCACGCTTCCCCTTGTGCTTGGTATCGTATTCATTCCGGCCATCTCCATGCGGCTCTGGTCCGAAGAGATCAAGCTCGGCACCATCGAACTGCTTTTGACTCTGCCGATGCGCACGGAAGAGATCGTTCTCGGCAAGTTTCTGGCAAGTTTCATTTTTTATCTGTTTGCCCTGTCCGGGACGCTGGCCATTCCGATTATGCTGATTTTTCTCGGCCGGCCCGACTTCGGACCGATTATCGGAGGCTATTTTGGAGCGGTTCTGCTTGGCGCATTTTTTCTGTCCGTCGGGATTTTTATATCGAGCTTTTTTGCAGATCAGATTGTTTCTCTGATCATCACCAGCCTGGTCTGCGGTTTTCTGGTGCTTGCCGGCTGGCAGTACGTACCGATGATCATAGACGGATGGATTCCCGGCCTGGGATCGTTTCTCGATAATTATATCAGTGTCTCCCGCCACTTCAGCGACATCGAGCGGGGCGTCATCGATATCAAAAGTATCATCTATTTTCTGTCCTTTACTGCGCTGTTTCTCTATTTGAATGCCAAAGTGTTGGAAAGGAGAAAATATTAAAATGAAATTCAAGAAAAATTTTATCACGCTGTTTTTGATTGGAGCGTTTCTTCTGGGAGGAATAACTGTTCTGATCAATATGATTGCAAACAACATGAATCTCGGACGGTTCGATCTGACTGCAGATCAGGTGTACCGGCTTTCGCCTTCGGTGAAGAAAATTCTGTCTCAACTTGAAGCGCCGATCGAGATTACATACTATGTTTCTTCTTCGGAAAAAATGCCGACTCCCTGGAAACATCTCGAACGGGATGTGATTGACAAACTGAAAGAAATCAAGTTAGCTTCCAAGGGCATGCTTTCCTATACAGTCTTTGATCCTTCCGCGGAAGAGGAGAAGGAAGCATACGAAGAAGAGAAGGATCAGAATGAAAAAGATAATCCAAATAAATCCAAAAGCCCGACGCGGGAAAAAATCGCACAGAGACTCTCGGAAAAGGGTGTGATTCCGTTCGGCGTCCAGAGCGCAGAGCGGGATGAGTTTGCCATCAAACGGGTCTATTCGTCTATCGTGCTTTCCTATCTGGACAGAAAAGAGGACGTGATCGAAGAGGTGCGTCCCGAAACTTTCGGCAATCTCGAATACGAGATCATGTCGAGGATCTACAAGCTGATTTCCAACAAGCGCCCCAAAATCGGGTTTTACCCGGCCGAACCGGAGATGCCTGAAGATTATCAGCAGCAGTATTACCGTCAGGGGCCTCCTCCGGACATGTATGCCTTTTCGGTCCAACTGCTCAAAGAATCCGGTTACGATGTGACGCGGACCAACATACAGAAAGACAATCCTGTTCCGGAAAACATACAAACCATGGTCCTGATGATCGACCAGCCTTTGAACGAGCGGCAGATGTATGAAATCGACAAGCTCGTTCACAACGGGGTACGGATTGTGATGGCCAGCCAGTCCCACAATTTTCAGGTTTTTCCGACCCAGCCCGGGAAATTCGATCTGCGCGGTATGGCGACGCGGGTTAATATCAATTCGCTGGTCAATGCCTATGGTTTCGAATTCGACCCAAAGATATTGATGGATAAAAACTCGGCCTACATTCAGGTGCCGGTTTACAACACCCGTTCCATGGGGATGTTTCAAGTCCGGGAACAGCGTTATGAACCGGTTAC